>Ga0335073_10006487_pt1 | contig 16441 bp, 15 predicted proteins | sample Lox_Sample_22_FD_207093 | JGI IMG/M metagenome (GOLD analysis project Ga0335073, IMG submission 207093) | Soil microbial communities from Loxahatchee National Wildlife Refuge, Florida, United States - Lox_Sample_2.2 | ecosystem: Environmental > Terrestrial > Soil > Wetlands | place: USA... | reverse complement strand
GATCAGGATGGCCCGGGACAATGGCATCCGGATGTCCCGGCCGTTTGGCGAAGGCGGATTCCGAGACGTCAAGCCGCAGGCCGGCTTTGCGCATCTCCGGATCAGGCCCATGACAACTGAAGCAGTTGCTGGCCAGAATGGGCTGGACGTCCTGATTGAAATCGAGGCGGTGCGCCGCTGCACGGTGAGCCTGCCCACTGCGGCAGCCCGCGGCTGTGGCCATCCAGACGACCACGGATGAGAACACCAGGATTCGCAGGAATTTTGCTTGGCGTAGGACCATCCCGCAAGGAATCGCTGTTTTAGGATGCATTGCTGCCACGAAGACCGGCTCCTGACGCACACTCATTCCGCGACGGCTGGCCGCCTCACAATTTCGATCCTTGCTGCCCGGCTGTTGGTGTCAGTTACCGGCGCCTTGTTTGCATTTGCCGCCACTGCCGAAATTCCGGCGCCACAAGAATGTCACCGGATTGCAATATCTGTCCACCCTGAATTCGCAGTTGCCGCCCGGTAGAGCCAAGGGAACCGCGGATGGTATCTGCCCGATTACTGGAGATCATGCCGACGTGGGCACGCGTTCACTTCGAGTGCGTCTTGCATGACCGGCTGGAAGTTATTGAATTTATAGCATGATCGAGGCTTGGCGGTGTGGGTGATGTGGGGAACGCATCTAAGTGGAGGTGAGCGCAAAATTCACCGCAATGAAAAGAGCCATCCTGTGCCTACATGCGTCCATTTGTACGGGCACGGAAGCGCATCTGCGGGTGCCCTCACCCAGACCAGAACCAACAGTGCCGTGGAGAGCAGTTCAAAATGCCGTTTAGTTCCAGACTGACGTTTCGTGGGATTACGCAGGTCGTGTTCAAGAGATTAAGGAAAAAGGCAGCGCAAAATGGAATTCCGGTGGGCTCGCCGTCTGGCGAAGCGATGAAGGACGGAGTGACGATCCAGTGGAAATATGATCCAGAAGCCGAACTTCTGGAAGTAGCCTGCGTGCACGTGCCCTTCTGGATCGACGCGGGGCGCGTTCATAAAAGACTGGCCGACGAAATCGAATCCGCGGTAAGCACCAGCCGCGCCGCCTGAAAGCTACCCGGCGATCTGATCGTCAACCAGCGTTGCTGACCACTGGGCCCGCAGACGGCTCGGCAGGTTCGTGCCAACAGGCGCTGCAGGGAGCGTCTCACTGTGAGGGACTTCTCTTAACACTTTAACTATTGCTCGTATTCCATCTGATTGGAGCTGCTTTGCGGAGCTTCCACTAGCGGCAAGCTTCCTCATAAACTGCTTTTTGCGCCTATGCCTGTACGCGGAAGTCGCGCAGCAGCGCGGGGCGCTCGCGGCGAAGCTTGAGCAGCAACTCGCCGAACAGTCCGTTCGCCCAGGCAAACCACGACCGCGTATATTTGCGCGGATTGTCCTTCTGAAAGGACTCGTGCATGAAGTGTGTGCCGGCGGTCGTGGTGCAGAGGGTCTGCAGGCATTGGGTAATCTCGGAATCAGAGTTGCTTGTGAGCGCGCGCATCACGATGGATATGGGCCAGATGTAGCCGAGGCCGATATGCGGACCTCCGATGCCTTCACCGGCGGTACCGCGAAAGAAGTAAGGATTGTCGGCGCTCAAGGCGAAGGCCCGGGTGCGCAGATAGAGAGGATCGTCGCTGCGCATCAACTCAAGATAAGCAAGAGAGACCAGGCCGGGTGCATTGGCGTCGTCCATTGATAACGTATTGCCGTAGCCGTCGACCTCGTAGGCGAGAATTTCGCCATGAGTGGCGTGGTGCACGAGGCCGTGCTGATCGACGGCAGCGCGCACCTGCCGCGCTAAACTGAGACACTGCTGCGCAAAGCCTGAGTCAGAGTAGATGCCGGTTGCCATCTCGGCGATGCGTTCCAGTGTGAGCGCGGCAAATAGGTTGGCGGGGACGAAGAACGGATAGAGGCAGGCATCGTCCGACGGGCGGAAGCCGGAACAGATGAGACCGACTGGCCGGATGGGATTGCCGTAGCCTTTGAGCGGGAGGGTATCAGTTGGTGTGGGCGAGCTGCGCTCAAAGTGGTACGGTCCCTGGCCGTCGATTCGCTGCTGCTCGCGAAAGGTGGCCACGATCCTCTGGGAGGCGTGCATCCAGCGGTCATCGAAAGGAGCGCGCGATCCGGTGGTCTTCCAGAAGCCGTAGGCGAGGCGCACGGGATAGCAGAGCGAATCGATCTCCCACTTGCGCTCGGCGACGCCGGGATGCATGGTTGTTTTGTCATGCGTGGACCATGGCAGCGGTGGATCGCCGGTGGTCCGCTTGAAGGCGTTCGCGTAGCTGTCCATGAGAATGAGCCGCGCATGGCGGCGGATGACGCCTTCGAGAAGCGTGTGCAACGCCGGGTCTTCGTTGGCGAAGGGAACGTAGGGCCACACCTGCGCAGAGGAATCCCGCAGCCACATGGCGTCGATGTCGCCGGTGATGACATAGGTGTCGGGCTTTCCTTCCAGCTTGCCCGGAAATACCGTCGTGTCAAGCGTATTCGGGAAGCAGTTTTCGAAGATCCGCGCCAGCTCAGGGCTTCCTGTGGCGGTGCGCATCTGGGCGATGACGCGCTCGATGGCCGCCGAGCGAAAACGCCGATTCGATTCGGATGGGCGGCCGGAAAGCCCCGTAAATGTTGGTCCCGTGAGTTGAGCTGGAACTGCATGGGCCACTGCGGCGGCAGCGGACGCGACGAGAAGTTGACGCCGGTTCATTGTGTTCTTCCAATCTCGGTCAGAATCATGCGCTCAGGTTCGCATCGGCAGACAGAAGCGCGGGAACTCGAGCTGAATCAACGCACCAGGTGATGAGCTACCAGGGTTCTTCTGCCATGATGACACAGATATCCTGGGCCCTTGCGGCTGCGACTGGTCTCTGATGCCGAGAAGCGGCAGCGATTGCAGCTCCCCGGCACCGTTCCTGATTGAAGGGATTCACCGGCTTTGATATTGTGGGTCACGCGGATCGCAGCTTGTTGAGTATCGCCGTGAATTTGGGCGTCCGGCCAGTCGCTATCAACGCGCTGGTTGAGTAAGCGTATTCCGGACGGAAGGAGTTGAACGATGAAACGCAAAGTGTCCCGGCGGCAATTTCTTGCTTCGGCTGCAGCTTCTGTCGTTCCGGTCGCAATGGCCCAGGCGCGGCCTGGCTTGGCAAGCGCGCTGGCGCCGCTGGCCAATGCCGCGGGTGCCGCTCCCGATGCGGGCTGGAAAGATGCCGGTGTCATCGACGTTTCGCGCTCGCCGCACGCGAAATTGAAAACGGTTCCTATTCGCGCGGTCGAGATCCAGGAAGGATTCTGGTCGAAGCGGCGCGCCACGAATGTTCAGTCCAGCATTCCCTCCATGCAGGATGAGCTCATCGAGCATGGGCGCATGAACAATTTTCTGCGCCTGGAAGGGAAGTCCTCAGCCAAACAGATCGGGCCCGTCTACTCCGACTCCGACATTTATAAATGGGCCGAGGCGGTTGGTTTCGCGCTGCAATCGGGCGAGCGCCCTGAGCTGCGTACTCCGCTGGACTCAATGATTCGAGATGTTGTCGCAGCGCAGGAGCCCAGCGGCTATCTGGATACCTATTATCAGGACGATCGCAAGCCGCTGCGGATGCTCTACGATACGCAGACCACCGGCCACGAGCTTTACTGCCTGGGCCACATGCTGCAGGGGGCGATTTCGCTGTATCGTGCAACCGGTGACCGCACGCTGCTGGACGCGGGCATCCGCTACGTCGACGATTTTCTGCTGCCGAATTACGGTCCCGCGCCGAATCAGAAGGGCATCGTCGCCGGCCATCCGGAGATCGAGATGGCGCTGGTGGAGTTATATCGCACGACAGGGAAGCGGGCTTATGTTGACCTGGCGGGATACATCCTGCATGGGGACGAACGGATTCCGCTGCGGCCGCAACAGATCACCTATATGTTCTGCGGCATTCCGTTCACCTCGCGAACGCACCTGGAAGGCCACGCGGTGCGCGCGATGTACGCGTGCTGCGGCGCGACGGACTATTACCTGGAAACGGGCGATCCTGCTTATTGGAAGACTCTGAATGCGCTATGGGACGACCTGAATCAGCATCAGCTTTATGTGACCGGAGGCGTGGGAGCGCGCGAGGCGGGCGAGGCCTTCGGCGATGCCTACGAACTGCCGAACGCGCGGGCCTATGGCGAAAGCTGCGCCGCGATCGGCGTGATGATGTGGAACTGGCGTATGCTGGCTGCTTCAGGCGAAGCCCGGTTCACGGATGTGATCGAGCGCTCGCTGTATAACGGGATCAACTCGGGGATGTCGCTCGACGGCCGGACCTATTGCTATCGGAATCCGCTGGCCTTCGACCCGAACGGCAATGCGGCGGACCGCCACGCCCCGGAAGGCAACATCCGCAATCCCTGGTACGACACCACTTGCTGCCCGCCCAATCTGGAGCGCACCTTTGCGTCGCTGCCGGGCTACTTTTACAGCACTAGCGACGAGGGAGTGTACGTTCATCTCTACGACAATTCGGTTATGAATTGGCGCCTTCCTGACGGCACTGCGTTTCGCATCAAGCAGGAGACGCACTATCCGTGGCGGGGTGACGTCAAGCTCACGGTGACACCGGAACAGCCCTCTGAATTCACGCTGTACGTGCGCATTCCCGGGTGGTCGCAGAACTCAGGCGTCCACGTGAACGGCGATGCTGTTGATGATGTGCGCGCCGGCGCTTACCTGCCGATTCGTCGGCAATGGCAGTCTGGCGACACAGTCGATCTGAGCTTCGACATGAGCCCGCGTCTGCTCAAAGCCAATGCGGCAGTCAACGAGGATCGAGGGCGCGTCGCCTTCCAGAGAGGGCCCATCGTTTTCTGCATGGAGCAGCTCGATCAGGCGAGCGCTGCAGAGCCGGGCAGTCTCGTGAGCTATGTTGCGCAACTGGAAGGCTCCACCGTTGAGCGGTTCGATCCCAAACTGCTGGACGGCGTGCTCGTACTCGAACATGCGGGCACGATTGTCCACGATCCAACGGTGACCAGCCTCTACTACTCCGCAAGCGACAACGAGATGCTCACGGAGACTCCCACAAAGTTACGGCTGATTCCGTACTACGCGTGGGCGAACCGCGCTCCGAGCGCGATGCAGGTCTGGATTCCTTACCGCTTCGGCTGAGGTGCAGCGAAATTTCGCGTTACGATTGCGTCTTCCGCTGGAACTGTGTGGTCAGATGGTGGACGGCCTCCACCATTTGCGGCAACGCAGTTTTCAACCTCTCTGAGAGCTCTTCGCTGTGCTGAAACGATTCGCCGGTTGCCGACAGCTCGTAGGCTTCCGGCCCGTTTCCATACAGCGCATCGGCTAACGCCATCACTTGCGCGGGAGTGAGCACGTGGGTGCTGAATGAGGTGTCTGCCTGCTGCGCGACGCGCGCCTGGTAGATCTGTCCCGGCTCGCCATCCTCCCGGGAGTCGATAAAGATGGTCCCGCTGGACCGGCTTACGGCTTCGGCTAGCTCAGGCATGAGCTGGTGAACGCAGAGGATGTCGGCTTCATCCGATGACAATTTTCTGCGAAGCAGCTCTGCCACGTGCCAGGCGATGCCGTCGTCGCCTCGAAGCGGATTGCCATAGGCAACGATCAGGATGCGAGCCGCCATGCAAGCCTCAACTTCAGGGTCGGCAAGCTTCATCGAGCACAGTACCGTCGGGGCCGAGCAGCTGAACCTTGAGCGCCATCTGCCCAAGCGCGTGTGTGGAGCAGCTCAGGCATGGATCGTAGGCGCGGATCACTGCTTCCACCCGGTTGAGCATGCCGCGCGTGAGCTTTTCCCCGTGGACATAATGCTGCGCGACCTGGAGAACACTGCGATTCATGGCGAGGTTGTTTTGTCCCGTTGCGATGATCAGATTCACCCACTGGATCAGGCCCTGCTCGTTGACCTTGTAATGATGGAAGAGCGTGCCGCGCGGCGCTTCGGCTGCGCCGACGCCCTCCAGTGCGTTGGTGGATGCCACGGCGCGCACGTGCTTTGACAGAATCTCCGGATCATTCAACAGTTGTTCGATCCGCTCGACGCAATACAAGATTTCCACGAGGCGCGCGTGATGATAGTAGAAAGAGCTCAAGACGGCATTGTGCTGCAGGGCGCGGAACTCGGCCAGCGCTTTATCCGCAAGCGGCGTGCCGCATTGTTTGCAGACGTTCAGCCTTGCCAGCGGACCCACGCGATAGATTCCATCGGGATATCCTTTGGGCAAGAAGTAGGCCGACTTCAGATAGCTCCACGGCTCGACCTTTTCGCCCAAGTATTCGAAGTAACGGCTCGGATCAAGATTTCCCGCGAGCAGCCCGGTCTCATCCACAATGCGCAGATGGCCATCGTAGAAGGTCAAGCCGCCATTCTCTTTCACAATGCCCATGAACAAGGACGGGAAGTGCCCGAAAACGCCGATCTCTTCGCGAAAGCGCTCCGTCGTGCTTTTGAACCACTCCAGGCTGCGCACGGCAATCGCAAGCGCTTCCGGCACGGTCTTCAGAATGGCGTCGCGATCTTCCGAACTGAGAGGTTCACTCACCCCGCCCGGCACTACCCATGCGGGATGAATGCGTTTGCCGCCCAGGCGCTCGATGATCTGCTGGCCAAACTTCCGCAGCGCGATACCATCGCGCGCGAGGCCGGGGTTTTTCGCATACACGCCGAAGAGATTGCTTTCCGCAGGATCGGCATCCATGCCCAGCAAAAGATCGGGCGACGAGAGATGAAAAAGACTGAGAGCGTGCGACTGGACAACCTGGGCAATTCCGAAGATGCGGCGGAGCTTCTCCGCTGTGGGCGGAATTTTGACGGCAAGCAGCGCATCGCAGGCCTTGGCGGATGCGATCAGATGGCTTACCGGGCAGATGCCGCAGATGCGCGCCATCAGCGAGGGCATTTCAGAAAACGGCCGGCCCTCACAAAACTTCTCGAAGCCCCGGAACTGCGTCACATGAAACCGCGCATCAGCCACCTTGCCGTTTTCGTCCAGATGCAGGGTGATCTTTGAGTGCCCCTCGATGCGGGTCACGGGATCGATAACGATCGTTCTCGGTTCTGCCATGGTCTTCTCAGGCTCCAAAGCGCGTCCTCGCGCTTAGCTGAGGCTCTCTGCCCTCGAGCATTTCGGTCAGCGCGTAATAGATCACATCTGCCGAAGGCGGACAGCCCGGCACAAAGACATCCACGTGAACCACTTCATGCACGGGCCGCGCAGATGGCAGAAGCGCCGGTATGACGTCGTGCGGAGTGCCCCGATCCAGCGTCGCGTTCTCGCGATAGGCGCGGTCGTAAACCGCCTGCACCGGAAACGGATTGCGCATTGCGGGAACATTCGCTGTTACGCTGCAATCACCCAGCGAAACCAGGACTTTTGTGTGGTTGCGAACGATCTGGATCTTGTGCAGATCTTCTTCGCTGCTTACGGCGCCCTCGACGAGCGTGATGTCCACGCCCGGCGGAAATTCCTTCGCGTCGACCAAGGGGCTGTAGACGAGGTCGATTTTGTCCGCCAGCTCGAGCAGCCGCTCATCGATATCCAGGAAAGACATATGGCAGCCGGAGCAGCCATCGAGCCAGACTGTCGCCAGTTTCTTCCTGCTCATGTACGCGCTCCTCGCATCAAGGTGAGATATGGGAGGAATTGACGGCGTTTTTCCATCTCAGCCACGGAGCGGCCTTTCTCAAACAACGCGCCGGTAGGGCACACCTGAACGCACTTGCCACAGCTGGTGCACGAATCCGAAGAGCCCCATGGCTGATTCAGGTCAGTGATCACCTTCGAGTCGATTCCACGGCCCAGCACATCCCAGGTGTGTGCGCCCTCAATCTCATCGCATACCCGTACGCATCGAGTGCACAGCACGCACCGGTTGTGGTCGAGCACAAAGCGGTCATGCGATGCATCCACCTGCTTCTGGGGCTAGCGGTACGGAAGATGGATATGCGTGACATCGAGCATCTGCGCCATTGTCTGCAGCTCGCAGTGACCGTTCGAGACACAGACTGAGCAAATGTGATTGCCCTCGGTAAACAGTAACTCGACAATCATCTTCCGGTAGTTCCGCAGTCGCTCCGAGCTGGTGGTAACTTCCATCCCTTCGTCGACTGAGGTTGTGCATGCCGGCAGCAGCTTGCTGGTCCCCTTTACTTCCACCAGGCACAGCCTGCATGCGCCGACGGTTGAAAGCCCTTCGAGTTCGCAGAGCCGTGGGATGAAGATGTCGTTCTCTCGAGCGACGTCGAGAATGGTCTCTTCGGGCCGCGCACTGCAATCGCGGCCGTCGATCTTCAGTGTCTTTACTGTGCCAGTTGCACTCATGCTTCCACCTTTTCGAGCACATCTTGGCTGCACACGCCCGCTGGGCATATATGCTCACGTACGTGTGCCCGATATTCCGCAAGAAAGAATTTCAGCGTGCTTAGCACCGGATTGGGGGCAGACTGGCCCAATCCGCACAAGCTCGCGTGCTTCACCAGATCGCAAAGCTCCTCGAGCATCTTCAGATCCTGGTCGGTTGCCGACAGATCGGTAATGGCGTGCAGAATTCGATGCATCTGATACGTGCCCACGCGGCATGGAATGCACTTGCCGCATGACTCCGTCATGCAGAACTCCATGAAGTATTTGGCTACGTCGACCATGCAGGATGTCTCATCCATAACGATCATGCCGCCCGAGCCCATGATTGAACCTACGCGCGCGAGAGACTCATACTCCACCGGCATATCGAGGGTTTCGCTCGGCAGACAGCCGCCTGAAGGACCGCCCGTCTGCACCGCTTTGAACTTCTTCCCGTCAGGAATGCCTCCGCCGATTTCAAACACCATCTCGCGCAGGCTGATTCCCATGGGCACTTCGACGAGGCCCGTATTGCGCACACGTCCCGCAAGGGCAAATACCTTGGTGCCTTTGCTCTTCTCTGTTCCGATCTGCGCATACCAGGCACCTCCATTGCGGAGAATCGGCGGCACATTCGCAAAGGTTTCCACATTGTTGATCAACGTCGGTTGACCGAGCAGACCCTCCATCGCCGGATACGGCGGGCGCGGCCGTGGCGTACCGCGCTTGCCTTCGATCGAGGCAATCAACGCGGTCTCTTCGCCGCAGACGAAGGCGCCGGCGCCCAACCGAAGTTCGATATGGAAATTGAAACCCGTTCCAGAGATGTTTGCACCCAAAAGACCGAGGCGCTCTGCCTGACGAATCGCCGTCTTCAAGCGCTTAATGGCCAGCGGGTACTCAGCACGGACATAGAGAAACCCCTCAGACGCGCCGACGGCGTACGCGGCAATCAGCATTCCTTCCAGTACGCGATGCGGGTCGCTCTCGAGAACGCTGCGATCCATGAAGGCCCCGGGGTCGCCCTCATCTGCGTTGCAGACGACGAACTTCTGTTTCCCGATGGCCTTTGCTACGGTGCTCCATTTCAGGCCGGTCGGATAGCCGGCGCCGCCGCGGCCCCGCAGTCCGCTGGTGGTAATTTCGAAGATCACCTGTTGGGGAGTCATTTCAGTCAGAGCCGTTACCAATGCACGATAGCCATCCTGCGCGATGTACTCCTCAATGCGTTCAGGATCGATGATACCGGAGTTCTCCAGCACAATCTTCTTCTGGCGCTGAAAGAACGGCGTATCCGTGGGGCACAACAAATGCTGGACAGGATCCCCTTCCAGGCTATCGAGAATGGCGCCGGCATCGCCAGATGAGACGTGCTGGTAAAGAGGACCGTTGCTTACGGAAACCAGCGGCCCCTCAGAGCACAGGCCGAGGCATCCGACGCCTTTTACCTGGCACTGGTGTTCCAGACCGCGATTCGTCACTTCTTTCGTCAGCGCATCTTTCACCGCGTCGCTTTGGCAGGAAAGACAGCCGGCCGCTACGCACACGTTCACCGATTGTGGAATGCTGCGTTGCGAATCCTGCTCTCTTCGCGCGATTTCTTCCAGCTCTTCAAGAGTCATGCCGTGCCCATTTCTCCAGATGCGTGCGGAGTGAAGTCACATCGACTTTTCCCGCCACTTCCTGGTCATACACCACTGCCGGAGCGAGTCCGCAGGAACCGAGGCACCGCGCAGTGAGCAGCGAGACCTCTCCATCCTCTGTGGTTTCTCCGGGAGCGATATTCAGCGTTTGCCGCATTGAATCCAGCAGATGCTGCGCTCCCTTGATATAGCAGGCAGTGCCCAGACAAATGACGCAGGTATGTCGTCCCCCGGGCTTGAGAGTGAAAAAGTGATAGAACGTCGCGACACCATAGGCTCTGCTGAGCGGAACACGCAAGGAGAGCGCCACGTACCGCAAGGCCTCTTCGTCCAGAAAACCGAATGCCTCCTGAACGGTGTGGAGCGTCTCGATCAGACCGTGCGCATTGCCACCGGCCTTGCGCATGGTTGCGTCCACCAGCTTCCAGCGCTTGTCCGCGCTGGGCGGCGCGAGTTTTGATCCCTGGGCAGCCATAGTCACCTCGTACTCCCGTGGACCAAATTGGTCATGCTGCTGTTTTCAAGTTAGGATCAAAGCGTACATCAAACGGTGACAGCTGTCACATCCGCGCGTATCAGTCACAGTTGCAGCCTTTTATCTCATCGGCATCGATGTGCTGCAATCATCGCCTGACCGAGAGATAGTCCGCCGTCGCCGCACGGAACCTGACGCTGCGTAAATACCTGGAACCCGTCGGCCTCGAGCAATGCGGTCAATTTCCGTTGAAGCACTTGATTGTTGAATGTTCCACCGCTCGCGCAGACGCGGTGCAGCCCCGTGCGTTCGTGTATGAGGTGCGCGCTGTTTGCCAGAACCTCAGCGAGTCCATTGTGAAAGCGTGCGCTGATCAGGCTTGCAGGAGCCGAAGCAAGCACGTCTTCCACAAGCCTCCGGAACATCGGGCGCGCATCGATCACCAACGCATCGTTGGTAGCTCGAAGTTCAAATGGGTAGCGCCCCTCGTCTGTACAGCCATCCGCGGCCATCTCCAGTTCGATTGCAGCCTGGCCTTCGTAATTTACAAATTGGCGAATACCGGCGATCGAGGCCACCGCATCGAAGAGACGCCCGCAACTCGATGTCAGGGGCGCATTGACGCGGCGCTCCGTCATCCGATGTGCCAGAGCGATCTTCTTCGCATCGATTCTATCCAGAAAAGGCAGTCTCTTTTCGTGAAAATCTGGTCCGAAGGTGTGAGCCAGATAGCTGACAGCCATACGCCATGGCTCATGAATCGCTGCTTCTCCGCCCGGCAGCGGCACATAGTCAAGATGTGCTGCGCGGGTGAACTTCTCGTAGTCGGCGATGAGCACTTCTCCACCCCAGATATGACCGTCAGTGCCATAGCCGGTGCCATCGAGCGCCAGGCCGATCACGGCGCCATCGAGGTGATTCTCTGCCATGCAACTGGCGATATGCGCATGATGATGCTGCACGCCTACCAGGATTCTGTCCGTTTGCTGCAGGGCCCATTTGGTTGAGAGGTAGCCGGGGTGGAGGTCGTAGGCGACGATCTTCGGATCGATCTCGAGAATCTTCTGGAGATGTTCGATCGCCTCGAGAAGAAATCCGTAGCCGGCAAGAGTTTCGAGATCGCCGATGTGCTGGCTCAGGAAAGCCTGCCGGTCTGCGGCGAGGCAGATGGTGTTCTTCAGCTCTCCGCCAACGGCCAGGATCGCTGGTGTCTCTTTATGCAGAAAAATGGGAGCCGGTACGAATCCGCGCGATCTGCGGATGTGTTGCACAGCGCCATTGGCGACGCGCACCACGGAGTCATCGCAGCGCAGAAGAATGTCACGGTCGTGAACGAGGAAGAAATCGGCAAGCGGGCGCAGCCGCTCGCACGCTTCATCATTGTCGATGGCAATGGGCTCCTCGCTCGCGTTGCCGCTGGTCATGACCAGAGCCTTGAATCCGCCCCGGTGCAGGAGGAGATGGTGTACCGGTGTGTAGGGAAGAAAGATGCCGAGATCGTGAATCCCGGGCGCGACCTGTTCGGCAACTGGGCACGGCTTCTTTTTGCGCAGCAGCACGATGGGGCGCTGGAACGACAGCAGCGCTTCGCGTTCGGCTTCACTCACCTCGCAAAAATCTTCAGCGGTTTCGACATCGGGGACCATCACCGCGAACGGTTTTTCGACCCGGCGCTTGCGTTCGCGCAAAGTGCGGACCGCGGGTCCATTCAGCGCATCGGCTGCAAGATGAAAGCCGCCGAGTCCCTTGATTGCGCCGATCTGTCCCGATTGCAGCAATTCAATTGCTGCGGCGATCGGATCGGATGCAGAGAGCGGCACTCCATCTCTGTTGCGCAACGTAAGCTGTGGCCCACACTCGGGACAGGCATTCGGTTGCGCATGAAAGCGGCGGCTGCGCGGATCATCGTACTCTGTCTGGCATGCGGAGCACATGCGAAACTTCGCCATGGAGGTGCCCGGCCGGTCGTAGGGAATGCTGCGCACGATTGTGAAGCGCGGTCCGCAGTTAGTGCAGTTGATGAAAGGATAGCCGAAGCGCCTGTCCTGGGGATCGAACATCTGGCGCAGGCAATCGTCACAGATCGACACATCGGGCGAGATGAGAGTGTGGACGGGCTCCCCTCCGCGGCTTTGCGCGATGTGGAACGCGTCTTCATCGATACAATCAAGGTCTTCGAGCGTGATGTGGTGAATCTGCGCCAGGGGCGGCGTTTCGTTGTGAAGACGAACCAGGAACTCCTCAACGGAGTCCGCATCACCCTGCACTTCCATCACCACGCCGGACGCAGTGTTCTTCACCTCGCCGGTGAGCTCCAGCTCTGTGGCGAGGCGATAGACAAAGGGTCTGAAACCGACTCCCTGCACAAGGCCGGAGACGTGAATAAGGCGGCGTACGGTCAAAGCATTCATGGCGTCTTACGCAAGAGATACGGCTTGTGGAGCGCGGTACTGCGTCCTGCGCGCGTCGAGCCACTCGATCCACTGTGAAATTCCATCGCCACTAGTGTTCGACACGCGCAAGATCTCGATTCCCGGGTGCACGCGGCGGGCATTCTCTTCCGCCTGCATGATATTGAAAGGCACATAAGGCAGGAGGTCAGTCTTGGTGATGACTGCAAGTTCCGACTTGAAGAAGATGGACGGATATTTCAGCGGCTTGTCTTCGCCTTCGGTCACGCTGAGCAGAACGATCTTCGCGGCCTCGCCCAGGTCGTAACTCGACGGGCAAACCAGGTTGCCGACGTTCTCGATCAGAAGGAGATCGATCGCGGCAAGATCCCAGTCCGCCAGATGACGTTCGATCATCTGGGCGTCAAGATGGCACGTGCCGCCGGTGGTGATCTGCTTTACAGGAAAGCCGAAACGGCGGAGCCGGTTGGCGTCGTTTTCCGTCTGGATGTCGCCGGTCAACACCGCGATGCGCAGGCGGCTGCCGACGGTCGCGAGCGTCTTTTCCAGCAGGCTGGTTTTTCCTGAGCCGGGAGAGCTGATCAGGTTGGCACAAAAAATTCCGTGCTCGCGAAATCGCGTGCGCAGCTCGGCGGCGATGCGGTCGTTCTCTTTCAGGACCTTCTTTTCAAGCGGTACTTGGTTCATACTCTTCCATCTCCAGAGATGCCAGCTCCAGCTCATCTCCGCTGATAAACTGCGTTCTCTCTTCGCCGCAGCGATTGCAGCGAACATCGTAGTCCACAACAACAAACTCCGCGCCGCATGTGGGGCAGCGATGCTTCCGAGGACATTCGTCGATTTCGAGTTCGAGGGCGGCGAGTTCCGTGTCTTGCGTTAATGCACTGAAGCAGAACTGCAGCGCCTCGGGATCAACCGCCGCCAGCTCGCCGATACGCACGGTGATTCGAAGCGGACGAGCTCCAGGGTAACGAGCCATCTCAGACCGTGCGGCTTCCAGAATCGAGTTGGCAATTCCCACTTCGTGCATGGCGGAGTCCTTAGCAGATGCGCGGCAACTGGTCCCCGGCTAGCATGTCGACGATGCGCGCGGTGCCCAGAGGCGTCTTCATTGTGACCAGGCCAGGCAGGGAAGCCGTCACCCGGCCGATGACTGCAGCTTGTGCGCCTTGTGGATGGCTGCGCATCGCGAGGAGCAGATCTTCGGCAGCGTCAGGCGCGGCGATCGCAATCAGCTTGCCTTCATTGGCCACGTAGAGCGGATCAAGGCCCAGCATCTCGCAGGCGCCGCGCACCTCCTCACGCACTGGAATCGCACTCTCGAGCAGCTCGATACCCACATGGGACTGGGCGGCGATCTCATTCAACGCGCTGGCGAGGCCGCCGCGCGTCAGATCGCGCATGCAGCGCATCGCAGTCGACGCTCTGAGCATTGCGGCGCAGAGGCCGTTCAGCGGCGCGCTGTCGCTTTCGATCGTGCTTTCAAACTCGAGCCCTTCGCGCTCCGCAAGGATGGCGATACCGTGCTCGCCGATGGACCCGCTCAAAAGAATGACATCGCCCGGCTGTGCGCGATCGGCAGAAAGTTCAATATCGGAAGAAATCAGACCAATTCCGGTGGTGTTGATGAAGAGTCCGTCGCCTTTGCCTCTCTCCACTACCTTGGTGTCGCCCGTAACGACGATTACGCCGGAGGCGTCCGCGGCGCGGCGCATGGAGGCGACGATGCGGCGCAGCGACTCCATGGAAAAACCTTCCTCGATGAGAAACGCGGCACTCAGATAGAGGGGCGCTGCTCCACCGACGGCCAGATCATTCACCGTTCCGTGAACCGAGAGCGATCCGATGTCACCGCCACGAAAGAAGAGTGGCTTCACGACGAACGAATCTGTTGATATTGCGATCCTCGACTCGCCCACAGGAACAACAGCCTGGTCATTCAGGCGCGTGAGCACTGGATTTCCCAGCGCAGGCAGAAACAGATCGCGCATCAGATCGGCGCTGAGCTTGCCGCCGCTTCCATGGCCGAGCAGGACAGTGTCGCCGGAGCCGAGGGGCACGGGGCAGGCGAGGTTGACGATCGATGGCGAACTCATTCGCACTCCTTGTGGCGCCGATAGTGGTAATAGGCCGCACAGGCACCCTCGGCGGACACCATCGGCGCGCCCAGCGGAGCTTCCGGTGTGCATCGCACGCCGAAGGCGGGGCAATCCGTAGGCTTGCGCAGGCCCTGCAGGACGAGAGCACTGATGCACTCGGCCGGCTCTTCGGTGGCGATGAGGTCGAGATCGAAGACACGGTTTGCGTCAAAGGGAGCGTATTCCTCGCGAAATTTCAAACCGCTCTGTGAAATCTCACCAATGCCGCGCCACTTCTGGTCGGCGACTTCAAAAACTTCTGCCAGAATCCTCTGGGCGGGCAGGTTTCCCGCGTAGGTCACGGACCGGGCGTATTGATTCTCGACGCAAGCCTTGCCGGCCTCAAGCTGTTTGACCAGCATCAGAATCGACTCAAGCAGATCGACAGGCTCAAAGCCGCCAACCACCATGGGGAGATTGAACTCGCGCGAGAGATCTTCATATTCCTGATAACCGACGACCGTGCAGACGTGTCCCGGCGCGATGAAGCCCTGAATTCGATTTTGCGGAGATGCCAGCAGCGCTCGAATGGCGGGCGGGACCAGCACATGCGAAACGAGCATGGTGAAGTTGGTCAGGCCTTCGCGCCTGGCTTCCCAGGCGGCCATCGCATTGGCCGGTGCGGTGGTTTCAAAGCCGATGGCGAGAAAGACGACATTCCGCTGCGGATTGGCGCGAGCAACTTTAAGGGCTTCGGTTGGTGAGTAGGCAATGCGAACATCCGCGCCTTGCGCCTTGGCCCGAAGCAGATCGGAGTGCGAACCCGGGACGCGCAGCATGTCTCCATAGGAGACCAGAGTCACATCGGGCCGCATGGCCAGCGCGATCGCTTTGTCGATGGTCTCGAGCGGCGTCACGCAGACCGGGCATCCCGGCCCGTGAACCAGCTCGATTCCGCGCGGCAACAGCTCATCGATACCGTAGCGCATGATGGTGTGCGTCTGGCCGCCGCAGATTTCCATCAGGACCCACGGCCGTGTGGCAAGGGAAGCGATCTCCGCCGCCACCGCGCGCGCGATTGCGCCATCGCGGTACTCGTCCAGATACTTCATGAGGGCCGCCTGTCCGGGGTGGGGTCTTCACCGGGACCGAGCTCTTCAGCCAGGGCGCCCATGGCCTGCAGCAATTCATACGTCCGCGCGGCTTCCTGTTCGTCCACACGGCTGATGGCAAAGCCAACATGGACTAATACATAGTCGCCGGTGACCGCCTCCGGCACAAAGTCGAGGCGAACGGTGCGCGTAATTCCGCCGAACTGCACTTTTCCGCTGCGCAGCTCGCCGACTTCTTCCACTTCGAGGACTCGGCCCGGAATTGCCAGACACACAGAAAACACCTCGTATGAGTGAATGGTCTGCGCGAGTTGGAACGTTGGATGTGATTTGCGTCACACCTTCG
>Ga0335073_10006486_pt1 | contig 16441 bp, 11 predicted proteins | sample Lox_Sample_22_FD_207093 | JGI IMG/M metagenome (GOLD analysis project Ga0335073, IMG submission 207093) | Soil microbial communities from Loxahatchee National Wildlife Refuge, Florida, United States - Lox_Sample_2.2 | ecosystem: Environmental > Terrestrial > Soil > Wetlands | place: USA... | reverse complement strand
TGTCCAGCCGCTACGGCGTCGCGGTGGAGACCACAGAACTGCGCGTGCCGCTGCGCGAGACGCTCGCCGGCAAGGCCCAGGGCCTGGGCCGGAACGTGAAGCAGACCGGCGGCCACGGCGAGTACGCGATCTGCCACATCGAAGCCGAGCCGCTGCCGTCGGGCACGGGCTTCGAGTTCGTCGACAAGATCGTCGGCGGCGTGGTGCCGCGGCAGTTCATTCCGTCGGTGGAAAAGGGCGTCCGGGCCCAGATGGAGCAGGGCGTGGTGGCCGGGTACCCGATGGTCGACATCCGGGTCACGCTGTTCGACGGCAAGGCACACTCCGTGGACTCCTCGGACATGGCGTTCCAGAAGGCGGGCCGGGCGGGCCTGCGGGACGCGGCGGAGAAGGCCGGCGTGCACCTGCTCGAGCCGGTCGATGAGCTGTCGATCCTGGTGCCCGGCGACTACGTCGGCGCGGTGATGTCCGACCTGTCCTCGCGCCGAGGCCGCGTGCTCGGCACCGAGCCGGTGGGCAACCGGACCCTGGTCAAGGCCGAGGTGCCGGAACTCGAGATCACCCGCTACGCGATCGACCTGAGGTCGATGTCGCAGGGAACCGGCTCGTTCACGCGTTCCTACCTGCGCCACGAGCCGCTGCCGTCGCACCTGGCCGACAAGGTGGTGAGTGCCTCCAAGAAGGACTGACCCCGCGGCGAACGTCACCGGCGCCACCGGGCCCTGGCCCGGATGGTGCGTCGCCGATGTCACCCGCCGGGCCACGCCTCCGCGAGCAGCGTGCGGGTGTCCGCCAGCAACTGGGGCAGCACCCGCGTCTGCCCGATGACCGGCATGAAGTTGTTGTCGCCGCCCCACCGCGGCACGACATGCTGGTGCAGGTGCGCGGCGATGCCCGCGCCGGCCACCTGCCCCATGTTCATGCCGATGTTGAAGCCGTGCGCGCCGGACGCGGCCCGGAGCGCGGTCATGGCCTGCTTCGTGAAGCCGGCCAGCTCCCCGGTCTCGTCCGGGTCGAGGTCGGTGTAGTCGGCCACGTGCCGGTACGGGACGACCATCAGGTGCCCGGCGTTGTACGGGTACAGGTTGAGCACCGCGTAGACCAGCGTGCCGCGCGCGACGATCAGGCCGTCGGCGTCGCTGAGCTTCGGTATCTGGTCGAACGGGCACTCGTCGCCGACCGGCTTGCCCTCGCCCTTGATGTAGGCCAGCCGGTGCGGCATCCACAGCCGCTGGAATCCGTCCGGTATGCCGGCGCCGTCCTGGGGTGCACCCGGCGCGGGCTCCTGGCGTGCGCCGGCGTCGTCATCCGGCCAGACCGGCTCTTCGGAAGCGGCTCCTGGCATGCAAGCAGCATAGGGTGCGCGCCGGCGGCCACCTGCCCGCCGGGGTACTTCGCAGTTGAGGGCCGGCGGCTATCCCGCGGCCGGGTCCGGGGCCGGCGACGAGCCGCCGCCCGGGGCTGTGGTGGGGCCGGTGGTCGGGCCCGTGCTCGAGCACGGTCCGGGGCTCGAGCTGGGAGTCGGGCTCGGGCTGGGGCTGGGTGACGGGCTCGGGCAGGACGGCGTGGGGGTTGGGCTCGGCGACGAGCTGGGGCTGGGGCTGGCCGCCGCGCTCGAGCTCGCTGCCGGATCCGGCGTCGCGCTGGGCACCACGCTCGCGCTGGGGCCGGCCGTCGCGTGCCGGTGCCCCTGCCTGCCCGGCGAGGCGCTGGACGATGTGCCGGCAACGGGCTGCGGGCCACCGCCCTCCGCCTGGCCGCCGCCCTGGCCCGTGCCGCCCGCATGACCGCCGCCGATCGAGCGGATCAGATCGGCCGTGCCGGACACCGCCTGCTGTGGCAGGGGTGTCAGCGCGAGGATGCCCGCGACCACCGCGACGGTGGCACAGGCGGCCAGCACGGCCGGGCTGCGCCACCCCCGGGCCCAGCTGTCCCGGGGCCCCCGGGGCCAGCCGAGCCGCGCCTGGGCCGCGCCTGACAGCGTCTGCAGCCACACCTGCGCCGAATGCGCCACGCCCTCCGCCCGGCGCCCGGCTCCGGAGAACACGGCCATGACCCACGCCACCGGCAGCGGGCGCGGCCTGGTCAGCCGGGCCTGGATTCGCTCCAGGCCGTCGTCCGCGGGCATGACCGCGTCCGCTTCCTCGCGCAGCACACGGCGGAGGAGCTCGTCGAAGTCGCGGTCATGCTGGTTCATGGCTCAATTCTCAGTATGCCGTGCAAAGACGACATGGCGCGTTCGGTGTGGCGCTGCACGGCGCCGACGCTGATCCCCAGCATCTGCGCGGTCTGCGCCGTGGACAGGCCCGCGAAATGCTGCAGCACGACGGCCTCACGCTGGCGCGGCGGCAGGGCGTGCATCGCGGCGAGCACCGCGGCCGCTGCCCCGCTCGCGGCCACCTCGGCGTCGCCGGGCGCCGGGCGCCTCCCGGCGGACCGGCTCCGGGTCAGCACGAGCTGCCACAGGTAGAGCAGCGCCCGGTCGCCGCTGTCGTCCCGGCCGGCCAGCCCGCGCCAGTTCCGGTGCAGGGCGACGAACGAGTCCTGCACGACCTTCTGCGCCGTGCCGGCGTTCCCGTCCCGGACGAGCAGCACGGCAAGGCCCACTAACGACCGGTAGTGGGCGGTGTACATCGCGTCCACCGCGGCGTCGGCGGCCCGCGCGACGCTGGCCGAAACCGGCTCGGCGCGCGCGGCCGCAGGCCTGCTCACACTGTTAGAACGCCCAGCGACGTCTCCCGGTTCGGCCGCCGTCATCGCAGAACCCGCCCGCCGTTCGTGGGCGCGTCCCCCGTGGCGCAGCCCCTAGCTATCCAGAGTGATGCCGCCAGGCGCACAGGTAAAGTCCCCTTTTTCCTGTTCACACCTGGATTCGCCGCGCCACCGCGTCGACGATCTCGGCCACCGCGTCGTCGACCGGGACGCCGTTCTTCTGCTCGCCGCTGCGGTAGCGGAACGAGACCGCGCCCGCGGCCACGTCGTCGTCCCCGGCCAGCAGCATGTACGGCACCTTCTGCCGCTGCGCCTGCCGGATCTTCTTCTGCATCCGCTCGTCACCGGTGTCGACCTCGACCCGGATCCCGCGGTCGCGCAGCCGGACCGCGACGTCCTCCAGGTACGGCACGTGCGCGTCGGCGATCGGTATCCCGGTCACCTGGACCGGCGCCAGCCACGGCGGGAACGCGCCCGCGTAGTGCTCGAGCAGGATCCCGAAGAACCGCTCGATCGACCCGAACAGGGCCCGGTGGATCATGTAGGGCCGCTGCCGGGTGCCGTCGGATGCCTGGTACTCGATGCCGAACCGGCCCGGCTCCTGGAAGTCCACCTGCAGCGTGGACAGCTGCCAGCGGCGGCCGATCGCGTCCCGGACGTGCACGTCGATCTTGGGCGCGTAAAAGGCGCCCTCGCCCTCGGCGACCACGTACGGCAGCCCGGACAGGTCCAGCGCGCGGGCCAGCGCGGCCTCCGCTTCCTCCCATTCGTGGATCTCACCGACGTACTTGTCCGGCCGGGTGGACAGCTCGGCCTCGAACTCGGTGAGCCCGAAGTCGCGCAGCAGCCCGACCACGAACGTCAGCAGCGACGCGAGCTCGTCGGCCAGCTGATCGGGACGGCAGAAGATGTGCGCGTCGTCCTGGGTGAAGCCGCGCGCCCGCGTCAGCCCGTGCACCACGCCCGACTTCTCGTACCGGTACACCGTGCCGAACTCGAACAGCCGCAGCGGCAGCTCGCGATAGGACCGCCCGCGCGACGCGTAGATCAGGATGTGCATCGGGCAGTTCATCGGCTTGGCGTAGTACTTCGCGCCCTCGAGCTCCATCGGAGGGAACATGCCCTCCGCGTACCACTCCAGGTGCCCGGAGGTGATGAACAGGTCGGACTTGGTGAGGTGCGGGGTGTTCACGAACTCATAGCCGGCGGCGACGTGCCGCTGCCGCGAGTAGTCCTCGAGCACCCGCCGGATGACCCCGCCCTTGGGGTGGAACACCGGCAGCCCGCTGCCGATCTCGGTCGGGAACGAGAACAGGTCCAGCTCGGTGCCGAGCTTGCGGTGGTCGCGGCGCTCGGCCTCGGCCAGCATGGTCAGGTACTCGTCCTGGGCCTCGCGGGACGGCCACGCGGTGCCGTAGATCCGCTGCAGCTGCGGGTTCTTCTCACTGCCCCGCCAGTAGGCACCGCCGCTGCGCATGACCTTGACCGCGGGGATCTGCCGGGTGGACGGCAGGTGCGGCCCGCGGCACAGGTCTTTCCACTTCAGCTCGCCGGTGGCCGCGTCGAGGTTGTCGTAGATCGTCAGCTCCGGGCCGCCGACCTCGACCGACTCCTCGGCGTCGATCCCGGCGCCGCCCTTGAGGCCGATGAGCTCGAGCTTGTACGGCTCGCCGGCGAGCTCGGCCCTGGCGTCAGCGTCGGTCACGACCCGGCGGGAGAACAGCTGGCCCTGCCCGACGATCTTCCGCATTCGCTGCTCGATGTTCTTAAGGTCATCGGGCCCGAACGGGGACGCCACGTCGAAGTCGTAGTAGAAGCCGTTCTCGATCGGGGGGCCAATCCCGAGCTTGGCGTCGGGGAAGATGTCCTGGACGGCCTGCGCCATGACGTGGGCGGCCGAGTGCCGCATGATCGCCAGGCCAGCGTCGCTGCCGAGCTCGACCGGCTCCAGCTTGTCGCCGTCGGTGAGCTGGTACGCCAGGTCGCGCAGCTCCCCGTTGACGCGCGCAGCGATGACATCACCAGCGCCCGGCGTCGCGTTCCGGGAACTTGTCGATAGTCCGCCGGGTCCCTCGAGCGCCTGGCCGGCCGTCGTCCCGGCTTCCACCACGTGCTCGCGTCCGGCGAGGGTGATCTGAAGCTTGTCGGCTGGCACGGCTGGCTCCTGTCGTTTACATGCTTAATCGCGCGGTGGTTACCCGCCGCGCTCCCGCGTGTACCGATGCTATCGGCGCGCGGCCGGTCAGGACGGCGTGACCGTCACCAGCGTGCCGTAGGTCAGGTACGGCCAGATGAACTTGGCCTGCGCATACGGCAGCTCGACGCAGCCGAGGCTCTGCTGGTACCCGTAGGACGCCCGCGGGAAGTAGTGCACGGCCTCGCCGGACCGGAAGTACGACACCCAGGACACCGGGTCCGCGTACTTGGTGCCGTTCGGGTTCTTGCCCCGCATGATCTGGTGCGTGTACTTCAGGTACACCGCGGCGGTGCCGACCGTGGTGGGGGCGGCGGCGATGCCGGTGTTGGCGGCGCTCTGGAAGATCTCCTTGCCGTTGTGCCACACGGTGAGCGTCTCCGGGGGCACCTGGCTGGCCAGCGCGTAGCTGTAGCCGTGGGTGTTGTCGTCGCCCGCGGCCACCGCCGCCAGCAGCGCGTGCCACACCTCGGGGCCGGCGTCGCCGTCCATGGCCAGCCCATGGTCGGACTCGAAGGCCATCACCGCGCCGGTGAGGACCTCGTTGGTCTGCCCGGGCGACCACATGTCCATCAGCTCGGACGGATACCCGGGCTGCCAGGCGAACGAGCCGGATGGGGGGTCGTAGGCGGCGCTGAGCTGCGCGTTGGCGTCACCGGCCGGCACCGAAGCGCCGCTCCAGGTCAGCGGCAGGTAGCCGAGCTGGGCGAGCAGCTGCTCAGCCCGCATCGTACTGAAGGAACCGGTCCAGAACCGGTCCACCGCCTGCGTGGCGAGCAGCCCGCCGTCGCTGGAGCGCACCCCCGCCGGCCCGGCCGGGACGACCACGCGGACCCGGGTCTGCTCGGGGAACCCCTGGGTGGGGACGAACTCGACGGTGTCCGCGCCGGTCCGCTTCCAGCTGCCGGGGACCGACGGCGACAGCGACGGCATCGGTGAGTCGGCGGCGAGCGGCTTCGAGAACGTGACGCTGACCGGCGCGGCCCCATTGACGCCGTGTGTGTGCAGCGCAGGAGAGAACGACACCACGGTGACCGGCTTGGCGGCCGCCGCCTGATGTGCCTTCAGCGCCTTGGCCTGCGCCGTGGCGCCCTTGCCCGAGCCGGGCTGCTGCGCCGACGCGCCGCTCAGCGCGAAGTACGCGCCACCGCCCAGTATGACCGCGATCACCGCCGCCAGCGCCACGACCCGCCAGCGGAGCTTTCCGAGTCCGGACAAACCTCGACCCCCTAGCCATCGCTGTCCGGTCGCCCTAGGCTACGCGTTCAGCGTCGCTGGGAGGGCGGGTCTAGCTGCACTGCCCTGATGTATACCAGCTAATGCCAAAAGGCGGCGCACGCTTCCTCAGCTTGACGATCTGCGTGATAAAGACGTCATCTAACGCGCGAAATACCGACAGGCCCGGCGCTCCCCCCGAGGCGCCGGGCCTGTCGTTTCCCGGCCTGATCTCAGGCCGGGACGGTCAGCCGGTAACGGTCACCAGGCTGCCGAGGGTGAGGAACGGATAGGCCTGCTTGGCCTGGGTGTACGGCAGCTCGACGCAGCCCAGGCTCTGCTGGAACCCGTACGCTCCGCGGGCGAAGTAGTGCACCGCGTCGCCGCCGTTGAAATAGGACACGTACTGCACCAGGTCGTGATACTTGCTGCCATCCGGGTTCGTGCCGGACATCCAGGTCTGCAGGAACTTCTCATAGACCGGGAAGGTCCCGTTGGCGGTGGGCGAGGACGGTATGCCGGTGTTCGCCAGGGTCTTCAGCACGACCTTGCCGTTGTGGTAGATCGTCAGCGTCTCCGGGTCGACCTGGCTGGCGACCGCGTAGGTGTAGCCGTTGGCGTTGGCCTGGCCGCTCAGCGCCGCCCTGAACAGCGCCATCCAGAACGACAGGCTGACGGCGCTGTTGACCGTCATGTGGTGCTCGGACTTGAACGCGTACACCGCGCCGCGCAGCACCACGTTCTGCAGGTCCGGCGAGAACATGCTGGCCAGCGACGCGGGATAGCCCGTGGAATCGATAAAGACCCCCGCTGGCGGGTCGTAGGCGGCCGCGATCTCCCCGGCCAGGCCGGTCTTGGCCAGGTTGACCGTGTTCTCGGTCTCCAGGGCCATGTTCGGCGCCTCCCACATCATCGGCAGGTAGCCGAGCTGCGCGAGGATCTCGGCCATCCGGAGCGTGGAGAACTTCCCGGTGGTGTACGTCGCGGTCTTCGGCGAGGCCAGTGCCACCCCGGCGGCCGAGCGCACGCCGCTGCGGCCGCCGACCACGCTGACCGTGATCCGGGTGGACGGGCTGACCGCGGTCTTCGGCGTGAACACCATCGAGTCACCGATGATCTTCCACGTCCCCGGCATGCTCGGGGTCAGGGTGGGCATCGGCGACCGGCCACTGGGCGGGGCCGAGAACGTCACCGTGACCGGCATGGCGCCGTTCGCGTCGGTGCTGCCGGACGCGGGAGTGACCGAGATCACGCGGAACGGCCCGGGCAGGACCACGCCGGCCGACGGCGTCGACGCGCCGCCGCCCTTGGTCAGCAGGAACACGGCCCCGCCGGCGAGCAGCGCAACGACCGCGGTCACGGCCGCGATCACCTTGGTCTTCTTCGACTTGCGGCGCCGCCGGTCAAACAGCGAAACCACCGTGCCGGGACCGCCGGGACCGCCCGGGCCACCGGAGCCGCCAGCGCCACCGGAGCCACCGGCGCCACCGGAGCCACCGGAGCCACCGGAGCCACCGGGGCGACCATGGCCACCGTGGCCACCGGGGCCACCGGGGCGGCCTGGTGCCACCGTCTGCCCGGCGGGTACGTCGCCCGCTCCCCCGATGCGGGCAATATCGGCGGCCGTGCCGCCGGATTTGTTCCCTGCCCGGCTGAAGTACGCGCCCCGCGCCGCCACTCTCCTACCGACTCGTCCCCCACTCAACACGTTCCGTGCTCCCCACCCGATAACTGATCGTCTTTGTACAGTTACTCTGAGTTACCCGACTCGAATGGCAATAACCCACGCCTGGCGTAAACAACCGGTAAGGCGCCGCAGAGAATGGAGGGGGAAGGGGAGGTGGCTGGGGTGCCCGTCGCCGAAGACTTCGTGCGGTCCGCCTGCCGGCTGGGCCCGGTGCCGCAGGTGGCCGAGATCCGGCTGCACCTGGCCGATGACGTGCTCGGCCTCTGGCAGCGGGCCGAGGACGAGTTCGGGGCCGATCAGCCGCCGCCATTCTGGGCCTTTGCCTGGCCGGGCGGGCAGGCGCTGGCGCGCTACGTGCTCGACCACCCGGGCCTCGTCGCCGGGCGCCGGGTGCTGGACCTCGGGTCGGGCTCCGGCCTCGTCGCGATCGCCGCGGCCAGGGCCGGGGCGGCCGCCGTGGCCGCCAGCGAGGTGGACCCGCTCGCGGTCGCGGCGATCGGCCTCAACGCGCGGGCGAATGGCGTCCCGGCCCTGGCGGTCACCGGGGACGTGCTGGACGGCGACGGCGCGGACGCCGACGTGGTGCTGGCCGGCGACGTCTGGTACTCCAGGCCGCTGGCCGAGCGCGTGCTCGGCTTCCTCGACCGGGTCACGGCCCGCGGCGCGTCGGTGCTGGCCGGCGACATCGGCCGCGCCTTCCTGCCGCGGGACCGGTTCCGGGTGCTCGACGCCCGCGACGTCCCGGTTATGGCCGGCCTCGAGGATTCATCCGTTAAGCGGACAATGGTCTGGCAGCCGATCATCGAAGCGCCGCGCTGAGACTTGCTGGATGCTGGGTCCATGAGCGACGAAATCACCCCGTTCCGGATCGACATTCCCGACGCCGATCTCGACGACCTGCGCCAGCGGCTGCGCCAGACGCGGTGGCCGGACCCGGAAACCGTGGATGACTGGTCCCAGGGCATCCCGCTGGCGTACGTCCGCGACCTCTGCGGCTACTGGCTGGACCGGTATGACTGGCGGGCGTCGGAGGCCCGCCTCAACCGCTTCCCGCAGTTCCGGACCGGGATCGACGGGGTGGACATCCACTTCGTGCACGCCCGCTCCCCCGAGGAGGGGGCGCTGCCGCTGGTGATCACGCACGGCTGGCCCGGCTCGATCGTCGAGTTCGGAAAGGTCATCGAGCCGCTCGCGAACCCGGTGGCGTTCGGCGGGGACGCCGCGGACGCGTTCCACGTCGTATGCCCCTCCCTGCCCGGGTACGGCTTCAGCGGCAAGCCGGGCCGGGCCGGCTGGGACACCGGGCGCATCGCGGCCGCCTGGGACCAGCTGATGGCGCGGCTCGGCTACGCGCGCTACGCCGCTCAGGGCGGCGACTGGGGCGCCCAGGTCACGACCGCGCTCGGCATGCACCACCCCGGGCACCTGGCCGGCATCCACCTCAACATGCCGATCGCGTTCCCGGGGCGCGACGGCGGGGGCGAGCTGACCGAGCGGGAGCAGGCGGCGATGGCGACGCTCAGCCACTACGACACGTGGGAATCGGGCTACTTCAAGGAGCAGTCGACCCGCCCGCAGACCGTCGGCTACGGCCTGGTGGACTCCCCGGCCGCGCTCTGCGCCTGGATCATCGAGAAGTTCTGGGCCTGGACCGACTGCGACGGCGATCCGGCCAACGTGCTGACCAGGGACGAGATGCTCGACAACGTGATGCTCTACTGGCTGACCGCCGCGGGCGCCTCGTCGGCCCGGCTCTACTGGGAGAACAACGGCAAGGGGTTCCTCGGCCCGGTCACGGTGCCGGTCGGCTGCTCGATCTTCCCCAAGGAGATCTTCCGCCCGTCCCGGCGCTGGGCTGAGAGGCAGCTCACGAACGTGCACTACTGGAACGAGCTGGATAAGGGCGGGCACTTCGCCGCGTTCGAGCAGCCCGAGGCGTTCGTCAGCGAGGTCCGCGCCTGCTTCCGGGACCTGCGCTGATGGGCGGCGATCTCGCCGGCAGGCAGGCGCTGCTCCAGGACGCCTCGCGCCGCGCCCAGGCGTACCTGGCCGGGCTGGCCGGGCGCGGCGTGGCCCCGGCGCCGGCCGCGGTGCGGGCCCTGGACGAGCTCGACTTCCCGCTGCCTCAGGCCGGCCGCCCGGCGGCGGACGTGCTCGCGATGCTGGACGACGTGGGCTCGCCGGCCACGGTCGCGTCGGCGGGCCCGCGCTACTTCGGCTTCGTGACCGGCGGCGCGCTCCCGGTGGCGGTGGCGGCCGCGTGGCTGGCCGCCGCCTGGGACCAGAACGCCGGCCTGGCGGTGATGTCCCCCACCGCCGCCCGGCTCGACGCGGTCGCGCTGCGCTGGATGGCCGAGGTGCTCGGCCTGCCCGCCGGCACCGGCGGCGGCTTCGTCACCGGCGCCACGATGGCCAACGCAACCTGTCTCGCGGCAGCCCGCGACGCGGTGCTGGCCCGCCGTGGCTGGAACGCCGCGGGCCAGGGCCTGGTCGGCGCGCCGCCGGTCACCGTGGTGGTCGGCGCCGAGGTGCACATGGCGGTCCGCAAGGCGCTGGGGATAGTTGGTCTGGGCCGGGACCGCGCGGTCGTCCTGCCCGCCGACGCCCAGGGCCGGATCGTGGCCGCCGGCCTGCCGGGCCTGCGCGGGCCGGCGATCGTGTGCCTGCAGGCGGGCAACGTCAACAGCGGCACCAGCGACCCGTTCGGGCCGCTGACCGCCTGGGCCCGCGACGCCGGCGCGTGGGTGCACGTGGACGGCGCGTTCGGGCTGTGGGCGGCCGCCGCGCCCGGCACCGCCGCCCAGGTCGCCGGCGTGGCCGGGGCGGACTCCTGGGCGACCGACGCGCACAAGTGGCTGAACACGACGTACGACTGCGGCATCGCCCTGGTCCGCGACCCGGCGGCGCTGAGCGCCGCGCTCGGCGCCTCGGCCGCCTACCTCCCCGAGGGCGCGGACCGCGAGCCCAGCCACTTCACGCCGCAGAGCTCGCAGCGGGCCCGGGGGGTCGAGGTGTGGGCGGCGCTGGCCGCGCTCGGCCGCGACGGCGTCGCGGACCTCGTCGAGCGAACCTGCCACCTGGCCCGCCGCATGGCCGGCGGCCTGCGCGAGTCCGGGTTCGCCGTGCTCAACGACGTCGTGCTCAATCAGGTGGTCGTGAGCTTCGGCGACCCCGCCAGGACCGACGCGGTCATTGGCGCCGTCCAGCGCGACGGCACCTGCTGGTGCGGCCCGACCACCTGGCAGGGACAGCGCGCGATGCGGATCAGCGTGAGCAACTGGTCCACCACCGAGGAGGACATCGACGCCAGCCTCGCCGCGATCCGGGCGTGCGCGGCCCGGTAGCCGAACCGGCCTCCCCCGTGGTGGGTGATGCCTTCCGGGCCGGGCGGCGGCAAGATCCCTGACTGAGTCCGTTGAGGGAGGCATGACTGATGCCCGTGCCAGACAGATCCCATGCCCTGGATCACATCGTCGTGGTGCTGTTCGAGAACCGTTCGCTCGACAACGTGCTCGGGCACCTGTACGGCCCGGGGGCCGGCAAGGACTTCGACGGGGTGATCGGCAAGGAGCTGAGCAATCCCATTCCGGTGTGGGCGGAGCACGGCGCCGAACGCGCGGTGGTCCCGTACACGATCGCCACCGACATGGACTCGCCCAACCCCGACTCGGGTGAGGAGTACTACCACACCAACACCCAGCTGTACGGCACGATCAACGACCACAACCGGTTCAAGATCGGCGAGGCCGTGACCGCTCCGTGGAACGCGCCGCCACCAGGGGTTACACCCACGATGGACGGGTTCGTCACCGACTACATCTCCACCTTCACCGGGGAGATCGGCCGGCAGCCCACCTATGACGAGTACGCCCACATCATGACCGGCTACACCCCGCAGCAGCTGCCGGTGCTCAGCGGCATCGCCCGGGACTTCGGGGTCTTCGACCACTGGTTCTGCGAGGTGCCGTCCCAGACCTTCATGAACCGGTCGTTCTGGACGGCGGCCACCTCCTCGGGTTTTGTCGTGAACAGCCCGGTGGGCAAGTGGTTTGCGAAGAACGATGCCGAGACGCTCTTTGACCGGCTGGAGGCCCACGGCAAGACCTGGAAGGTCTACGTCATGGAGCCGATGCCGGTGTCGTTCACCGGGGTGATCCACTATCCCCGGCTGCGCGACCGGCTGGCCACCCACTTCGTGCCGTTCGCCGAGTTCGAGAAGGACGCCGCTGCGGGCACCTTGCCGGACTTCTCGCTGATCGAGCCGAACATGCTGACCGGCCACGGTGACTACCACCCCGCGTTCGGCCGCTCGCTGTCCCCCGCGGTGGACCTCAAGATGGACAGCCCGTCCTCGATGCTGGGGGGCGAGGCCTTCCTGGAGCGGGTGTTCACTGCCTACCGGTCCGCCACTTCCGAGACGGGCGCGAACGTCTGGAACACCGCCTTGCTGATCGGGTGGGATGAGCCGGGGGGCACCTACGATCACGTGCCGCCCGGGCCGGTCCCGCCGCCGGATCCGGCCGCGCCGCCCGGCGAGTTCGGCTTCGCCTTCGACCGTTCCGGGTACCGGGTACCGGCCATCGCCGTGTCGCCGTGGGTCGAGCCGGGGTCGGTGTACAACGAGGAGTACCGGCATACCTCGCTGATCGCCACGCTGCGCAAGACGTGGGGATTGGGTGAGGCGTTCTCCCAGCGGGACGCCTCGGCCCGCACGTTCGATCACGTCTTCTCGCTCGCCAGGCCCCGCGACCCGGCAAGCTGGGCGGTCACCCAGGCGCATCCGGTGCCCGAATGGACGGCGGACCCCGAAGTGATCGGCCAGGCCCTGAGCAGCCTAGGCAAGAGCCTGGTACCTGCCTTCATCGCCATGGGCAGGCAGATGGGAGCGGAGCTCCCGGCTGAACTCGACGACCCGGACGCTGTCCTGCCGCCCGGGCGCGTCGTCGGCGTCCTCAGGGGCATCGCCGGTCACTTCTTCCCGCTCCTGGCGCGAGACGCGAAGGACCGCGGGTGATCTAAGGGTCCAAGCGGGCAATCGTGGATGAAAATTCACCCATTCCGGGGGATGGCAATTGCCAAGTACCGGGCGAGTTTGTGCTGGATGAGGCGGTGCGCCCATCACCCCCGCGCCCGGCGCAGACGCCCGCTGCGGGAACCCGGAAAGGGGTGCCATATGACCAGCCAGCCGGATGAGCTAGCCACGCAGTCGGAGGCCAACGGGCAAACCGCTGTCCGTCACGCAGAGGTCGCTCTGCGGTCCATCGGGCAGCCGAACTCGGTGGCCGGCGAGTTCGACTTCTGGGACAACAAGTACGAAGGGCGGCGGCTGTTCTCCGAGCTGCTCGGGACCTTCCTCCTGGTTTTAGTGGCGGTTGGCGGCGGCATGGTCAGCGCCCGTTTCGGCGGCAATGCGGTTCCCTACGGGGCGAAGGTCGTGGCCCCGGCGCTGATGGTGGCCGCGATCATCCTGTTCATGGGGACGGTCTCCGGCGCGCACCTGAACCCGGCGGTGAGCCTCGCGTTCGCGGCGCGCGGCGACTTCCCGTGGAAACGCGTCCCCGCCTACATCGTCGCCCAGTTCGTCGGCGCCATCCTGGCCACGCTGCTGCTGTGGGCGTTTCTCGGCAAGCAGGGCGGCGCGGGCCTGACACTGCCCGGCAGCGGGATCTCGACGGTAGCCGCCATGCTGTGGGAGATGGTCCTGACCGCCGGGCTGGTGAGCGTGATCCTGGGCACGGCGTCGGGCGCGCAGCAGATCGGGCCGCTGGCCGCGATCGGTGTGGGCGGCTACATCGCACTGGCCGGGCTGTGGGGCTCGCCGGTCAGCGGAGCGTCGATGAACCCGGCCCGCTCCCTCGGCCCGGCCCTGGTGAAGGGCGACTGGACCGCATGGTGGGCGTATCTGGCCGGCCCGCTCGCTGGCGCCCTCATCGCGGTGGGCATCGCCTACGTGCTGCGTGGCCGCGGCGGCGGCCGCAGCGGCGTCGCGGCGGCAGTAGGCACGATCGGCGTGGAGTGGGTCCCGGGGCCCCGGCCGAAGTCCTGAGCGCACGGCAGCGGGCAGTGACCGCCCGGGCCAGGGCGTCAGGTCGTGGCGATCACAAAGTCTTCCCCGCTTGACGAACGGCGTTGCGCAGGAATCTACTCCGTTCGGAGCGTGACGGCCGGCGCGATCCGGGCGGCCAGCAATGCCGGCATGGACGCGAGCAGGTTCCCTGCCAGGAGCACGAGCACCGCGCCGACCAGCAGCGCCCGCCCAGGCACAACCGGGCTCGGCACGACGCCGATCGAATTCGCGAAGCTCGTCCAGGCCCAGCGCCCGGCCGCGACACCGCACGGCACGCCGACGGCGACAGCTACCACCAGGATCGTGCTGGTCTGCCAGGCGACGATGGCCCCGATCTGCCGGGCGCGGAGCCCGAGCGCTTTCAGCAGGGCAAGTTCGCGCCGCCGCTGGCGTACCGACGCCAGGACCGTAAGCCCGAGGGCCAGCAGCGCCGCGGCCGCGACACCTGCCGCCAGGGCGATCGGCTGGCTGCCCATCTGGCTCGCGTTGATGACGGCAGCACCGCGCTGAGGCGGGAGCGCATAGGTCCCTCCGGGGCTGCCGCTCTCGGCCGAAAGACCCGCCATCTTCGCGATCAGCTTGTTCTCGACGGCCCGGGAACTGACATCGAAAGCGACCGTGGCCGGGTAAGCGGGGGATGCAACCGCATCCTCGATCTGCTTTTCTTCTGGGTTTGTCGGCAGGCCGAGCACGCTCATCAGCGTGGTCCACCCCGTCACCGCGCCGTGACCGAGCGACACATGGTCGGTCAGGACGACTCCGAACGAGGGCAGGGTGGCGGTGCCGACCACGGTCAGCGGGTGCGGGTCGTCGCCGAGCATCAGCTTGTCGCCGATGTGCAGTCCGAGCTGGCGCATGGTGGTCGAGCCGAACTCGATCTGATTCGGCCCGGACAGCGGATGCCCGCTCGTCGTCGGCGGCTCGACGTCCCGTTCACCGGGGTGCTGCTCAACCCCCATCACCGGGATTTCGGCGCCCCGGATGCTCAGCTGGGCGAAACCGAGCTCGGACCAGCCGGTCACGCCCGTCTGGCCGGTGAAGGTCTTGTCGAGGGCGCCGGGCGGCCAGCTGCCCCAGCCACCCTGTGACTGGATCAGCAGATCCCAGTTCCAGCCGTACTCGGCCGGGTGACTGACCAGCCCGGTCAGGCTGGCCGCGAAGACGAGAGCGGCGACGAGAGCGGCGACGGCGACCACGGATCCGGCCAGCGTCGCCCGGACCGGTGCCCGCAGCCGGCCGGGCCCGCGCTCGAGCCCGTACCGGATCCCGGCGATCACGGTTACCGGCAGGCCGGCCCGCACGCCGGCGCTGACGAGCGCGGAGGAGCGCGCCAGCGGCAGCTCGCTTTCGCGCCGAACCACCCGCCAGGCCAGCCACGCCAGCACCGCGGTCAGCAAGACGAGGAGGATGACCGCACCGCCGCCGAGCACGAGCCAGTCAGCCTGGACGCCCCTGACGGGGTCGAACCGCCGGACCGGCCCGACCGGGGCCAGCGGTGACACGGCGATCGCGCCGCCGATGGAGATCAGCACCGCGCCAGCGACGGCAACGGCGCCCCAGGCCCCCGTCGCGATGGCCGCCGCGGCGCGGCTGGCACCCATCGCGCGCAATGCCGGGGCGTCAGGCGCCGACCTGGCCAGCAGCTGCGCGAGGCCCTGCGTCATGAGCGCGAGCAGGGCGATGCCCGCCAGGCCGCCGAGCACTGCGAGCGCGACGGCCTGGGGCTCAATGGCCTGCTGCGCTTCGTGTTTGATGACCGCCAGCCTGCGGATCGTGAAGCTGACCGGGAAGTGGGTCTGGCGCCTGACCGCGGTGGCGAGTGCCGAGAGCTGCCGGCGCAGTTCAGGAACGCCTGCATCGCCGCGGGTCAGGCGCAGGGAGACCCAGCCGAACTGCCATTCGCCGTTCAGGTACCGGGTGGTGGCGGCGGGTGGCAGGATCGCCGCCTCGACATTGTCGAAGGTATCGACCAGGGCCGGTGAGACATCGGCGACTGCCGCCACAACGAACGTCGTCCGGCCCGCGGGCCGGGCCGGGATGGCTTCGGGCAGCCCGTCGCGGGTCGGTACCCGGTAGAACTGCCAGGTCATGCGGTCACCGACGGCCAGGTGGAAGGTAGCGGCCATCTGCGGGGTGAGGATGATCTCGTCGGTGGAGCTTGCCGGCGGGAGCTTGCCTGCGATCACGGTCAGCTTGTCCTGCCGGTAGAACTCACCGTCAAGGCTGCCGGTCAGGGCGTCGGTCTGGAAGGCGGGGTCAATCTTGCCATTGATGACCGGCTCAGCGTTCAGGCCAATCCAGGCGGCGCTGGACAGCGCGCCCGGCACGTGCATTACCTCCTTGAGCACCGGCAGCAGGGGCCCGGGAATGTCAACCATGACATCGCTGTCGTTCGCTGATCGCAGGTATCTGCCGTAGGCCGAGTCGGTCCGCCGCGCGGCCGCGAGCGCGCCGAGCGCGACACTGCCGAGCAAGCCGCCCATCAGCGCGATGAGGAGCGCCATCCGCCACGAGCGCCGCCAGGTGGCGCCAGCCGCATACCAGCCAAGCCGCATGCCCGTCATTG
>Ga0335073_10006484_pt1 | contig 16444 bp, 13 predicted proteins | sample Lox_Sample_22_FD_207093 | JGI IMG/M metagenome (GOLD analysis project Ga0335073, IMG submission 207093) | Soil microbial communities from Loxahatchee National Wildlife Refuge, Florida, United States - Lox_Sample_2.2 | ecosystem: Environmental > Terrestrial > Soil > Wetlands | place: USA... | reverse complement strand
ATGCGCTGACCCTGGTCGGTGTGGACCGCCGCAACCCGGCTGCCGCCACGTTCCAGCCTGGTGACCGTGGTGCCGTAGGTGAATCTCACCCCGGCGTCCGCCGCCGCGGCGGCCAGCGCGTCGGGCAGCGCCCGCATCCCGCCACGCGGAAAGAGAACACCCGAGATGGTGTCCATGTAGGCGATCACCGCGTAGACCGCCAGCGCTTGTCGCGGCGCCACACCGGCATACAGCGACTGGAACGTGAACACTCGTCGCAGCCTCGCGTCGGTGATGTAGCGCTTGACCATGGCATCCCATTTGCGGAATCCACCGATCGCCGCCAGTTTCGCCAGCTGCGGATTCAGCAGCGACAGTGGGGAATCGAAGTTTCTGGCGATGAATCCGTCGAATTCTTCTCTGTACAACCGGGTCAGCCAGTCGCGCAGCTGCCGGTAGCCCGCGGCCTGCTTGGCGCCGGCGAATTCCTCGATCGCGGTGGCCATTCGATCCGCATCGCTGTGCACATCGATGCTGCTGCCGTCGGCGAACTGGGCGCGGTAGGCGGGATCGACATCAAGCAAATCCATTCGTGCCGAACTGGATTGGCCGACGGCGGCAAACGTCTCGTCGATGATGTCGGGCATCGTCAGCACCGTCGGACCGGTGTCCAGACGGTAGCCGTCGACATCGAGCCGTCCGGCCCGTCCGCCGGGCCAGTTTTCCCGTTCGACCACCGTGACTTCGCGGCCGCGACCGGCCAGGTGCAGGGCCGCGGCCAGACCCGCGAAACCCGCGCCGACCACGACCACCCGGTCGTTTCGACCCGGCACGGTCATCATTCGGTGCGCTCCGTGCACAGGGCGGCCATGGTCGCCAGCGCGACCCGCACCGATTCGTCGAGCGGAAGTTCGTCGAGTGCGTCGCGCGCCGACGTGACGCGGTCGCTGATCAAGTCTTCGATCCACTCCACCGCTCCGGTCGTGACGATGAGCGTGCGCCAACGGTCGATTGCGGTGTCGTCGAGTGCACCGTCATTCATCAGGTCCGTGAGCTGTCGCCGGGTGGGCGCGTCGGCCAGCTGGTATGCGGCGATCACCACGCTGGTCGCCTTGCGCTCGACAAGATCTCGGCCGCTGGGTTTGCCGGTCGCCGCCTCGGAGCCAAAGACGCCCAGCAGGTCGTCGCGCAGCTGGAACGCCTCTCCGATGGCGGTGCCGTAGCGGCCCAGGCCGGACAGCGTGCGGTCGCCACCGCCGCTCATCGCCGCGCCGATCTCCAGCGGCCGTCGCACCGTGTAATTACCCGACTTGCGCCGCGCCACTTCCAGCACCACCGCCATCGACGGCAGATCGCGGACATCGCCTGCGAGATCGGCGAATTGGCCCAACGCCAGCTCGGTGCGCATAGCGTCGTAGCGCGGCAACGCCCGTTGCAAACGGCGATGCTCGACGCCGCTCTCCCGCAGCATCTGCTCGGCCCAGATCAGGCACAGGTCGCCCAGCAGGATCGCTGCCGAATCGCCGAAGCGCCGCGGCGACCCGGACAGTCCGTGCTTTTGGTGCCAGTCGCTGAACTGGACATGGGCCGCCGGGCGCCCACGCCGCGACGGTGAATCGTCCATCACATCGTCTTGCAGCAACGCGAAGGCGTGCAGCAGCTCCAGGCTGGCCGAGGCGTACAGGGCCTCGTCACTGTCCGGCGCGCCGGACAGCCAGCCGAGATACATGAACGTGGAGCGCAGACACTTGCCGCCGGTCAGGAAGTTCAGCAGGATCTCGCCCGCCACCTCGACACCGGCCTCATCCAACTCGCCAGCGCAACGGTTCGCGACGAACTCGGCGACGTGGGTCAGCACCTTGCGTCGCACCCCGATCCGCCAGACGTCGAATTGCCCGGGATCCGACCAGGATTTCTGACGCAGCGCCGTCGGCTCCGCGGAAGGCACCAGCGACAATGCGCCCGGCTTGGACACCGAAGCCCCTCTCAAAAGATCGGGCCGCCAGTTCGAACGGCTCAGACTCACGCGGTCATACCCCCTGACAACGAAGACAAACACGCGCCAACTGGGCGGACCCAGATTCGCTTCATAAGGTTAAACATTAACTTACTGAACTTCTGCAGCGCTCGCCAGAGCGAAGTCTCCGCGGCCTATGGTGTGGCTCATGACTCCCGCCCGGCGCGAGCGAAGCGCCCTCGTCGACACCCTGCGCAAAGTCGGACCCGACGCACCCACCCTGTGCGCGGGCTGGAAGACCCGGGACCTGGCAGCCCACCTCGTGGTGCGGGAACGACGCCTGGACGCGACGCCGGGCATTTCGATTCCCTTCCTGGCCGGTTACACCGCCAAAGTCCAGGATCGGACGGCGCGGTCAACCGGCTGGGACGACCTTGTCAAGATGGTAGCGTCCGGGCCGCCGATCTACTCGCCGTTCAGGCTGCTCGACCCGGTGGCCAACCTCGGCGAGATGTTCATCCATCACGAGGACGTGCGCCGCGCCGTCGACGGGTGGCAGCCCAGAGTGCTCGACGAGTCGATCGGCGCAGCACTAAGCCGGCAGCTCGGTTTGCTGAGCCGGATGGCGTTGGGAAAGCAGCCTGCTCAGCTCACCCTGCAAACCACCGATGGCCGACGGATCGCCCGCGTCGGCCGCGGCGAGCCCGTCACGGTGACCGGTGAACCGCAGGAGCTGGTCTTGTTCGTCGCGGGCCGCGACGCCGTGCGCGTGGAGTTCGACGGCGACCCGCTGGCCATCGCCGCCGTCCGAGGATCGCACCGCGGTCTGTGATCAGCGGCCGAGTAGATGCCGCAGCGTCTGTTCCAGGCCGGGATGGCGAAACCGGTGACCGGCTTGTTGCAGCCGGGCGGGCAGCACCCGTTGATTGGCGCAGGCGAGTTCGCGCGCGCCCTGCTCGCCGAGCAGCAACCGCGGTCCAAGCGACGGCACCGGCAGCACCGCCGGCCGGCGCAACACCCTGGCGAGTGTGCTGGTGTAGTCGCTGTTGCGGACCGGGTCGACAGCCACCGCGTTGACCGGACCGGACAGCCCGCTGTCCCACAGCCCGCGGTGGTAAATGTCGACGAGATCGTCGATCCCGATGTAGGAAAACCACTGGTGACCATCGCCGAGTCGACCGCCGAGCCCGGCCCGAAACAGCGGCAGCTGTAAGCGAAGAGTCCCGCCGGCCGGGGATTGGACGATCCCGGTGCGCACCCGCACCACCCGGACCCCGCCATCCTCGGCCACCGTCGCGGCGTGTTCCCACTCGTCGACGACGTCGGCGAGGAACCCGTCGCCGCGATCGCTGTCCTCGGTGAGGGTCGTCTCGCCCCGGTCGTAGCCGTAATATCCGATCGCCGACGCGCAGATGAGCGCCTTCGGCCCGCCGGCTGATTTCGCGATCAGCTCAGCCAGCCGGCGGGTGGGACTGATCCGGCTGTCCCGGATCGCGGCTCGGTGCGACGCGGTGAAGCGGCCGGCGATGGACGCGCCCGCCAGGTGGATCACCGCGTCGACGCCGCTGAGCAGATCCGGATCGGGTTGGTCCGGATTCCATTGGCGTTCATCGGGTTTGGTCGCCGCGCGGCGCACCAGATGAATCACCCGATGGCCGCCCGTGGACAGCAATGCGCTCAACGCCGATCCGACCAGCCCCGACGATCCGGTGATCGCGACCGTTATCGGGCGCAAACCGTGCGCAGCGGCTTGGCGGTGTGCGGCGATGTCATCGGCCAACTGGCGATGCCGGTAAGCGAACATCGCCCGCAACGCAGCCGCCGGTACCGGGGTCGCGACGCGGTCGGTCACCCGCGTGCGTTCGGCGCCGACCTCGTCGAATTCGTGGGTATGCCGCCAGCGGACGACCAGCCGTACCGGCAATGAGGCCAGTCCGTCGGTGCCGATCGAGTCGACGAACCGTCGTGGCGGATCGTAGGCATCGGGTTGATGGTCGGCCACCCAGCGCAGACCACCGGGAAGGCCGAGCTCAGCGCGCCCATTCTGCAGTGAATCCGCTTCGGCGAGGACCCGTAGCGGCTGCCATGGCGGCGACAGCCGGGTGATCGCGCCCGGGCGGGTGTGCCAGTCGAAGACTTCGTAGATCGGCGCATCGATGACGCTGGAATACACGAGTCCCATCTGCTCGACGGTACCTGCCGGATCCGGGCAGGCTACCGATCCGGCAGCGCGTGCTCGACGATGGGCAGTCGCGGCAGCGGCTGGCGTTCGCCGCGTTTGGCGGCCAGATAGACCTGCGCGGTCTCGTCAGCCACCGTGTGCCAATCGAAATCCGACGTCAGTCGTTCACGCGCGGCCCGGGCCCGCGCCTGAGCCGCCGCCGGATCGTCGAGGACGGCATTAACGGCTTTGGCCAGCCGCGTCACATCGCATGGCGGACAAGACATCCCGGTCTCGCCGTTGATCACCGCTTCGCCCAGGCCGCCGATGTTCGTTGTAATCAACGGCGTTCCCGCCGCCGCGGCCTCCAGCGCCGCCAGACCGAACGGCTCGTAGTGGCTGGGCAGCACCGCGGCGTCGGCGCGATGCAGCGCGGCCAACAGCTCGTCGTGGTCGAGCCGTCCCACGAATCGGGTTGCCTTGAGCACGCGATGTTTACGAGCCTGCTCGACGAGCCAGTCCTGCTGGGTGCCCTCACCGGCGATCGTCAGCGTGGTACCGGGATGGGCGCGCCTGATTCGCGGCAACGCCGCGATCGCGTCGTGCACACCCTTCTCGTATTCCAGCCGGCCCACGAACAGCAATTCCGCTGGCCCACTGCGGCGCCGGCGACTCGCGAACGGCCAGCGGGCTGCCTCGATGCCGTTGCGGATCACGGTGACCTCAGCCAGCCCGGGCCCGAACAGTTCGGTGATCTCGTCGCACATCGACGCCGAACACGTGATCAGCGAATCGGATTCGCGCACCAACCACGATTCCACCGCATGCACCTGTCTGCTCAGCGATCCGGACACCCATCCGGAATGCCGACCGGCTTCGGTCGCGTGAATCGTGGAAACCATTGGTAAGTCGTAAAATTCAGCCAGAGCGACGGCCGGGTGTGCGACCAGCCAGTCATGCGCGTGTACGACATCGGGACGCCACGGGTGATCGCTCGACGTGTCCTTCAGCGACAATCCGGTTCGAACCATGGCGTGGCCCATGGCCAGCGTCCAGGCCATCATGTCTTGGGAGAAGGTGAACTCGTGCGGGTCCTGGGCGGCCGCGACGACCCGGACGTCTTCGCTGATCTCGTCCGACGACGGGTGGGTACTCGGGTCGGTTCCCGACGGGCGGCGGGACAGCACGACAACCTCGTGCCCGGCAGCTGCCAGTGCCGTCGACAGGTGATGAACGTGGCGGCCGAGCCCGCCGATCACGACCGGTGGGTACTCCCACGACACCATCAGAACTTTCATCGCGGCAGCCTGCGTGCGTCCAGTGCGCCGAACAGCCCGTCGGCCCGGTTCCAGCCGTCGGCCAGGCGCTGCGCGACCTCACGACGGCCCGACGCCAGCGCCCCGGCGATCTCACGGGTGGCGTGCGCGTGCAGATGAGCCCGGTAGCGGGCGTAGTCGGCGGCCGAGTCCTTGCTCACCATGAACGGCCAGTCGCTGGACACGGTCAGCAATGTCTCACGCAGGATCTGATCGGCGATCTGGTCGCGGGGGATCGGTCCGTCCAACGATGCCGTCTGCGTCAGCGCCTTGTCGACGGTGCTCAGCGCGGTGTCGACGACCTCGTTGTTGAGCTGCACCAGGTCGGCCACCTTGTCGCCGGCCCACACCTGCCAGTCTTTACCGGAACCCCAAGAGCTGGGCGGCAATTCGACAGCATCGCCGACGAAGCCCTCGGCGACGGCGTCGCTGAGCGTGCCGACCCGCACACCGGCCTCGGGCAGCGCCCGCAGCACCCGCTCCAGCCACACTGGTCCCTCGTACCACCAGTGGCCGAAGAGTTCGGTGTCGAACGCGGCGACGACATGTGCGGGGCGCCCGATGCGCTCGGATTCGGCCTGCAGTCGCCCGCGGACCACGTTGACGAAATCATCGACGTGGCCGTCGATTGCGCGATCGGCACGCTCGGGATCGTAGGGCGCTTTGGCGTCCGACGGCACGTTGCGGCCGGTGACGCGGGCCGGCTTCAGGCCGGTGCGGTGGTCGTAGGTGTGGAAATCGCGGTAGGCGGCGTGGCCGGGATAGCCGGATTTCGGCGACCACACCCGGTAGCTGACCTGCAGGTCGCGTCCGAACGCGACAACGTCGGAGTCGCCGACCGGCCGGCCGAGCGCGGTATCGCCGTGCAGCGACGGCCCGTCGACCATGAAGTGGCCGACCCCGGCGGCCGCATAGTCATGTTCCATCCCGGGGGCATACGCGCATTCGGGTGCCCAGATTCCGATCGGCTTGTGCGACAGGCGCTGTCGGGCATCAGCCAGCCCCTCGCGCAGCGCGAATTCGCGCAGCCGCGGTGTGAGCAGCGGCTGGAACGGATGCGCCAGCGGGCCGCCCAGCAACTCGACCGTGCCGGCGTCGATCAGCCCGCGTAGCAGCGGACTTCCGCCGTGACGCCACTCGGTGGTGAAATCTCCGAGCGCTTGGTCGGTTTCGGCGAGCTCGCGAATCCCGAACGACCGCAATGCTTCTGGCGCGCTGGACGTCGCGGTGTCGGACCGGTCTCCGGGGCGTACGCTGGCCGCCTCGGTGGCGCGCAGTTGCCAGTTGGCCAGCCAGTGGTACATCCCGTCCAGGCAGTACGGGTCGTCGAGCTGTGCCGTCACCACCGGTGTCATGCCCAGGGTGATCAGACGATGCCGGTCCTCGCTGGCCAGCTTGCGCAGCACCCGCATCAGCGGCAGGTAGGCCGCCGACCAGGACTGGTAGAGCCATTCCTCACCTACCGGCCAGCGGCCGTGGTGGGCCAGCCACGGCAGATGGGTGTGCAGTACCAAGGTGAACAGACCGGGCACCTGGCTGCCGCTCGGCTGATTCATGGCCGCACCGCGATTGCGACCAGATCGAGGCTGTCATCGATGTCCCGCGCATTCGCCTCGACAACATCGAAGTCAGCGGAGGTGACGGCAGCGACATCGGCAAGCAGCTCCGCCGGCCAGGGCGCGTCGGCGACCGCCCGCGCGATCTGGGCGTCGACGATCGAGCCGCCGTGGCGGGCATCCATCTCGGCCAGCCGCGGCCCGTGAAAGACGCCGCTCATCGCCACCGACGTAAAGCCGGCGCCGGCCAAGAGCCGGCTCAGCTCGTCGGCGTTCAGTTCGCGGGTGTGGAACGGGTTGATCGGGGTGTCGCGGCCCGGGGAGAACGTGATCCGGTTGGGCGTGGAGACCATTAGCAGCCCCGATGGCCGCAGCACCCGGGCACACTCGCGGACGAACTGTGTCTGATCCCACAGGTGTTCGATGACTTGGAAGTTGACCACAACATCGACCGAGGCGTCGGCCAGCGGCAGCTCGGCCAGGTTGCCGTGCATGACCTCCACCCGCGGGTAGTGGGCCCGCACGTGCGCCACCGTGGTCTCGTCGTAGTCGAGCGCGATCACCCGGCGCGCGACGCGAGAGATCAGGTCGGCGCCATAGCCTTCCCCGCAGCCCGCCTCGAGCACGTCGAGGCCCGCGCAGCGCGACGCCAACCGCTGGTAGACCACCTCGTGGCGGCGGAACCAGTAATTCTCCACATCCAACCCCGGGATGGTCCGCTCGCCCGTCAACGTCAAAACGTCGTCGACAGGGGTATGCGGAACGTCGGGGACAAATGCGCTCATTGCTTAGGCAGGCTAGTGCCTGGGGCCGGGTTCGCGAACGGTTCACCGGGGGTATTCCCGCTCGCGGGGCAGACGCCGGAGCAGAACCTGCAGGACGACCCGCTATGGTGTGAGAGCGAACCGCACAAAGTTACCCGCTAGTAACATGCGTGGGCGGGTCGCACAAGCCGTGACCTAAGTCTTGCGGCTGGCGGCTGCAGGGCTCTTCCGAGGAGGACGACCGACACTCATGACGAACATCGTGGTCCTGATCAAGCAGGTCCCAGATACCTGGTCAGAGCGCAAGCTCACCGACGGCGATTGGACGCTGGACCGTGAGGCCGCCGACGCGGTGCTGGACGAGATCAACGAGCGGGCCGTCGAAGAGGCGTTGCTCATCCGGGAGAAAGAAGCCGCCGACGGCACCGAGGGATCGGTGACCGTGTTGACCGCGGGACCGGAGCGGGCTACCGAGGCGATCCGCAAGGCGTTGTCGATGGGCGCCGACAAGGCTGTCCACCTGCTCGACGACGGTATGCACGGCTCCGACGTCATTCAGACCGGGTGGGCGCTGGCGCGTGCGCTGGGCACCATCGAGGGCACCGAGCTGGTGATCGCGGGTAACGAGTCCACCGACGGCGTCGGCGGCGCGGTGCCGGCCATCATCGCCGAGTACCTGGGCCTGCCGCAGCTGACCCATTTGCGCAAGCTGTCCGTTGACGGCGGCAAGATCACCGGTGAGCGGGAAACCGATGATGGCGTGTTCACCCTCGAGGCCTCGCTGCCTGCGGTGGTGAGCGTGACCGAGAAGATCAACGAGCCGCGCTTCCCATCCTTCAAGGGCATCATGGCCGCCAAGAAGAAGGAAGTGACCAAGCTGACGCTGGGCGAGATCGGCGTCGAGGGCGACGAGGTCGGTCTGGCCAACGCCGGGTCGACGGTGCTGACGTCGACGCCCAAGCCGCCCAAGACCGCGGGTGAGAAGGTCACCGATGAGGGTGAGGGCGGCAACCAGGTCGCCCAATACCTCGTTTCGCAAAAGCTCATCTAAGACTCGTTTCCCGAACGGAAAGAAACCGAATAACCCATGGCTGAAGTACTGGTGCTCGTCGAGCACGCTGAAGGCGCTTTGAAGAAGGTCACCTCTGAATTGATCACCGCGGCCCGTGTTTTGGGCGAGCCCGCCGCCGTCGTGGTGGGTAAGCCCGGCACTGCCGCGCCACTGGTCGACGGGCTGAAGTCGGCCGGTGCCGCCAAGATCTACGTCGCGGAATCCGACGCCGCGGAGAACTATCTCATCACCCCGGTCGTCGATGTGCTCGCCGCTCTGGCCGAATCAGCCACTCCGGCAGCCGTTTTGCTCGCGGCCAGTGCCGACGGCAAGGAGATCGCCGGTCGGCTGGCCGCTCGGATCGGTTCGGGTCTGCTCGTCGACGTGGTCGATGTGCAGGCCGGGCCCAAGGCAATTCACTCCATCTTCGGTGGTGCGTTCACCGTCGAGGCGCAGACCAATGGCGACACTCCGGTGATCTCCGTGCGGGCGGGCGCGATCGACGCCGAACCGGCCGACGGCGCGGGCGAGCAGGTCACTGTGGAGGTACCGGAGCCCGCCGAGAACGCGGCCAAGGTCACCTCGCGGGAGCCGGCGGTCGCCGGCGACCGCCCGGAGCTCACCGAGGCGACGATCGTGGTGTCCGGTGGCCGTGGTGTGGGCAGCGCCGAAAACTTCCATGTGGTCGAGGAATTGGCCGACTCGCTGGGCGCCGCGGTCGGCGCGTCCCGCGCGGCGGTGGACTCGGGCTACTACCCGGGCCAGTTCCAGGTCGGCCAGACCGGCAAGACGGTCTCGCCGCAGCTCTACATCGCGCTCGGGATCTCCGGGGCGATCCAGCACCGCGCCGGGATGCAGACGTCGAAGACGATCATCGCGGTCAACAAGGACGAAGAGGCGCCGATCTTCGAGATCGCCGACTACGGCGTGGTCGGCGACCTGTTCAAGGTTGCGCCGCAGCTGACCGAGGCGGTCAAGGCCCGCAAGGGATAACGCCGGGCCGTGATGCCCTGGCCGAAACCCGATCCGCCGGGTCCGGGACAGGAGTCCGTGTGGGATTACCCGCGCCCGCCGCGGCTCGAGGAGTTCACCGGCTCGATCACCGTCGAGTTGGGTGGCCAGCTGATCGCGTCGACTACGCGTGCTTGGCGGGTGTTGGAGACCAGTCATCCGCCGACCTACTACCTGCCTCGCGACGCCTTCGCCGAGGGCGTTCTGCGTCCCACCGACGGTGCGTCCTGGTGCGAGTGGAAAGGGCAGGCCAGCTATTACGACCTGGTGACCGACGAGCGCGAGGCGCCGCGAGCGGCGTGGACCTACCCGGAGCCGAGTCGAGATTTCGCGCCCATCGCCGGTGCCCTAGCGGTGATGGCTGCCGCCGTGGACCGCTGCACGGTCAACGGCGAGGACGTGATCCCGCAACCGGGGGGTTTCTACGGCGGTTGGATCACCAGTTGGATTGCAGGGCCGTTCAAGGGAATCCCGGGATCCATGGGTTGGTGATGCGACGGCGCTCCGTCGCTCATGCCAGCACGACGAAGCTGATGGCCACGAGGATTGTCAGCGCCAGCATCTGCGGCCACGGTCGCCACGGGTTGGCCTGGATCGCGTAGGACATTTCCTTGAGCGGGGACCGTTCGGCCGGAGCCGCGCGATCGGTGGGCACAGGCGTGTGGAACTGATGGAAATACAGCTGAATCAGGGTGGCGCCGATCCACAGGCCGGCAAGGAAACTGACCGATTCGATTCCGCGCCAAACGATCAGCGTGGCGATCGCCGCGACCACCACCAGGAGCACGACGTCGGACGCAGAAGTCGCGTAGGGCTTATTCCCGCACTGCTTGTCCAAGGCTGCGCGGCGACGCTGGTAGGGCAACGCGAAAAGGCGAACTTCACTACTATGTGCACCCCAAGCCCGATCGCGACGATGGTGGCAGCGGTGTTGAGTATGCTTATTCTCCGTCGGCTTCCAGCACCACCATGGCGCGCGGACCTACCGGCACAGCAGTGCTGGCCCGAATCGCTTCTCGGCCTTCCGGATTCGGTGTCGCAGCAGCTGTGTCGACGACGGGCAGCCATGCACGGCCGAACTCTTCGGGTGGCAGGGTGAACTCGATCGGCTCGTGATGCGCGTTGAAGCACAGGAAAAACGAATTGTCGGTTACCCGCTGTCCGCGGGCGTCGAGATCGGGGATGCCCAACCCGTTCAGGTAGACCGCGACCGATTTACCGAAGCCCGAACCCCAGTCTTCGTCGCTCATTTCGGAGCCATCCGGCCTGAACCATGAGATATCCGGCTGTGCCGCGGTGCCTCGTCGGCGTACCGGCACTCCTCTGAAGAACCGGCGCCGGCGAAACACCGGATGCCCGGCCCGTAGGGCTGATACCGACCGGGTGAATTCCATCAGCTCGACGTCTGCCTTATCCCAATGCACCCAGGTGATCTCGTTGTCCTGACAGAAGCCGTTGTTGTTGCCGCCTTGACTACGGCCGAGTTCGTCGCCATGCGAAATCATCGGAACTCCCTGTGACAGCAGCGTTGTCGCGAGAAAGTTGCGCTGCTGACGGGCGCGCAACGCATTGACCTCCGGGTCGTCGCTCGGACCCTCGATGCCGCAGTTCCAGGACTTGTTGTTGCTCTCGCCGTCGTTGTTGTCTTCGTTGTTGGCCTCGTTGTGTTTCTCGTTGTACGAGACCAAGTCGCGCAGCGTGAAACCGTCGTGCGCGGTGACGAAGTTGATCGACGCCACCGGGCGCCGCGCCGTGTCCTCGTAGAGGTCCGCCGAACCGGTCAGCCGCGAGGCGAACTCGCCGAGCGTTGCCGGCTCGCCGCGCCAGTAGTCGCGAACTGTGTCGCGGAATTTGCCGTTCCACTCGGTCCATTGCGGCGGGAAATTTCCGACCTGATAACCGCCCGGCCCCACATCCCAGGGCTCGGCGATCAGCTTGACCTGACTCACCGTCGGGTCCTGTTGCACCAGTTCGAAAAACGCTGACAGGCGGTCGACGTCGTAAAATTCGCGGGCCAGCGTGGACGCGAGGTCGAATCGGAAGCCGTCGACATGCATCTCGATCACCCAGTACCGCAACGAGTCCATGATCAGTTGCAGCGTGTGCGGGTGGCCGACGTTGAGGCTGTTACCGGTGCCGGTGTAGTCCATGTAGTACTGCCGCTCGTCGTCGACCAGCCGGTAATACGCCGAATTATCGATGCCTCGCATCGACAACGTCGGGCCCAGGTGGTTTCCTTCCGCGGTGTGGTTGTAGACGACGTCGAGGATGACCTCGATGCCTTCCTCGTGCAGAGCGCGGACCATGGTCTTGAACTCTTGGACCTGACCGCCGGGAGTGGTGCTGGAGCTGTACTTGAAGTCAGCGGCGAAGAAGCCAATTGTGTTGTAGCCCCAGTAGTTTGACAGGCCCTGGTCGACCAGCGTGGAGTCATTTGCGAAATGGTGCACCGGCATCAGTTCGATCGCGGTGACGCCCAGGCTTTTCAGATGCTCGATGATGACCGGATGTGCGATACCGGCGTAGGTGCCGCGCATCCGCTCCGGGATATCTGGGTGTAGCTGGGTCAATCCCTTGACATGCGCCTCGTAGATAACCGTGTCGGCGTACTCGTGGCCCGGCGGGCGGTCGTTGCCCCAGTCGAAGAACGGGTTGATCACGACCGATTTCGGCATGTGCGGCGCCGAGTCGTCGTTGTTGCGGCTGTCGGGGTCGCCGAAGTTGTAACTGAACAGCGCCTGGTGCCACTCGAAGTTGCCGTCGATGGCCTTCGCGTACGGGTCGATCAGCAACTTGTTCGGGTTGCACCGGTGCCCGGCCGGCGGGTCGTAGGGCCCGTGCACCCGGTAGCCGTAACGCTGACCGGGTTCGACTGCCGGCAGGAAACCGTGCCAGATGAATCCATCGACCTCGATCAACGGCACTCTGGACTCGGCGCCGTCGGCGTCGAAAAGGCAGAGCTCCACTCGCTCGGCGACCTCGCTGAAAATCGCGAAGTTGGTGCCCGACCCGTCGTAGGTTGCGCCCAGCGGATAGGCCTTACCCGGCCACTGCTCCAGGGCGGGTGCCGCCCGTTGCGGCTCTACGGTTTCTGACACAGCGCTCCCTTTCGGGCTGACCCCAACCTGAAATGCATGCTGGGGGATACCCACCGCCCGCCGGCTCACACCTGGATGCGACGGCGGTCACCGAACAGCTGCGGCGTCCGAAGCCCGTTTGGCAAGCCCGTCGAGTTCGCCCGTCGCCCGCCACGCCTGGAGAATGTCGGCGTATTCGGTTGGGCTGCCGAAGAAAAAGCTGTCCTGGTTCAGCCGTGCGTCCGCGTGACCCTCGCGGTTGTAATAGCCGGGCGTGCACGACTCTCGTCGGCCGGCGATCACGCTGGAGCGTGCCACGACGGTGTCGACCCAGGCCGCTTCGGCGTCGAGGGTGGCCTCCACCTCGACGGCGCCGTGCTGCAACGCCCAGGCGATCACCCAGGCGATGTGGCGGGATTGGGTATCGATGAGGTAGGGGAAGTTCACGGTGAAGCCGGACTGGGCGATGCTTTCGATGAAACAGTTCGGAAAGCCGTTGACGTGCAGGCCGTGTAGTGTGCGCACGCCGTCGGCCCATTTCTCGGTGAGGGTCAGGCCGTCGCGCCCGATGACTTCGAAGCCGGTGCGTTGCGAATAACTGGTGCCGACCTCGAAGCCGGTGGCGAAAATCAAACAGTCCAGCGGGTATTCGACGCCGTCGACGACGACGCCGTCGCGGGTTATCTGCTCCACTCCGTAGCCGTGGGTGTCGACGAGGTTCACGTTGTCACGGTTGAACGCCTGCAGGTACTCGTCGTGAAAGCAGGGCCGCTTGCAGTAGTAGCCGTACCACGGCTTGAGCGCCTCGGCGGTGGCCGCATCGGCCACGATCGCATCGACGCGCGCCCGGATCTCCTCCATCTTGGCGAAGTCGGCCAGTTCGGCGGCGTTCGGCCCCGCGTCGTTCACGATGGGCAGCTTCTTGATCAGGCTGGTCCACGCGTCGTCGACGAGATCCTCATCGGCCGAACCACCGGCGGTGAGGATTTGGAAGTTCTCCATGCGCCGCTGCTGCCAACCGGGCTGCAGCGATGCCGCCCAATCGGATTCGGTCGGCCGGTTGGCCCGCACGTCGACCGTGGACGGGGTGCGCTGAAAGACGAACAACCGATGCACAGCTTCGGCCAGTCGCGGCACGCACTGAATCGCCGTCGCGCCGGTTCCGACGATGCCGACACGCTTGTCGGACAGCCCGGCAAGGTCGTTCCCCGTGTATTGGTAATCCCAGCGGCTGGTGTGGAATGTGTGGCCGCCGAACATGGTAATGCCGGTGATTCCAGGCAGCTTCGGCTTCTGCAGGTAGCCGTTCGCCATGGCCACAAACCGGGCACGGATCTCGTCACCGCGGTCGGTGGAGATCACCCAGCGGGAAGTATCGGCCTCCCAGCGGATTTCTTGTACTTCCGTCTGCAGACAGGCGTCGCGGTACAGGTCGTAGTGCTCGGCGATGCGGCGGCAGTGGGCGAAGATCTCGGCGCCTTTGGCGTATTTCTCGGTCGGCACGTAGCCGAGCTCTTCGAGCAGCGGCATGTAGACATAGGATTCGACGTCGCAGGCGATTCCGGGGTAGCGATTCCAATACCAGGTCCCGCCGACGTCGGCGGCCTTGTCGATCAGCCGAACGTTGTCGACGCCGAGCTGCTTGCACCGGGCCCCGATGAGTAAGCCCCCGAAGCCGGCACCGACGACGGCGACGTCGACCTCGTCGGTGATGGGGTCTCGGGTGAAGTCCGGATCGGCCCACGGGTCGTCGGCAAAACTGCTGAACGCGCCCGTGACCTGCACGTATTGAGCGATTCCGTCGGCGCGCAGCCGGCGCTGGCGTTCCTGGGCGTATTTGGCGCGCAGCGCGTCGGGGTCAAATGTCGCGCCGCCGACCTCAGCCACCGTCGCAGTCTGGACGAAAATTGTGATCCAGGCAACGTTTGTGCCCTCGACCTGCGCGATTGTGCGATTTGCGCTGCAACATCGTCATCTTCCGTGCACGGACACGTCACGGCGCGGATGCCAATTAGTGATCAACATCGCTGACTGTGTGGGCATGAGCCGCGACACGACGATGCAGAGCCAAGCGATGAGGAGGAGTGGCGCATGAGTATTGAGTCGGTCCTCATACCCGCTGATAAGCCCGCGTCGGGGACAGGTTCGTCCACCGAGCCGCGGTATTCGCTGTTGCTGTCCAACGATCCCACCCTGATCGAATCGGCGCAGCGACTGCGCTACGACGTGTTCAGCACCGAGCCGGGTTTCGCGCTGACCGGGCAGGACGCCGGACTCGACGTGGACCGTTTCGACGAGCACTGCGATCACCTGCTGGTCCGCGAGGACAACTCCGGCGAGCTGGTGGGTTGTTACCGCATGCTGTCGCCGACCGGTGCCGTCGCGGCCGGGGGGCTTTATACCGCAACAGAATTCGACATCAGCGCGCTGGATTCGCTGCGGCCGTCGCTGGTGGAGATGGGACGGGCGGTCGTTCGCGACGATCACCGCAACGGCGCGGTCGTACTGCTGATGTGGGCCGGCATCCTGGCGTACCTCGACCGGTGCGGCTACGACTACGTCACCGGCTGCGTGTCGGTGCCTGTTGAGGGAGACGGAGAACCACCGGGCACCCAGATTCGCGGCGTGCGTGACTTCGTGCTGCGCCGCCACGCCGCCCCACCGGAATATCGGGTGCATCCGCACCGGCCGGTGATCATCAACGGACGCACCCTGGACGAGATCGCGCCGCCCGCGCGGCCGGCGATCCCCCCGCTGATGCGCGGCTACCTGCGGCTGGGTGCGCGGATATGCGGCGAGCCGGCCCACGATCCCGACTTCGGCGTGGGCGATTTCCCCGCTCTGTTGGACAAACGTCAGGCGGACACCCGTTATCTGCGCCGGCTCCGGTCGGTATCGGCGGCCGCCGACGCGGCGGGCAGGGTCGCCTGATGACCGCTCCGACCGCACGCGAGCACGCCTGGCTGCCGCGGGCGTCCTGCGATGTGGCCTGCCTGCGGGAGGGCGGTTCGGAAGCGTCCCGTCGGTTGATCGTGGCGCTGCGCGTCACGGTGCGGGTCAGCCTGGCACTGCTGTTTGCGCCGGCGCTGCTCTTGGTTGCGATTCCGCTGCCGGGCCGGTCGCGGGCCAAGCACATTTACTGCCGCATCATGTTGTGGTGCCTCGGGGTGCGGGTCACGGTGTCGGGCGGGCCGATTCGCAATCTGCCCGGCATGTTGGTGGTCAGCGACCACATGTCCTGGCTGGACATCGTGACGATCGCCGCGGTACTTCCGACAACCCGGTGGCGGGCGGCGCCCGCGTCGTTCGTCGGCCGAGCCGACGTGGCCGCCAATCTCGTCGTGCGAATGATGGCGTGCATCATCAAAGTCATCCCGATCGAGCGGGCCAGCCTGCGCCAGCTACCCGCCGTCGTCGAGGCCGTCGCCGCTCGGCTGCGCGCGGGTCAGACGGTGGTGGCGTTCCCGGAGGGCACCACCTGGTGCGGTCTGGCATCCGGGCCGTTCTATCCGGCGATGTTCCAGGCCGCCGTCGATACCGGCCGACCGGTCCAGCCGCTGCGGCTGCGCTAC
>Ga0335073_10006483_pt1 | contig 16448 bp, 12 predicted proteins | sample Lox_Sample_22_FD_207093 | JGI IMG/M metagenome (GOLD analysis project Ga0335073, IMG submission 207093) | Soil microbial communities from Loxahatchee National Wildlife Refuge, Florida, United States - Lox_Sample_2.2 | ecosystem: Environmental > Terrestrial > Soil > Wetlands | place: USA... | reverse complement strand
TTTGGCGGTCTCCCAGCCACAGTACCAAATCAGAATTTTGCTTCTGTGAACCAGATTTACAGCGCAGGTAGCTCGAACTACAACGGCCTGGTCACCACGCTGATCAATCGGGCACGCTGGGCTACCCTTCAATTCAACTATGTTTATAGCCACGCTTTGGACGAGATTTCCAATGGCGGATTTCTTCCCTTCAACGGGAACACCGGCAGTTTGATCTACGAGTATCCGGTCAATCCGACCAACTTCAGCCAGAACTATGGCAACTCTGATTACGACACTCGTCATTACATCAGCGCCAGTTATCTAGTGCCGCTTCCCTATTGGAGAGGTCCCAAGGTGCTCACCGACGGCTGGGAATTCTCCGGCACGGTCTTCCACAATACCGGTTATCCGTTCTCCGTCACGGCAAACACTATAGGATCGAGCATCCCAAATTATGGTGCGTTGCTCTACGCGCAGCAGATTGCCCCGCTCACGAGCAATCATTGTGGTGGAACAAAACATAGCGTGAATGGACCCGCTGGCTCCAACAACCCTGCGGGAGCCATTCCGTGCTCTTTCGCCTCTTCCTTCGCTGATCCCACCGCTCTCGACCAGGGACGCCGGAATTCGTTGTACGGTCCAAACTATACGAACACAGATCTCGCGATCACGAAGAGCTTTGGGATTCCTCACTGGGAATCAGCCCATCTGAAAGTGGGCGCACAATTCTTCAATCTTTTCAACCATCCAAACCTCGCTCCTCCCAACAGCAACATCGACTCCGGCGCGGTTGGAACCATTTCGAATACCGTGAACACCCCGACCTCAATCCTAGGTTCGTTTCTCGGAGGGGATGCTTCTCCCCGTCTGATCCAGCTGACCGGAAAATTCAGCTTCTAGACCCAATCAAATCGACACGAGGCGGTCCAGACTGGGCCGCCTTCCTTTTTGAAAAAGATGAAGCCTGCGGGTTCGGGCGAATTCGATGATTAGCCGCGGCGAACAGAAAGGCGATGCATCATAAGTGACCCAATGATGCAGGACAGTACTAGGCCATTCGAAATGACACGCTTCCACTTCGGATTCCCCACCCGCATCAGATCGCTGCATCATCATCAACATGAACCGGGCTGCCCGAGGCAGGTCAACGGTCTTCGACATGTCCTCCTATTACAGATAGGAGAGTACACCGCGTTCCCCGCCCGTCATGGAAATGCCCTCGTCAGGCCGACGACGCGTCGCATCTGGCCAGAAATAGACCGGCTCAGAAAGTCTTCAGAAATTCGATGAGCGCGCGCTTGTCATCATCGCTCAAAGGAGGTTCGCCTGAGAAATAGCTGGTGCCGAAGTAATGGCCCCGATTGACAACATAGTCAGGGCACTTGCTCAACGCAAGCAGGTCGGGCACAAGATTTGCGAAGGCTTTTCGCGCATCGTCGTCGGTGCCGTTCGCCGGCAGTGAATGGAGGTCGTGCTTCATCTTGATCAGAAGATCGAGTACCTTTGCCTGATGCTTGAGTTTTTCTGCCGGGCTAAGTCCTTCACCTAAAAGGTCGAGATTCGCCAGCAGGCCGACGGGGGTACCTTTAGGAATCGGGCCCAGTTCTATTCCTCCATCTCCAAAGATGGCGGGAAAGAAGCGCTGTCCGGGGCTCAGCAGCGGCGTGAGAAAGTCCGGGACAAAGCCTCGGGCAATGCGAATATAGCTCGTCTGCGTGGTCCGGTCGATCACACCTGGAACTTTATCCGGTAGCAGAGAATCTTTGTCACGTTTTTCAGGCCACAGCATCTTTTCAATTGAATCCTGAAAAGAACTCATACGGGCATCCACGGAGGGGCTCGGATTAAAGTTCCCCACCGAGTTGTTCAACAGAAATGGAGCCGTCGACCAGAGGCTAATAAGCGAAGGCGGGCGGGTATAACCGCGTCCGCCCGCAGGCATGGTGTAGCTTCTGGGCGCGCCTGTGAACGGATCGTAGACGGTGATGGTTCCTACAGACGGGAGCTCCTTGTAGCTTTGCGACGAAAAGTTGTCCCAGATGTTCCCAGCGATTGCATTTGTAGCCAGCGGGCTGCAGGCATTGGTTTGCAGTAATGTTACGGGCACGCGCTGATCTGTCGAGAGATAGTTGTTTTCGAGAAAATCCTTTTGGTGGACTATTTCTCTCATCTTCGATTTGAAGTCTTCTGTCTCGGTCCACATCCAGTACTTGCTCCAGCACTGCAAGTAGTCGTTGCCGGAGCAGCCGTTGGGATCAAGACCGTCAGCCGGAGTAGGAATTTTGCTGGAGTGGCATCGCGCGCAACGTTCCGCGAACACAGTTTTACCACGGTCGAGAACGGCGGAGTCTTTTGTCAGGTAGGCTGCGCCACCGGGGGCGTCTTTGAGGTGGTGGGGCGCGGTGCTCTTCAGGAAGAAGAGAGCCATGTCTGGCGTCTGCTGTTGAGTTGCTTCCCAATAAGCGGAATTTTTATTGGCGACGGAGATTTCAATCGGCGTAATGGGCTTGCCTCCGACCAGCGGCCGGAAATGCAGGATCCATTCCTCGCTGAACAACCCAATGTTCATGTAAACGCGATTCAGGGCTCCGAGGACTCCAACAGAGTCGGCGCCGTCTTTCAGTACACGAGGCGTCATCACAGTGGAGGGCGGCTGGAAGAATTGGGTCAGCGGCCCGGCATGGATGAAATCATTGAGCTGTTTGTTATTCAGTTGGCCGCCGGCCAGTGATTCCCTGCCCCAGCGCAGGGCAATCTGCATGCGCGCGGGCAGGTCATAAATTGCATTCATGGACCGAGGGTTGTTGATGTTGTCCGACGAGACCAACGAAGTATCGAGGGTACCAGGGCGCGAGGTATGAAAGAGCTGGACTGGAAAGCTGCTCATGTCAGGCTTCCATGCGAAAATGCGATCGATCCAGAAATACTGCGCGCCAACATTGGAGCTCAGGTTTTCCCACCTGGGATTTTCAGGATCGTCGGGAGGTTTCACCGGATTCGGTCCGACATGGCAAAAGGCGCAAGACATCCCAACGCGATATGGCCTGACGAGTTTCTTATCGTTGTAGTACGAGGGGTCAGTGTAGTAACGCACCGGGTCCCATCGCTTGGCGGCCGCCTCGTCGAAGTCAGGATTCGGGAAGACACGAAGGCCCACAACTCCAGAGGCGTAGCCATAGTAGGACCCTACCGGAATGCTCTTGCCGCGAGCGCCGACCTTTACACCTGGGTATTTAGTCCCGTTCTCAAAGGGATCCGGCGAACAAGATGGGTCGCGCGTGTCCAGCCAGAGGCCGTAGCGATCACGATTGGGCGCAGTCGCTTGCTTAAAGCAAGGCTCGTTGACGAGGCCGAGATAGTTCCAACGGTTCGCGCGGGAGGCGGCCATACCCGGATAAGACGAGATCGTCTTGAGCAGATCAAGCGTGCCCACGCTGTTTACAGTCAGCGTATCCCACAGTTTGTCATCGCCGCCCGTCCATACGAGCCACATGTTGCGGCCCTTGACCTCGTCGGCTGTCAGCGAAATCGCGCCGTCCATATCGTGGAAGTAATCTTCGTCAGCGGCCGGGAAGGAGGCCGCATCGCGCCCCGCGAGGCGGGCTTCATCCTGAACCTGTCCGGGTCTGCGATGGCATCCGCTGATTGCAAGACAAGCGATAATTCCACAAATCAATGACCAAACACGGCATTGATCACTCATGCGGTTCTGCTCCTTCTTTCATGCATTCCGCTGCCCGCCGTATTAAACCGTGACAGTGTGTCACAAGTGACGCACGGCGTGTAACAATTTTTTGCTGGCCGATTGAATGCATATTTCGATCAAGGGATGGGGCAATACTCTGAGGAATAGTGCGCTGGCTAAGTCATTCGTGACATGAGCCGGCGGCGTTCGCGTCGGCTATACTTCCACCACCATTTTTCAGTGACTCGACCCGCAACGTCGGGCCACTATTGTTCGGGGAGAGGCATGCGTGGCTCAAAAGGACTGTGAGTACATCGTTGTCGGCTCAGGAGCCGGCGGCGGCACAGTTGCGGCCCGTCTTGCAGAGGCGGGGCATTCTGTCATTCTTCTGGAGGCCGGAGGTGACCCCAGGGAACCTTCCGGCTGCGACCCCATGGATAGGGAAACTGACCGCCTACCTTCTGATTACGACGTGCCGTGTTTTCACGCCTTCGCTTCAGAAAACCAGGCGATGAAATGGGATTTCTTCGTGCGTCACTACGGCGACGACAAAGTGCAGCAGCGCGATCCCAAGTATCGCGAAGTGTGGAATGGTCAACGCGTCGATGGAGTACTTTATCCCCGCGCCGGCACACTGGGGGGGTGCACGTCGCACAATGCCATGATCATGATCTACCCCCATGATGCGGACTGGGATGGCATTGCTGAGCTATCAGGCGACCCAAGCTGGAAATCAGCGAAGATGCGCAAGTACTTTGAGCGCCTGGAAGATTGCCGCCATCGCCGTTCCTACCGATGGCTGGCCAAGTTTGGGATCAATCCCGGCAGGCATGGATTCCGCGGATGGTTGAGCACAGAGAAAGCGATCCCGATGGTCTCTCTAGGCAATGCCGATCTTCTGCAGACAATCGCAGACTGCGCTTTGGCGGCAATTGAGGATATTGGGCACATTGCAGAACGGTCACGCTGGCTGGCCGAAGGAATGCTCGACCCAAACGACTGGCGGAGCGTGAAGGAAAATTCCTTTGGCATCCGTTATACGCCACTGACTACACGCAACCATGCGCGTACTGGCGCGCGAGAGCGCGTTCTTGACGTTGCCCGGCGATATCCGGATCGATTGAGGGTCGAACTGAATGCGCTGGCGACGCGCGTTCTGCTGGATGAGAACAATCGCGCAATCGGAGTGGAATATCTCCGCGGTGAACGCCTTTATCGTGCTCACGAAAGACCGAGCGAAGACACAGGCCATCTCCGACAGCTCTTCGCTTCGCGTGAAGTAATACTGGCCGGCGGCGCGTTCAATACGCCACAGCTGTTGATGCTCTCCGGCCTTGGGCCGCGAGAACAGCTCGAACAGCACGGCATCGAAGTCAGGATCGACCTTTCCGGCGTCGGCAAGAATCTGCAGGACCGTTACGAGGTCGGCGTAGTGAACAGGATGAATTTCGATCAGTGGCATATCTTCAAAAACGCCAAATTCGATACCAGCGATCCGCAGTTCCGCGAGTGGAAGCAATACAGGAAGGGGCCTTACATCACAAATGGCGCTGTGCTTTCCATGTTTAAGCGGTCAGCGCCACAGCGCCCGTTACCTGATCTTTTCTGCGTCGCTTTTCTCGGCCGCTTTGAAGGATATTTTCCGAATTATTCCCGTCTGTTCGCTGAGAATCTTAACTATCTGACCTGGGCTATCCTGAAGGCGCATACAAATAACCGGGCGGGTGACATTACGCTGCGCTCGCGCGATCCCAGAGATATGCCGGAAATAAACTTCCGCTATTTCGAGGAAGGTACGGAGGATGGCGGGGAGGACCTGGATTCTGTGGTGGAGGGGATACGGTTTGCCCGCAAGCTGAGCGAGCCGCTTGTCGCCCAGGGATTGCTGGCAGAAGAGGAACTGCCGGGAAAGAATGTCACAACAAACGAAGAATTGCGGGAGTTCGTACGCACGCACGCCTGGGGGCATCACGCTTCGTGCAGTTGCGCAATCGGGCCGCGCGAACAGCATGGCGTCCTGAGCAGCGATTTTCGCGTTCATGGAGCGCAAGGGCTTCGGGTCGTGGATGCCTCCGTGTTTCCCCGCATACCCGGATTCTTTATCGCGTGCGCGGTTTACATGATTGGAGAAAAGGCAGCGGAGGTAATTCTTGCCGATGCGAGAAACGCTCCGGCCCAGGTTGGCACTATTTAGGTGCAAGCTTTTTGTTGACAAGCGCTGGTCACCCAGTCATAGTTGGCAGCTTCTACTACCGCTCCCCCGGATATGGGCTTTCTCCCCTTTCCGCACAGAGCATCAGGAGGCCTTGATATGGCATATACGGCATCCCAGCTGCTTGCGATGTCTCAGAAAGAGCTCGATGACCTTTTCTCCAGCAGTCCTGCGGGAGATATACCCAATGGTGAAGCACGCGGAACCGCGATCATCGCGCCCGGAACTGCTTTCAGCCACGAGACGGCCCAGTTGATCAACGTCTTTGCGTGGCAGGGAAAAACGTTTGACGCGGCTCATGGCACACTGACGAACCGCATTTCCGCGCTGGGGGTGAATGCAATTGTGGCGCAGGTGTACAAGTCGCCGAGCTGGTTCGATAACAAGGAGTGCATTGTCCTGGATTACTCCAAGACTTCGCTGCTGGCCTCGCATATCCGGGATGAAATACGCGAGATCAGCCCGGGAGTGTATCTGGGTCTTGTGTACTGGGACAAGACCCGGACCATCCACTTCGCGCTTGAGTTTCCGGCTTCATGACGAGCGGCAACCATGAACGAGAACGGCCTTGGCGCAAATCCGGACCGCCCCATTCCTAAAGCCAATACCGGGTCGCGTTTTCTGAATGCAATTGCAAACGCCTCAACTTCGCTCGTCCAGTTCCAACGGCGGTTCGATCCTTTCATGCGTCCGCTGTTTGACGCTTTGCTTCGTGACCACGTTGCGAGCCTGGTCACGGCCCTAATCAACGCAAGACGACCACAAGAGGGTTTGAAGATCGCAGAAGAGAGACTTCTGCCTAACGAAGAAGCTCTCGTTGACTCCGTCATTTCCAGCTTTGACACGCAGATGCGCGGACTGTGGAAGCCCGGGCGATTTGAACGAGGCGGAAACACGAAAACGCACGGCATCGTTCGAAGTGAATTCATCGTTCACGATGGCTTGCCTGCGGAGTTCCGCCACGGCATCTTTGCAAATCCAAAGACATATCGGGCGTGGACGCGATTTTCCGGCCCTGGCCCGTACATCACTCCAGACATCGACGACGTCGGTTTTATGAGCATCAGCATCAAGCTGATGGGCGTGCCGGGGCCGAAGCTCTGGGACGATGAGAAATTCACGCAAGATATGTTCGGCGTTTCAACCCCCACTTTCGTAACTCCGGATATTAATGCCAACGCGCAGCTACAGCTTGAAAGCGTGAGAAACACGCAGATTTTCTACTTCCTCAATACGCACCGGCCGCATGTTCTGGATCTGATCATGCAGGGATTGTGGATCAAAACACAGAGCAGCCCGCTTGAAGCGCCTTACTTCAGCTGCGTTCCCTATCTGCTTGGAGAGGGACAGGCGATGCAATACTCGGTCTGGCCGAAGACGGAGCGCCGTACACCGATACCGAGACTTCCATTTCGGCCCCCGAATGACTATCTTCGCCAGGCGATGGTGGCAGCGCTCCTCGAAGAGGATGTCGAATTTGACATACGTGTGCAGCGCCAGACCGATCCCCAGCGGATGCCAATTGAGAATGCAGCAGTGCTGTGGCCAGAGAAGCTGTCGCCGCGGGTTTCAGTGGCAACATTGCGCCTGCCGCGTCAAAAGTTCGATTCGCCGGCACAGCTGGCCTTTGCGAGACAGCTTTCCTACAATCCCTGGCACTGCATTCCTGAGCATCGTCCGCTTGGAAACCAAAGCCGCGCGCGCCGAAGGATGTATGCAACACTCTCGCAGTTGAGGCAAAACATGAATAACGTGCCGCATTATGAGCCAACCGGTGATGAGGTGTTTGAGTAAGATCATGACCCCGCAATCGAACTTCATGATCGTGGCAGCCATTGATCCGCGGCGCGAGGCTGACCTGCGGACGCTGCTTGCTGGAATGAACAAGGAGCCCGGCGTCGTCGATCCAGCTAATAGCGTTGTGCCGTTTCAAGAACTGCACCACCTTCATTTCGCGCGGTTCGTCATCCTGAAGGACCGGACGCAAGATGACATTGCCGCGTATGGTCTCCCACCTGTCGATTATCCGGTCTATCTCGTTTTTCTCGGAGACGTGGATGGCGAGATGGAGGCTTTCCTGGCGCAGATTGTCGAGAAGGCCGCTCCTGGACTGCGACGTATCTTTTCGCATTGCGAAGGCTTCTCCCCGGAAGTGGATTTGCTCGAGTGGATGAAGGCGCGAAACATACCTCCTGCGACCATTTATGTGAATTGGGTTGGACGGACGGTCCGGCAGGTCAACGAAGATGCGGTGCTACGGCAGGCGCTGGAGGGGTTCATACAGAAGAATTCGGTCTCCATTCGCGCGATGGAGCCGCGACAGGCGTTTGATAACTTGCGTCGCTTTGTTGATGATGAGCAAAAAAGCGGCCGCATCACCCTGACCCCCGAAAGGCCAACGCCGATTGCATGGCAGATCCGCAACATCGCTCATCTCATTGCAGTGCCGCTGCTGTTGCTGCTAGCGTCACCATTGCTGTTGCTTTATCTACCATTTTTTCTTATTCAACTCCGGCGGCGTGAGAAGACCGACCCCGAAATTGCCCCGCGTGTGAACCCTGCCCACGCTAACACCCTGGCATTGCTTGAGGATCACGACGTCACCAATCAGTTCAGCGCGGTCGGAAGTCTTAAGCCTGGCCGCTTTCGTCGTTGGACGATTATCTTTCTTCTTTGGATCATCGATTACACAGCCAAGCACATCTACAATCGGGGACGCCTCGCGCGAGTGTCGACGATTCACTTTGCACGCTGGGTCTTTCTAGATGGCAAGAAGCGGCTGCTCTTCGCCAGCAACTATGACGGAAGCCTTGAGAGCTACATGGATGACTTCATCAATAAGGTTGGATTTGGATTGAATGTCGTCTTCGGTAATGGTGTCGGATATCCGAGAACTAACTGGCTCTTTCTGGATGGGGCGAAGGACGAGCAGAAGTTCAAGTACTTCCTGCGCCGCCATCAATTGCCAACCGAAGTCTGGTATAGCGCGCATCCGGGCCTAAGCGCGCTCGACAAGCAGAAAAACCTGCTGATTCGCAGGGGGCTGGAACGGGCTTCAATGACCGAGAGTGAGATTTATGAATGGCTGGGGCTTTTCTAATGATCGATTTTGAAGATATTCAAGGAATCGTTCGCTTTGGATACCGCCGTCTCACCGAAGCCAGTTTTCTACTGCTGAAGGTCCGTGACCCGGCGGCTGCCCGTTCCTGGCTGGCGGCCGCGCCTGTATCGACTGCAACAGAACTTAAAGACACGCCAAAGACTGCATTGCAGATTGCCGTCACCTGCGAGGGTCTGAAGGCACTCGGCGTTCCGTCTGATGTGCTGGCGGGGTTTTCGCCGGAGTTTCTGTCTGGCATGGCAGGCGACAGCAGCCGCTCGCGCAGGCTTGGAGATGTTGGTTCAAACTCGCCGCAGTCGTGGAGTTGGGGGGCGCAGGGAAGTATTCCTCACGTTCTCGTGATGGCCTATGCACAACCGGGCAATCTGAAAAGCTGGCTCGACACGATCAAAACAGCACAGTGGGATGCTGCTTTTGAGGTGCTCGAAACGCTGTCCACATCTGATCTGCACAATGTGGAGCCGTTCGGATTTGCAGACGGCATCAGCCAGCCTACGCTGGATTGGGAGCGCCAACGGTCCGTGCGAGGTGATCAGCTCGAATATGGCAACCTTTTGAGCCTGGGAGAATTTCTTCTTGGATATCCAAACGAATATGGCAGGTACACGGAGCGCCCTCTGCTCGCTGCGACTCAACCGCATTGTGAGCTTCTGGCGATCGCAGAGGATATGTCGGACAAGCATGATCTGGGGCGAAACGGCACATATTTGATCTTGCGACAGTTGCGACAAGACATTCAGGGATTCTGGCGCTTCCTTGATTCGCAATCCGGCTCCAATCCCAATGCGAGGCGGACGCTCGCTGAGTCGATGGTAGGCCGTAGGATGAACGGCGATCCACTCCTGCCTCGGAGCCAGAAACCGATCGCAGGCATCGACGCGAATTCAGCTGCGCAGAACCAATTCACCTATAACTCGGACAGCCAGGGAACACGCTGTCCCTTTGGAGCGCACATTCGCCGCGCGAATCCCCGCAATGCTGACTTGCCGGGCGAGCCTGCAAATGGTGTTTCGTGGCTCTTACACACTCTCGGTTTCGGCACGAAGAAATTTCGGGAAGACGTAGTCGCGTCGGCTCGCTTTCATCGTTTACTGCGGCGCGGGCGCGAATACGGGAGCGGATTGTCCCCAGAGCAGGCGATCGCAGGAACCGCTGATACTGGCGAACACGGAATTCATTTCATCTGCATTGCCGCGAATATCTCCCGGCAATTTGAGTTTGTGCAGAACGCGTGGCTCATGAATGCGAAGTTCGATGCTCTTACAGAAGAGAGAGATCCTCTGCTCGGTAATCGCGAGGCCATCGAGGGCTTTCCATCTACGAACTCATTCTCCATACCGCGGGAGCGCGGTGTGCGAGACCGAATCATGAACTTGCCACAGTTTGTAACCGTCCGAGGCGGAGCCTATTTCTTCCTGCCCAGCCTGCGGGCGCTGCGTTACTTTGGAGCACTAAGTTGAGAATTCCCAGAACCAGTTCAATCCGCCTAGCTGCTCGATCAGGGTTGCACCTTGAAAGCTCTTCCCGAATCCATATCGCGCTAAGAGCCGCGTCCTCCGCGACAAACAGTACCGGTGCGACGCGCCTCCAGTCTGCCGAATTCCAGAGCATTTTCTCGGCAATTGGGCAGTGAAGGTCTGTGTCCTACCGGAATTCAATTAAGGAGAACACGGTGCCAAAATCAGCACGCCGTAGGCAGTATGCCGATCAATCCCCGCCCAAAACCACCCGTAAAGAAACCAGTCAGCGCCGCGATCCTCCCATCGCAACGAAGATGGCGCGCGCCGCTTCCGCAATACTCGGCGAAGACAAGACACCTTCGGGCATACCGGTGGATGGTTCGGAGAGGGCGCAGATCAAGAAGACCGGGGTTACCGCTCGCAAACTGGATGCTATGCCAGACCGGATAGATGTTCGCGATTGGCCGTATCAACCGACTCTCAGAGCTCTGCCCCCGGAGGTTATCAGCATAGGCGATATCCCGGTAATTCTGGACCAGGGTCAGGAGGGCGCTTGTACCGGATATGGGCTGGCGGGAGTCATCAACTACCAACTTGCGAAAAGAGGCATCAGGCGACGGGTTAGTCCGCGCATGCTGTACGAGATGGCGCGCAAATATGACGAATGGCCCGGCGAAAACTACGAAGGCTCATCGGCACGTGGCGCCATGATTGGATGGGTCAGGCACGGGGTATGTCCGGATGTGAAATGGACACCCAAGATGAAAGGGGCGGGACATCTGATGCCGGATCTTGCGCGGAGGGCGCAGGAAACGCCGGGAGGAGCGTACTACCGGGTAACGCATACACAAGTGCGTGACGTTCATGCGGCGCTTTTCGAACTCGGCGCTATCTACATGACGATCATGGTGCATGACGGATGGGATAAGCCGGGACCATCGACCGTTCCAATTTCTTACCTTCAGAAGGGAAAGAAAGTCTCGGTAAAGCTTCCGGTCATCACGCGTTTTCAGCATGCGCCTGACGGACACGCAGTTGCCATCGTCGGCTATAACAAGGATGGATTCATCATTCAGAATTCCTGGGGACCTTCATGGGGACACAAGGGCTTTGCACTGTTGCCCTACGAAGACTTCATGATCCACGCCACGGATGTATGGGCTGCCCAAATAGGAGTCCCGGTAAATTGCGATGTCTGGGTTAGTACCGGCGGTGAGCAAGGCACGACGGCAGGACTGCAGCGCGCAGCCGAATCCATTCCTCTGGATACAATTCGTCCCTTCGTCGTAGATTGCGGGAACAACGGTCTTTTATCGGATTCAGGGCAGTATTGGACGTCCGAAGCCGATGTGGAGCGCTTGTTCACCGAAATCATTCCCGAACAAACCAAAACCTGGAAGAAGAAGAGAGTCGCCCTGTACTTACACGGTGGACTCAATAGCGAGGCGGATGTCGCGAAGAGGGTGGTGGCGTTTCGTGACGTATTCTTGCAGAACGAAATTTACCCTCTCCATATTATGTGGGAGTCCTCCGCGATGGAATCGCTGAAGGGTCTCATCAGCAACGCCATCACCGGAGATGATCAGCGTTCTGGCGGAGCAGCGGACTGGCTCAAGAAAGTCAGAGATCGCCTGGTGGAGGCAAAAGACAGAACCTTCGAACTCACCACAGCCCGCGCTGGGGGCGCACTCTGGGGAGATATGAAGCGCAATGCCATGCTTTCCTCCAACCACGATCCTGAAGTGGGAGCGATGCAACTAATCAAGAAGCATGTGATCGGAGCCTTGAACGGCGTCACCGCGGCTGAAAAGGCGAAGTGGGAATTTCATGTCGTTGCCCATTCCGCAGGGAGCATTTATTTCGCCTACGCCTTGAATCATCTGTTGGATCTGAAGAAACAAGGCATCGCCTTCAGTTCCGTAAACTTCATGGCTCCAGCCATCACGACTCAACTGTTCAGAGACCTCGTCTGTAAGTCCATCGTGGATGATGGGTGCCCACAACCTAGCCTGTTTATTCTGAGTGACGCCGGGGAGCGGGATGACACGGTGGGTCCATATGGAAAGTCCCTGCTCTATCTCGTAAGCAATGCCTTCGAGGGCCAGCGCGGTGTTCCACTACTTGGTATGCAGTTCTTTCTTACAAATGACCTGGAGTTGACGAAACTTTTCAATCAGCAAATAGCAAGCGGCCATCCCGCATTGGTGGTTGCCGGCCAGCATCCGAACATGCCCAAGGACCAGATGACGGAGGATCAGAAATTCAGTATCTCGGAAAGTGAGTCTCACGGAGGATTTGATAATGACCCGGCAACGTTGAACTCGATTCTGCGCAGGATCCTCGCAACCTCCGGAGCTATCATCACCCGTGAATTCACGCCGTGGGAGCTGAAGTATTGAGAAAATGGCCCCGGTTAAGTTACGTACCCCTTCAATCTTGGAAAGACGGATTTCGAGCTCTTAGGCGTAAGCAGGCGAAGCTGATTTCACGCGGGTCAATAGCGACAAGTGGTGCAGTCCCCGGCGATTATTCATAATAGCGAGATTTCATCATAGAGAGCAGTCAGCGAAAATCTTGGAGCACTAATCGCGCCATCAAATACTTCTCAAATTCGACTCCATTGCCCTTGGCACTCGTTAAACGTCGTCTCCAAGGATCCCAATGTAACCAGTAGCTTATTGTCGCCCAACCGTCATTGACACTTACTATATAGATATTCGGCGAAGAGCTCGCCGTCGCGGCCAAGTCGGTTGAATTAATCGACAAACGGAAAATCACACCGGGTGATCAATCAGTTCTCTTCGATCTGACATTCTCAATGAACGCATTATCGCTGTTGCACTGTTGATTTTGGGTGGAAGCCAATGGCCATCACCAGCCTATATGACAGCGAGGGATTTATCCGTAGCCCCATTCTCGCGGTGATTGCAATGGCTCTAATGGCTGCTCTTTCACTTGCGGTTCCATGCTTCGCGCAGAATTCTGACTCTAACCTGGAACTGCATGCCAATTCGCATGCGACGGCGAAAGATATCGGGCTGCCGTGTATCCGGGCGCGATGCCGTTCAAGGATAAGGACAGCGATTCGTCGGCGGCAGATTTGCGGTTTGCACTGAACAGCTTTCACTTCAATCTACAGGTGGCAAGTTTTGTGACCCAGAGATTCGGATCGCTGCTTATCTTATTGATGAAACGTAGCTTTAGCGCGTCGTGGCTGCCCCCAGAGATTCATATGTATTGACTTCAAAGATGCTTATACGCACGAATTTGGTGAGTACCCCTATTTGATACCCCATAATTCTTCTGGATTCTCTGGCACCAAGTAGCACTTTACGGAGTGACTTGGCTTCAGCTGATGGTGAGGTTGTTTGCGCCTTTGTCGCTGTGGAGGACAACCCACAATTGCTCAAACACGAGAGCCTAAAGGATCTCGTTTCATCGGACTCGATCGATCCTGGCGGGTCTCGAGAGAGGCCAGTCACAAGCAAGTAGAAACGCATTCCCGAGTTCGCGACTGTGCAGGCTCAAGGAGAAGCCGCCGACACCCCGCGAGATCAGGCTCTGATTTCCAGATGCTCAGGAGCGGTCGGAGGCAGTTGCGCAATCCTCTGTGCATAGAGGGCGATGCCTCGTGTCGCACTGAGTCCGTGAGCAAAGATGCTTAGCAGCACGGTCAGGGATACAGCAACTGCGAACACGATCCGAGGATATTTCTCAAGCGAGATCTGCGCTTGGCCCCCCAGCCTGAGCTTGCGCGCCAGCACCTCGCCGCTTGCGCCGGCATCCGACTCTGACAAGTAGACGGCTCGAGTACCCACCGGTGCGAAGCGGCCACCATATTTTTTCGCTCCCGCACCACTCAGCACTTCGGCTGGATCCATGAACCGGTATTCGACGCTGCGGAAGTACTGACCAGCAAGAGGAGCAGCATTCTTTATCCAGGAATCAATGACGGACTGATGCGCTCTGCTTAGGCTCAAACCGACTGTCCTTCGCGCAATCGCTCGAACTCGACGACCAGATCGCGAACTCTGCCTGAAGATATTGCTTCCTTCGGGGTTTGTCCGCGAAGCGCAGGCAGCGGTGTCGACAGCCACTCGCCTTCCTCGCTGGCCACGACGTAATCGTCCATCAGATCCAACAATTCGCGCAAATCTCTCGTCTTGCGCAGAAGCTGGCCGGTTCCCGCTCCGCGCTCCCAGTTCTGCACAGTCCGAGTGGTCACATTCAGCGTGGTCGCCATCTGTTCCTGCGTGAGTCCCAGCCGCTTTCTGGCTTCACCTAGATCGAACTCCGGAGTGGAATCCGTCCTTGTGAGCAGATTTTTTGACTTCAATACCTGGCGAACATGCCGTAGATCAAAAGCCAGGTCTGCATCTCTGCCGAGCTCGCGCCCAACGAGAGTGCCCAGTCGGAAAACATGCGCAGGACCATGGTGCGGTGCGTAGAACAAAAGCAGTTCGTACTTGCGGCGTTCTCTCAAAGACCGCAAAGCGGAATGCAGTTCGGATTCTGATTCCTGCCCCTGAAGGTAGACAACAATGAACTTCGATTGCGGCACGGAGCTTGGCCTTTCCAGCGGTACTCCCCGCACGCGGGCGCCCAATTCGGTAAAGACACTAGTCGCTTCGGGCAGCAGCTTCCTTTCCGCCCAAACAAATAGATCCTGGCTGGCTGTCGCCATGTAGATTACCTCTCTTTGAGGATACTACGAATATTTTCGTGCTACACGAAAATATTCAACCAACAATCCCGGAGGATCTCCGTTGTATTACGGAGTCGTTCACTATGGTACCGATCCACGTAACCTGAACGAGACCGCCAAATCTCCCATTCGGTTGAACCCGGATCATCCATCGACGGTTTTTCGCGTACGCCTTGATAACCTCAAGCCGCGGACAACCTACTACTACACAGTCAACTCGATGCAGGCCAGCGGCAAGAGCGACGAGGTAAAGAGTTCAGTCAACCACTTCACTACACCGTAGGGCGCGCTATCGAGGGTTATTTCAGCGGGTAGAGCTTGATGTCACGGAAGAAGACCTGTGCGCCTTCGGACTGGAAAAGGATTTTGCCGCTGGCCGGGAAGGCGTCGGTTCCTTCGTTGGCCAGCTTGCCGTTTACGTATTGCCACACGTGTCCGTCGCGGTTCACAAGCTCGACGACATTCCACTCTCCGTGTGGTTTTTCCAGTTCATTGGTCGGATCGCGGAAACCGGTCACGTTTTTGAATTGACCCTTGTTGAAGCGGTCGACCTTGGATGCCTTGCCTTCGGGTCCCGTAACGCGCGCACCGAGCTTTCCGTCTGGGCCAACAGGAGTCAGCGCTGCGCCATCGGTCATCCAGAAATCACCGGTGCAACCTTCGTTGATCTGAAACTCAATCGAGCGAGGCCAAACTTTATTGGGACCCTGAATGTTGTAGAGAATGCCGCTGTCGCGCGCCTGGCCCAGCCGCGGAGCAAATGTTCCTTCGCCCCATTTGAATTCGGCTCGAAGATAGTAGTTCTTGTACTCCTGTTTGGTGATGAAGTAACCGAATTCAGTTCCGGAGACGTGAACAACGCCATGTTCGACCGTGAAGACATGGTTGGGATCGGAGTCCAGGCCAGCACTTTTCAGGAATGTATCGAAATGACTCAGGTCCTTGCCGTCGAAAAGAACTATCGCCGGGCCGTGGGCGGGAATGTTTTTGGCTCGAGCGGGGGCGCTAGCCGTGCATGCGCAAAGCAACAACGCGAAGCTGGTGATCTTCCGGTAGTTAGAGAGAACACTCATGAACATGGAATCCCTTCAAGGTCTATCTTCTTTGCAGAACCTTTGCTGAAAGAGGTACAGGTTCTCTTGTTTCGCCTTTTTGCAAGTTCGTCACTTGCGGTTGCTTGCTGAGAGGTTCTGTTTGCCGATGTAGGTGACATGCCAGACGGAGCGGGAACCGTCATCGGTGACGAACAAGCTGCCATCTTTGGCGACCGCGACACCTACGGG
>Ga0335073_10006482_pt1 | contig 16449 bp, 11 predicted proteins | sample Lox_Sample_22_FD_207093 | JGI IMG/M metagenome (GOLD analysis project Ga0335073, IMG submission 207093) | Soil microbial communities from Loxahatchee National Wildlife Refuge, Florida, United States - Lox_Sample_2.2 | ecosystem: Environmental > Terrestrial > Soil > Wetlands | place: USA... | reverse complement strand
AGCTACGTCCGCGAGTTCGCGCCATGGGGCTGGATCATCGGCACTGGCATCTATGTCGACGATGTGAATGCCGCATGGCTGAACATTGCGGCAAGATCGGGGGCAATTGCTCTGCTGTGTATCGCAGCCCTGATCGCGTTCTCTATCGCAATTTCGGGGTCCATGATCCGGCGGCTTGAATTGCTGGCAGAGCGTATTCGGGACGTGGCCCAGGGCGAGGGCGATCTGACTCGCCGAATTGAGATCGACGCTCAGGACGAAATTGCTCAGGTCGCCAGGGACTTCAATCGATTCATGGACAGCCTCCATGAGATCATCGCGCGCGTTGCAGCCAGTACAGCGCGGGTCAGAGCGGCGGCCCTCGAGATTTCATCCACCGCGGGCCGGGCTGCAGATGGATCGCATCAGCAGACCGGAGAGCTGACACGTGTTGCGACAGCGATGGAACAGATGGCCGCAACCGTGGCGGAGGTCTCGGGCAATTCCAGCCGCGTCGCAGAAGATGCGCGTCACGCTGTAGAAGTGGCCGGTCAGGGAGGCGCGATCGTGAAAGAAGCGCTGGCGCGGATGGAGTCGATTGCGGGTTCTGTGCGCGCAACCGCACACAAAATCGAGGAACTCGGCAGACGCTCCGATCAGATCGGCAAGGTTGTGGCGGTGATTGAAGAAATCGCAAGCCAGACCAACCTGCTGGCGCTCAATGCGGCGATCGAAGCTGCGCGGGCAGGCGAACATGGGCGCGGGTTCGCGGTGGTGGCTGGAGAGGTACGTAACCTTGCCGAACGGACAACGCAGGCTACACGCGAGATTGCCTCGACCATCGCCGGTGTGCAACAGGAAACAGCCGAGGCCGTCGAACAGATGGAGGCAGGCACCCGTTTGGTGGAAGCGGGTGTGGCGGAAACATCGAAGGCGGGATCCGCTCTCAGAGAGATTATTACGTCGGCACAACACGTCGGCGATATGATCGCGCAGATCGCGACAACAACCACACAACAGTCCACCGCGGTTGGTGAGATCAACGTCAACGTAGCTTACATCACCACCATCGCACACCAGGGCGAGACGACGGCGAAGGAGTCGGCGCAAACCTGCGAGGATCTGTCGGAACTCGCCGAGGACCTGAAACAGACGGTGGGTCGATTCAGGTTAAGAGAAGAGGAACCGCTGCACGCCCTCGCCTCGTAAGCAATAACGCCGCGGGAAGGCGCCAGGTGGTCAGCTGCCGGTGGAAGCTTGCTCCTCTGACAGCCATTCCGGCGAGCGGTTCTCTGCGCCTGCGAGTATGACTTTCGGTCGAATTGCCGTATCGGATAGCTCGAAGCCCATCACGATGACCTGTTCGCCGGTGTGAATCAGGTGAGCAGCGGCCCCATTGATCTCGATGGCGCCGGAATCGCGCTCGCCCGCGATGGTGTAGGTTTCCAGCCGGGCTCCCGATGTATTACTGACGACCAGAACCTTCTCACCGACTTCGAGCCCCACTCTTTCCATGAGAGCAATGTCGATCGTGATGCTCCCGACATATTCGACATTGGCTTCGGTGACCGTGGCATTGTGAATCTTCGACCTTAAGAACCAGCGCACAACTTCCCTTCCTGCCTGCCGCTCCGTCATGCGGATGCAGCGGCTCCACTTTTTATGGTACGCGCCATCGGCGCACGATGAAAGGATGCGCGAACGAGAACGAGCGGCTCCCGACCATCGACCGGTTTGCCCTTCAGGAAGAATTCAGGAACTCCGGATAGATTCAGGATGGCGGGATTGAGCCTGTCCCGCGAGCACTCACCCTGCGAGGAGAACGATGGTGCGCATCCATGCTGTTGTTTTGATCTCTCTGGTTTTTTCCGGCCTGGCGCCTCTCACAGCGCAAACGCATTGGCAGGTAACGAACACCTTTCACATTGGAGGCGAAGGCGGCTGGGATTACGTAACCGTCGATCCATCGAATCACCGCTTCTTCGTAACGCGCTCGACCCACACGCAGGCAATCGATGAGCAGACCGGCAAGGTGCTCGCTGACATCCCGGGACAGGTGCGTTCGCACGGCGTAGCCGTAGTGCCGAAAGTCGGGCGCGGCTTCATCACTGACGGGGGCGGCAGCGGCGCGATCCTGGTCTTCGACCTGAAGTCATACCAGGTGCTTGGCAAGCTGGCGACCATGCCCGATTCAGACGGTATCATCTACGATCCGAGCACGAATCTCGTCCTGGCTGTGTCCGGCGACGGCAACGCGCTCATGACCTTCAGGCCTGACATCGACCCGAAAAATGGCAGGATCGATCCGCCGATTGCGCTGGGCGGTGCGCCCGAATTCCTGGCCGCAGACGGCACTGGCAAGGCCTGGATCAACCTCGAAGACAAAGATGTGGTCGCAGTCGTGGACCTCCATACGCGGAACGTCGTGGCGCGGTGGCCCGTCGCCCCCGGCGGCCATCCCGTCGGAATGTCCATCGACGAAAAAGCACACCGGCTCTTCATCGGCTGCCGCAATCCGCAAAAGATGATCGTAATGAGCACCGAAACCGGCAAGATTGAGGCGGATCTCCCGATTGGTGCGGGCGTTGACGCAACCCGGGTCTTTCGCGATCAGGCTTTCGCCAGCTGCCGCGACGGGTCGCTGACAGTGATCGATGAGAAGGCGGGCAACTTCAATGTCGCGCAGACGGTAAAAACGGCCGACGGCGCAGGGACCATGGGCTTCGATCCCATGACACGCAAAATTTTTCTGCCGACTGCCGAGATGCTGCCAGCTGAGAATGGCAAGCGCCCCCAGCCGAAGCCGGAGACATTTGAAATCGTCGTCTTAAGCGAAAAATAGCAAAGAACAACTGGCGCAAAAATCAACGAGGCCACCAACCGACAACTGGCAGCGGCGGCCTCGTTGTCCGAGGAGAGTTGCTGTGTGAGAAGCCCGCCGGGACTCCCCACGTCATGTGAGGACACCTGGCTAAACCCAAAGTTGCGCTGAGAGTCGATTTTTTGAATCGCCGGAAAAATCGCGGATTTGGCGCGGCTCGCTGACCCATTGGCCGCAGGGCAATACGCAGAAGTGCTATTTAGTTCGGAACCAGTCCTAACGGAAACTGCCTTCAGTCCCCGGCGCCTGTCCGGACGAAAGAAGACAGTCCTCATGCGTGACGCTCTCATCGTCATCCTCTTCATTGCCATGGTTCTTACCCCCGCCATAATTGCGGCGCGCACGGGGCGGGACCTGTACCGCGACGAATAAGTCCCTGGCACCGCTGGTCATCGCGGGATAGCGCTCTGGTAACCCCCGCCTGCTGCTGTTCCTTTCGCCTTTCTGCACCCCTTCCACTACACTTGGGTTAAACCAGGTGAGGAAACCACGATGCTTGTCGTGATGAAAGCGCAGGCTACGCCCGAGGAGATTAAGGCGGTTTGCGAACATATCGAAACTCTTGGATATCGGGCGCATCCGCTGCCCGGTGCGCAGCGAACCGCCATCGGGATCACCGGCAACCAGGGTGAGGTCGATCGCGGCAATCTGGAGGAGCTTGCCGGAGTTGCAGAGGTCATCCGCGTCTCGAAGCCTTACAAGCTCGTGAGCCGCGACGTGAAAGAAGAAGACACGGTCATCCGTTTCCCAGGCACCGATGCGACCATCGGCGGTGCAAAGCTGGCCATGATCGCCGGACCGTGCTCGGTGGAATCGCGCGAGCAGGCGTTCGCGATTGCCGAGCAGGTGGCGGCCGTTGGTGCACAGTTCTTCCGGGGTGGCGCGTACAAGCCGCGCACGTCGCCCTACGCGTTCCAGGGCCTGGGTGAAGAAGCCCTCAGGATTATGGCCGAGATTCGGGAGCAGTTCGGTCTGCGGATCGTCACCGAGGCCATTGATCATGAGGCGCTCGAGTTGGTCGCCGCCTACGCAGATGTAATCCAGATTGGCGCGCGCAATATGCAGAACTTCTCGCTGCTGAAGGCCGCCGGGCGCAAGCGGAAGCCAGTGCTGCTCAAACGCGGGCTGGCGGCAACCCTGGAAGAATTCCTGATGGCCGCCGAGTACATCATGAGCGAGGGGAACTACCAGGTAATTCTGTGCGAGCGCGGCGTGCGGACCTTCGCGGATCACACACGCAACACCCTGGACCTGAGCATCGTGCCTGCTGTCCAGCGCGAGAGCCACCTTCCAATCCTCGTCGACCCGAGCCACGGAACAGGCAAGCGCAACAAAGTGCTGCCACTGTCCCGCGCCGCTGTGGCAGTAGGCGCCGATGGGCTCATCGTTGAGGTCCATCACCAGCCGGACAAAGCGCTCTCTGACGGTATGCAGTCGATTGTGCCGGAACAGTTTGCGCAGCTGATGGACGAGTGCTCACAGATCGCGACTGTGTTGCACCGCAGCGTGCCGCGCGGCATCCATGCCACGGACAGTGGCCGGGTTGCGGTTGCGTGATTCCCCACTCTCCCTGTTGACCGGATGTGCAGTTTGGACGCGGATTTCCGCGAGTGGCGGGCATGTATGCTGAACCGGACCGTGGAATTGCCACTACTGAATCCATCGCCATCGAGACGACGCAAGGCGCAGCGCGCACTCGCAGCCGGAATTCTCATTCCGCTGATTCTGGTCGCAGGCGGGTGCCGCCGGAAGCATTTTCCTAAGTATCCTGCAGCCTTTCGCGAATACGCCTGGGTGACGAACGGTGGCGGGAATTCGGTCACCGTGCTCGATCTCGTTCATATGGCGACTGCCGCCTCCATCCCGGTGGGCGAGGATCCCGTCGATGTCGCTGTAAGCCCCACACGCGACGAGGTCTATGTCGTCAATCGCGGCAGCGCATCGGTGAGTGTAATTGACGCGGTGACTAACAGGCTGGTCGCCACCATCGCTGTCCATCGCGAACCGGAGTCGATCAGTGTCGACCTGAAGGGTCAGCGCGCGTACGTAGCGAATACCGGATCGAACAATGTGTCGATTCTGGACCTGGCAAAACGCCGGGAGATTGGGGCGGTCGGCGTGGGCGAAGAACCAGAAGTCGTCCGGATTTCCCCGGACGGGGAAACTCTCGTGGTGACCAACCGTGCGGGCAACAGCGCGACGGTCCTGGATGTCGAAAAACTGAAGGTACGTGCCGTAATTGGCGGATGCCCGGAAGCATCCGATATCGCAATTCTGCCGGATTCATCGAAAGCATTCGTTGCATGCTCAGGTGGACACCAGGTCATGGCGATCGGACTTGCTCAGCCGCAGAACCCAAATCCTTCCGATCACACGGATCGGCTGCTGGCGTTTCTCGATGTAGGACCGAGGCCGATCCATCTCGCCCTGAAACCCGATGGCGGCGAAATTTTCGTCTCGAATTCAGGTGGCGACACGATGTCGGAAATCGCGACCAACGCCAATAACGTGGGGGGCGCCTACACGGTTGGCGCTGCGCCCCTGGGCGGGATCGTCAGCGCGGATAACTCGACCCTTTGGGTAAGCAACTCACGCGACAACACAGTGGCTGCATACTCAATCGACGACGGCCAGCTGGTGAACACAGTCCAGGTCGGCAACGGTCCAGGGCCGCTCGCCCTTTCAGGCAATGGGTTCCTGCTGCTCGCCGTGGATCGAGAGGCTGGTGATGTGTCGGTGGTGCGAACGATCAGCTACACGCCCAGGGGACAGCCGATCACCGGATCGCTCTTCACAGTTCTGTCTGCCGGAAAAGGCCCGAACGCGATTGCGGTGAAAAGCTTTGACATAGGAGCGGCTGGCCGCTAGCTATTCGCTGTTATGGCCGTCTTCGGGCGGCGCCACACGATCGTCAGTTCTTCCCGATCCAGAATCTTGCGAACCTGCAGCCGCGCATGATTCGACCATGGCCCCACAGGATCGAGCTTGATGTACGCGCGCCAGTGGCGCAGAGCGCGACGGCGTTCGTTGCTGCGCTCGTACGCAAGAGCGAGGTTGTAGTGCGCGTCTGCGTATCCGGAAGAGAGACGAATCGCCGCCGCGTAAGCCTCGACCGCTTCAGGAAGGCGCTGTAATTCATCGAGAGCGTTGCCCAGATCGAAGAAGGCCAGCGCGTAGTCCGGATTGGCAACTGTAGCCCGCCGATAGAGCTGCTCCGCCCGAACAAACTGCCTCTTGTTATAGAGAATGGTGCCCAGATTGATAGCAGCTGGAGCGTGCTCGCCGACGGCAAGCGTTTCTTCATAGAGCTTCGCAGCTTCCTCGATTTTTCCCTGCTCTTCGCAACGAACGCCCTCGAAGAAGAGGGCGTTGATTTTGCTCTGGCGCTGAGTTTCGTTGACCGCGCCTTCCTCGACGATCTCGAGGCGTGCCCCCCCTCCTTCAAAATCGAATTCGAACTGGCCGGCGATGGGGTCCATCGTGGCGCCGGAGTGGCGAAAGACCAGACGAGGACCATGCAGCGCAACCCCGGCCTGAAGCAGCGGATTGGAAATGCCGGAAACCGCCTTCATGGCGCTGAGCCCGGCTTTGATGTTCGAAGCGGAGATGCGCTGCGCGCGAAGGTCGCGGAGCTTGCGGAGTTGAACCAGGTCCTGGAAACCGTAGTCCGCGGCGGGAACAATGAGCCCTGCCCTCTCCCACGCACTCAATTGCCGGGAGGAGATACGCAGTATGCGAAGAACATCCTGGCGGCCGTATCGGTTCACTGTCGGGGTGTGTGACCCCTCCTTGATTCTCCATGATTATCCGGGGGGTCACTTTGCGGGAGCAAGAGTACAGAAGAAAAAAGACGTGGATAAGTGAGTACAAATCTGGTACGTACCTTCGAGGGTTCATCGCGGCGTAAGAACCAGGCGACCCTCAGTACACAGAGTCCCTCTGCCCGAGCTTCTCGCGCGCGATTGTGATGGAGAGTAGTACGCCAGTACCCTCGCTCAGTTCCCTTGCCCACTCGCTCCGGAGGCCGCGGGCGCCGGTGTCGCTGCCGAAGGTGCGGGCCGGATGAGCACAGCAGTACGCGGAAAGGTGAACGTGCCGCCGGCGTCATCGATCACGTTGATCTGGCAGATGTACGTGCCGGGTTTAAGGCTTGCCAGCGGCACGTCGAACTGAAAGGCCACAGCATCACGCGAAGGATCGTTGAGCTGCGTAGCCTGAATCAGCGGCGTCTCGAAGGCCTTCGTGGCACCGGAAAGAAACTCGATGCTGGTCATCACTCGCACCGGCGGCCCCGCATTTTTGTCTGCTTTCACGTTTTTCGGCCCCGGACCCTCAGACGCGGCAGCGTTCGCTTCGGCTGCCGTGGCCCTGGCAGGCTCGTACACCTCATAGAGCAGATACATGTGCTGATCCTGTCGGAAGACGTGCGGCAGGTTGGGCACAAACTGCTGACCGTCCCGGATCAGTGGATTCTCCTGCTGTTTTTTACCGGCCGGCATCCGCTGGCTGGCGAGGAGGACCGAACTCATCTTCAGCGGCACCTTCTTCAGGTCCGGCACAGCGAGATCCGTCTCGAACGATCCCACGTGACCCGTGACATTCTCGCGGACCACAAATTTGACGTGATATTTTCCCGGCGGCAGATTGAACCCGGTGGTGTACTGCACATTTTTCTGGCGGACCTGTTGCGACTCGTCAATCGCGAGTTTGACCGTATCGCGCACATCGCCGATGTCGTGCCCGGTTGTGTCGCGCACCTGGCCGATTACGTCGAGAGTCGCTTTGTCGCGGTCTCCGCCTTTGACGAACGGAATCTGCGAGCCCGGCACGACCAGCGAGATCGGCACATAGAAGCGATTGTCGGCAAGGCGGAAATAGAGCGCCTGCATATAAACCGCCATGTCTGTGGCAGGCAAATCGCTGGCCAGCTCTTCTTCCAGCTGCCGCTCACGCTCATCCTTCGTCGCGTGCTGGTAATCGGCCGGAGCGTAATAGCCGGGGCGGTATTCAAGCTTCACGTCGCTTCGGTTCACCTTGACCGAAAGACGCCGATAACGGCCGTCGCGGCGCAAATCGGTGGAGTGATAGCCCAAAACGTAGTAAGCCGACGTGTCGTTCTGAATGCGTGTGAAGGCGGGTGAGAAATCGTTGGAGTCAAAGAAGGCCTTGCCGCCAGTATCGGACGACAGCGTGGACATCACTTCCTGAGTGTTGAAGTTGGAATCAAGATTATTCTGCAGCGCCGCGCCATTGAAGGAATTGGCCCCGCGCAGGTTGCCGGTCGTCGCGTCGCCCAGCGGCGAAATGGCCTGGAGACCGCGGGCGTCAACCGAGTAAATGGCCACGTTAGCACGGACCGATGCGTTGATCGCCGCATGAAGCGAGGCCTGGTTCTCGATCCCGTCGCGCTGAATGCCGCCGGAGAAGTAAAGTAGCGATTTTTTCTCGTTCAGATATCCGAGCGATTTGGAAATCTCTTCGATCGCGAAGAGTTCGCGGTCGGTGTTGATGTCGTTGTATTCGGACTCGTCGGGAGTGAATGAGCTCGCGTCTTCGACCTGGTTGGAGGTGCTCGTGGCGCCGGCTTCAAAACCGGACTGCTGAGTGCCGTTGTAGCTGTTTACTGCTCGAAGCACCAGATCCTTGTTCGCCGTGAAGTCCTGGTCGAGCGACAGGGTGTCATTCAGTGAAACGACCGCGACCAGATCGGCGGGGTGCATTTGTTTATTGAGGTAGTTGCGCGCCGCGTCCTGCGCGCGGTCGATGTCGTCGGGCTGCATCGAAGTCAGATCGAAGAACATCACGATGAGGCGATGATTGCGAAGTTCTTCGGTGCTTGCCGTGCCGTTTTTCGCGCCGAAGATACCATTGGGCGAGGCCCCATTGATGGTTGCCTCGTTGAGCGCGGCGGCCTCATCGACGTTCTCGAAATCGAAGCTGACAATATGCTGCGGCTTGCCCTCTTCGGTGACTGAGAAATCTCTTTCGGTAAGTCCTTTGACAACCTGGCCGGTTTTCTTGTCGCGGACAACGACATTGGTCAGGACGAGGTCCGAGTTGACCTTCAGCGTAAACGGATTCGTAGCTGGTGGCTGTTGATCCTGGGTTTGCGCGGCAGGTGCCGTCTGCGGCCGTGCCGCGACGGCCAGCAGGATGGCGGCGACGGTGGCGACAAATCCCGAGAGATGACGTTGCATGGCGATCCTCTAGAACCTGTAGAAAGCCCTGAACGAAAAGCTGCGCATCGCTTTTGTTGACGAGATCTGACCGTAGGTAGCAGACCCGAGCGTGGAGTCGACCCCGGAATACTGCACCATGTTCAAAACGTTTTCGGCTGTGGCGCGGAATTCCATCGTCTTCGTGTCTCCGATGCGAATGCTCTTCGAACCCGACATATCGAACGTCCAGGCGGAGGGTCCAGGAATGCTGAAACGCGAAGCAGTGCCATAGGCATTCGCAGGCGCCGCAAAAGCGTCCTTATTAAACCAGTTGAGCAGCGTGCCGCCCCCCGCGGTGAGCGAGGTGCCGGGCACACGATCGGGGCGAAGCGTGTTTGTCGTGCCACGAGCGACGTCCTCGACGCTGGCCTCATATCTTGGAGTCAGAGGATTGCCGGTAGCGAAAGAGAAGTCGCCCGAGAGGTTCATGTTCGCGAGAACGTGGCCGAATCGGCCCGTCGTGAGCAGATGCGTGTCCGGTCCGAAGGGCAGGTCGTAAAGATAAGTTCCGCGCACCTGGTGTCGCACGTCGAAGCTCGAGTTCGATTCCTCTCCAGCGATGTCCTGCCAGTTCTGGACATAGCCGCCTGAGGTCGTCCCGCCGTTGCCCCCGAATGTGCTGGCGTCGTCAATCGAGTGCGAGTACGTATACGTGGCGCCGAGAGCGATGCCGCCGCTCAAACGCTTGCGTGCGCTCACCGTAAGGGCGTTGAAGTTGGAGAACGCCACCGAATCCTCGTAGTTATAAGGGGCAGCGAGTGCAGGATTGTTAACCGCCGTCGGCAACGTCGAGGTCTGCACGCCACCTGCGTTTTCTACAAAAACGCCCGGCGCATCGATGATGTCGAGCCGGGACCCCTTCGAGCCGTTGTACCCAACGTTGAGAAGAATGTTCCACGGAAGGGTCCGCTGCAGGTTCAGGTTCCATACCTGTGCGTACGGCAAACGGTAGTTCTTGTTAACGGCATAGTTGCCGATCTGCTGGCTCTCAGGAATCGGGAAGCCGTTCTCCAGCGTGATGGGAACCCCGCTGGTGGCAAGGTTTGTCTGCACATTGGCGAACGGCGGCTGAAAGGCGAAATTCTGCACGAACTTCACGTACTGGCCAACCGTGTAGTTAATGCCGTAGCCGCCACGAATCACTGTGTCCTTCAGCGGATGCAGCGCAAAGCCGAGGCGCGGCGAGAAGTTATTCTTCTCGGGATAGATGAGGTCGCGTGGATACTTGCCGTTGAACGGGCCCACTCCATTGGGCGTGACGATGCCCACCTGAGTGAAGTTATTGCCAGGGTCCAGCGTGGCGAGCCGGTCGTTCTCTTCCGAATACGGCGAATCGTAGTCGTAGCGCAGACCAATGAGAAAAGTCGCGTTCTTTAGAGCGCGCCAGTCGTCCTGTGCATAACCGTCGATCTGGTTCGCGCGTAAATGCGTCTCCTGATAGGCCGCCTGCAGGGTTGTTTCCTGTGGCATGCCGAGCAACAGGTCAGCTAAAGACGATCCGCTGCTGGCGAAGCCATTGCGGCCCGTCGTTGCAGGGGCGCCCGGCGCCTCAGTGAATAAGCCGGTGAAGACATACGTGCCGGTTGAGTTGGTGTCGCCGATCATGTCGTTGTAGACGCGGCGAAAATCGCCTCCGAAGCGGATATTGTGCTTGCCATGGTTCCAAATAAGCACATCGCTGAGTCCGAGGGTTTCCTGCGTCTGGAAATGCGGCTGCTGCTCGCTGAGGCCGCTGAACTGATTCAGGGTCACATTCGGCAGCCCCCACAGCTGCGGCGAATCGGGCAAGCCATTCAGACCGATCTGCGATGCAATGTCGCTTACATTCGAAAAGTAGTTGCTCAGTTCGCTGTGCGTCTGATTCCACGATACGTTGATGTTGTCGGTCAGTCGGCCCTTGCCGATCGAATAGCCTGCCTGGAGCGAATACTGATGCGACTGATTCTTGCCACCTAGTTCCGGGAAGAGATTGAGGTTGTCCGAGGCAGAGTGGCTATAGTTGAAATTGAAGTGCATGCTTTGCGTGATGCCCGGATTGCCCTGGCCGAGAAACTGCCGGGCCATACGCATGATCCCGTTCATCCCCGACGCATTGCTCCCAAAACTGTGCATCAGGCGAACGCCGATCTGCGTGGTATTCGTCTGCTCTGAGGTGAGCCGCTGGTAGTTGAACGTTTGTCCGGTCAGTGTCGGCTCCGGCACGTAAGTGAGCAGCGCGCCCGCCTGCGAAACGATACACTGCGACGGAATCACATTGCCCGCAAACGGCATTCCCGGCGTGTTGCCGCCAGCGGTGCAGCCCGAGTTGGCCGGGTTGTAGATCGTGATCGGCGTTCCGCTCGGCGTTGTCAAAGTACTGAAGTCGCCGCCACGCTCCGCCTGTGACGGGACGGTCCCGTACTGGTCGAAAGGCGAAGAACTGCGCGTCCCGGAGAGCGTGAAGAACAGGAAGTCGTGTTTGTCGCTGGTGAGAATTTTTGGAATGTAGGGCGCCGAGAGGAACGTCACCCCAAACCGATTCGAGGAATAGGCAGGCTGCTGGAGGCTCTGACCGCGTAACGCAAAGTCTTCGGCATTGAGCGCGCCGTTGCCGCCGTTCCAAAACAACGAGCCGTGCGGCTGGTTGGGTTTGAAGTTGCGGAAATTGCCTCCCATCCCCCTGCCACCACGCCCACCACCCCCGCCTCCGCCATTGAAAACCGGACCCCCACCACCTCCGCCAAACCCACCGCCGCCGCCACCGGGCCCCCCGCCACCTCCACCGCCTTGAACGCGAATACCCTCCGTGCCGGGTCCGCCTGGACCGCCATTGAGCGACTCGTTCAGCTCAGCGCTGTCGCGCATCCGGCCGAAATCGATGCCCGCCAGCGGATTCGTCGTGCCCATCTGCCCGGAGACAGCGACCGATTCGCCGGAGGAGAAATCCGAACTCGACGCCATCGAGGGCAGCGCTGCGCCGGCTTCCTCATTACCGCCGCCCGCCTGGATCAGATCGGAGGCAGCGCCAAGCAGATTGAGGCTCTGAGCGCCACCGTTCCCAAGAAACTGGCGCGCCGCACCTGCAAGGTTGGTCTGTTGCTCCTGCTGCGCAGCCCGCGACGCGAGCATGATGGAGAAATCGACCGCCAGGTCGTGCGACGTCGCATTCAGAACCGCCTCCTTCGTCACCGGCGCAAAGGCGGCAAGGTCGGAACGAAGCACGTATCGGCCGTTCTGCGGAATCACCAGCGTGTAGCTGCCGGTGATGTCCGTAGTGGTCGAATACCTTTTGCCGGTGAGCGAATTGCTCGCAGTAATGCTCACGCCCGGCAATGGAATATTGCCGTTCTTAATTGTGCCGTGAATCGTCCCGCCTGTTTGCGCTTGATCTGGCGTCGAAGAAGGAGCGGTCTGCGGTGCGGCCGCCGGAGGCGTCACGGGCGCGTTCGTTTGTTGCTGTCCTTCAGGAGTGGTTCCAGGTGCCGCACTGGTACTTTGCGCCAGCCCGACGGATCCCGCAACAAACAGGGAGACAATAAGAGCGGGGATCAAACTGCGAAGCGTCATCGGCGTCAGTTCTGCCCGGCGTTTGGCTGCTGCTGCGGAGTTGATCCAGCAGGAGTTCCCTGAGGTTGCGGCTGCATCTGCGATCCGGGAGGACCACCGCCGTTCCCGAAACGCCGCTCGCCGGGCTGCCGAGGCTCCATCACAACTACGCTGGTCGCCAGAAAGTTGTTCCCCTGCACCGACCCGTCCGCACGGAGCATTTCGCCTATCTTGATGTCGGGGAAGGTGATGTCGGTCGCCTGGCCGCGGGCGCCTTTGTGGAACGAGGTGTTCTCGTCGACCACAACCGCCTGTGTCACTTTGTCAGGGCGTTCGACAGTAAGGGTCAGGTCCTTAATCGCCGTGATCCGCCCGGCCGTCCATGTCTTGCCGAAGGTCGCGCGCATTTTCTCCATCTGCGCCACCTGCTCTGCCGTCGGCACTACAACGAACATCGCGCCAAGCGACCTCGTCTGATCGTCGAGATTCCCCATGGCGATAATGGTGTCGCCCACGTGAATATCGGAGAATTTCGCCTCCTCGCGATCCTTGCGAATGCGAGTGTTGGGCCCGGTCTGCACTTTGTAGGTCTGGCCCTGCTCGTCCTGCAACGTGATGTCGGTTCCCGATATCGCGGTGACTTTCCCGTGGACGTTGTTGGCGCCCATCATGAACATCCCGCCTCGGCCCATCCCGCCGCCTCGATGTCCTTCCTGCTGCGGGGGTTCATCCTGAGCCAACAGGATCGGGGCTGCAACGAATGTCGCGAGTGAGGCACAAAGCGCCAGGCGGGCAAGGCGAGGTCGGTGCATGGTGAATACCATCCAGGCAGAGGGGGCTTACGGCCGCTCTGAGTATGACGGAATAGACGCCACTTTCGCTACCAAAGACGCGGTGCGGCAGCGCGGCCCAACTCCGGCCATTCGCACTGGGTGCGCCAAATGCTGAAATACCGCAGAATCACTGTCCCAGCCCCACAATCCTTCAAAAAAGCCGAACCGAAAATTGAACCTGAAATGGAGGTTCACGCATCCGACTGCTTCAGGAGTGGTACTCTGACGGGCATCCCCAGCCCCGGCCGATTCCTCTCTGCTGGGTGAAGGTTTCATCACGGAAAAAACCAATGAGCGTACTCGCCGCAACTGTACTCGCTGAGGAATTTTGTCGCGTGCGGAACCAGAGCCTCGCGCTCTGCGCTCCGCTCACCCCCGAAGACATGATGGTCCAGTCCTGCGCGGACGCCAGTCCCGCAAAGTGGCACCTGGCCCATACCACCTGGTTCTTTGAAACCTTTGTGCTGCGCGAGTTCCTGCCATCTTACAAGCCCTTTCACAAGGATTTCATCTGGCTCTTCAACAGCTATTACAACGCCGTATCGGAGCAGCCGGAAAAGAAACTGCGCTCCTCCTTCTCGCGTCCGGCGGCGGAGGAGATCCTCGCCTATCGCCATCATGTGGACGCGGCAATGGAGGACTTCGCGGCCGGCGACATTCCTGAGGCGGCGCGCCAAAGAATCGTTCTGGGACTGAACCACGAGCAGCAGCACCAGGAACTCCTGATTACCGACATCAAGCATGCCTTTTGGTCCAATCCTCTGCACCCTGCCTATGTCCATGGACCGGACGTGATCCGCGCCGAAGGCAGTGCTCCGCCCCTGCAGTGGGTCGACTTTCCCGGAGGCCTGGCCGAGATCGGCTATAAAAATCCCTCCGAAGCGAACCCGACGGGAATGGAATTTTGCTTCGACAACGAGACGCCGCGGCACAAGGTGTATCTAAATCCGTATCGGCTCGCCTCTCGACCGGTGAGTTGCCGCGAGTATCTGGACTTTATGGAAGACGGCGGCTACAAGCGTCCTGAACTCTGGCTCTCGGAAGGATGGAACACCGTAAGGGCCGAGGCCTGGGACTCTCCCCTGTACTGGCGGCGCGGCGAGCAGGACTGGGATGTATTCACCCTGCGTGGTTTTGTGCCCCTCGATGATCTGGCCGCCACACCCGCCTGCCACATCAGCTATTTCGAAGCAGACGCCTACGCACGCTGGGCGGGTAAATCGCTGCCCACGGAAGCGGAGTGGGAGACGGCGGCGGCAACCGCTCCAGTTGAAGGCAATTTTCTCGAAGAACAGAAACTCCACCCGGAGCCCCCAAAACGCGCATCCAACCCCGAGCAGGACGTTGAGCAACTTTACGGCGACGTCTGGGAGTGGACCGTCAGCGCTTATCTTCCTTATCCGGGCTATCAACCGCTCCCCGGCGCCCTCGGCGAGTACAACGGCAAGTTCATGTGCAACCAGATGGTGCTGCGCGGGGGTTCGGTAGCCACACCGGCTTCTCACATCCGTGCCGCCTATCGCAACTTCTTCGCGCCCGCGACCCGCTGGCAGTTTTCCGGCGTTCGCCTGGCCGAGCACTGATCGCGGAGGCGCACGTTTCCATGCACGCATTCTCGTCTGTTCCCTGTCTCCCTGAGGCCGCCTCGACGCCGCTCGGCACCGAGGTCTATCGCGGCCTCACCGCATTTCCCAAACGGCTTTCACCGTGGCTCTTTTACGACCAGCGCGGTTCGGAGCTCTTCGAGTCGATTACCGAGCTGCCTGAGTACTACCTGACGCGCACCGAAAGCGGAATCTTCCAGCAGCACGCCGACGAAATTGTCGCAGCTGCTGATACAAAAAGGCTGTCGATCGTCGAACTGGGCGCCGGCACAGCCACCAAAACCGGCCTGCTGCTGGCTGCGGCGGTCCGCAAACAGGAAAGCGTCGACTACTACCCCATCGACATCTCAACCTCGGCGCTGGAAGAAGCACGCCGCCGGCTTGGTGAACAGATGCCTCGGGTGTCGTGCATGCCCATCGTCTCCGACTACACCACCGACATGTCCGACGTGCAGCTCGTCAGCGGGCGTCGTCTGGTGCTGTATATCGGATCGAGCATCGGCAATTTCGAACCGGCCGAAGCTGCAGCCCTGCTGCGGCGGCTGCACGGCAGGCTTAGCCCGGGCGATCTGCTCCTTCTCGGAGTGGACCACGTAAAGGATCGCTGGACGCTGCTGCGCGCCTACAATGACGCGGCTGGCGTGACGGCCGAGTTCAATCGCAACGTACTGGTGCGGATCAAGCGCGAGCTCGGCGCGAAGTTTCGTCCTGGGCTATTCCGGCATCGTTCCTGCTGGAACGAGCGCGAATCCCGTATCGAGATGCATCTGGAGAGCCTGGTCGCGCAGGAGGTTTCCATTCCAGCGCTCGAATTAACGGTAAATTTCCGCCGCGGCGAGAGCATTCATACCGAAAACAGTTACAAATTCACTCCGGACAGCGTGGCGGAGATGCTCGGTCGCGCCGGGTTCACGGTTCGCAGGGACTGGACCGACTCGAAGAAGTGGTTCGGCGTCTATCTCGCCGAAGCGCGGTAAACAGGCGAGGCGGTTCGCCAAAGCGGTGCAACAGCGGCAGGCCCTGGAGCTTTTTTTCCAGCTTCGGCCTTCCGCTTCCTCCTTCCAGCTTCTTCCTTCTCCCTTCCTGCAGCCGACTGCCGCCCGCGGCTGTAAATTACCTTAATGGACGCGGAAAGACTGCGAACCTTCCTGCTTTCTCTGCCCCATGTCCGCGAGACGATGCAGTGGGGCGACAATCTCGTTTTCTGGGTCGGCGACAAGAAGATCGGCGGAAAGATGTTCGCGCTGTGCAGCCTGACGCCGGATCACGGCGCGGTGATGTCGTTTGCCGCGGGGCCCGAACGCTTTGCTGAACTCGTCGAGATCGAAGGCGTCTTCCCTGCTCCTTATCTTGCCCGAGCCCATTGGGTCGCCGTCGAGCGATGGAATACCGTGCCTGCTTCTGAGCTC
>Ga0335073_10006481_pt1 | contig 16449 bp, 20 predicted proteins | sample Lox_Sample_22_FD_207093 | JGI IMG/M metagenome (GOLD analysis project Ga0335073, IMG submission 207093) | Soil microbial communities from Loxahatchee National Wildlife Refuge, Florida, United States - Lox_Sample_2.2 | ecosystem: Environmental > Terrestrial > Soil > Wetlands | place: USA... | reverse complement strand
GTCAATTTTAACCCCGACCCCGACCCCTTCCAAGTCGGCGAGGAAATATGCAAAATACCCAGGCCATTATTACGGTATGCGAGGCTGGGGGCAGCCATCGAAGAGTATCGTACTATCTCTGTCGACGATTTGGATTCCGTGTCCATTATTGACATGTATTACGACATGACTGCGGCTGGGGAGTTGTTGATAAGACTCAACAAGGCTTCAAAAGCTTCGCTCGAGATGTCATTGTCGAGATCATTGTTGGTCATTAATTGCTTGAAATTCTCCGAAGTGTAGATGACCCCACTGAACAGTATGTGATAATATTTGTTGGCTTTTGGAGGGCTATCTCAGTAAGAAGACTGGATTGTCATTTTACGTGGAGTAGCACGGGACTACCGAATGTGAAACTTCCAAAAATGTCCAAACCAGATACACCCATTCCTTGAGCCCACCCATTCATTGAACCTATATTTCTATCTAGGTTGTGTTACGGATTCCATTCAGCGTTGCTCTAGTATTTCAAAATTTGGATGAATACTGCGAATGGAGTCGTCTCGACTTCATTCCACGCCGTGGTAAATACTAAACGCAAGGTCAACCCAATTCTTAAATACAGTTCGTATTGAGGTTGAGAGAGCATGTCATTCTATGTCTAATATAATAACGACACCGGCCTCTAAATCTTCTCAAACTGAACGGCGGAGAAATCTACTCCCACTTTCTGAGCGACTGCCCATTCATCTCGTAAGATTTTCTCATGCTTCGGACTGCGCACAGTAATCGCTATTATCAGTTCAGATGCAATGTACTTTACAGCATTGGAACGGTTTGGCGTTCGAGAGTGCCCCCGGCATTAATCCGCTTGTGGTGAAATCGACTGGGATAACGTTCCCATCTGCATCTGTCGCAAGACTAATGTCAAATCCCCACAAAGTACGGGCGATGTTGATGAACAAGCTCCGTTCAGCCACATGCAGTCCGGGACAAATCCTGCGTCCTCCTCCGAATCCGAAATGATCTCGTTTGAAGACATCGGGGTGAGCAGCATACTCGGCGGCGTTCAATGGGAAATTCATAAAGCGATCGGGGATGAACTATGTCAGAAAAGTGCCGACCGAAAGAAAACTTTATCCGGCTGAGGAAACTCGTCTTCATTGTGGTGAAGCGCCCACAAGTTTAACATTATAATTGTATTCTTCGGGATGAAGAATCCTTTGTACCAATCGTCTTGAATGACGTAGTGGTTTTGACCCAACTTATTTACCGGACGCCAACGAAGAATTTCCTGCCATCAACCTCGGAGAATGGGGCATTGTGACCTTAACAATAGCTCGAATGTATGGAAGATGTTTCTCGTCTTCGAATGTTGGAGGTCGATCGCCGACTACTCGATCGAGTTCTTCATGAGCCTTCTTCACGGCGTCCGGATTCGATAAGAGTCCAACCATCGTGTTGTTCAAGGCCTGACTCGTAGTCTCACTCCCAGCCTCGATCATGGAGCCACTGTGTCAGAAAGTCAAATAGGAACATACGCAGCATAGATTGCGCCCAACTCGTCAATTCCTAGCTTTTCATAATCCGATTGAACGAAGCCTTTGCCCCAACTATGAGGCGCTGTGCCGTCTTCAATCTCCCTCTTCATTCGCTCCCAGAATGAACTATAAATAGCGGCATCCAGGGCCTGTATTTCTGCACCCTCTTGTCGCCATGTGCTGACAAGGTCAAAAAGCCGAGAGTTTGCCAGCGCCGGAAACATGTCGACCAGGAATGCTCCTGGTCGTCTGTAATATGCAAATCTTGCAATGACACTATAGATTTGACGGATTTCCTCGCAATCCCCTAAATCAGCAAAGGCAAGGAGGAAAATACATTGCGGAATCCTTCGTCCGTAAATAATCTGCATGATAACGCTGGCTGAATACCGACGATTGTGCATATAAAAGTCTTGCGGGCTGTCTAACAGATCGACGCTCAGTTGTTTCGCCTCAAATGTTTGAGTGGGTGTATATGATATAGACATTTGAGGAGTTAACAGTCGATGAAAGATGTTTCGTAGTGACCTCCAATCCTTACCATAGGGCATAAAGGTGATTCTTTTGCCTGCACTTGCCACGTCAAGGACCAAAGGTTGTGGATGTCGACTGCTATATATCGCACTCCGTCTATCGATCAATTCTTTGAACGCTTCCCGAGAGTTCAACCAAATGAAGGTTGTAGTGGCCGAAGTTGTACAAAAAATCTCACCGTACTGCTTTGCCCAGACGATAACGTGCCCTGTTGGGTCGTCCTCCAAGTGCGTGAATGTTTGGTTTATAATTGGCCATCCTCGCACGTGGGGAGGAAGGTGGTCCCGTCTCTTGTCGCGGGTTACGTACTTGTACAGGGCAAGTGCAGTCAGGAAGAATACAGCTAGTTCGACGTTTCCGATACTGTACATCGTTGGGAGACCGCGTGAACTATCGCGAGAGGGGCTTATAGGGGGACGGGGGATTGCGGGGCCATCAGCTGTCTTCCGGTTGTGGCCACGGCCAAGTGCCGCAACTGCCATCCAATCATCGCTCCGCAGAGCTGCGATGCCCTGTGACCCCAAGGAGTAACATTTCAGATAAGTAATGTTGTAGATGACAAGCTGAACACGTCAAGGAACATGTAATCTCTTGCTCGTGAAATGTGGGTGTAAACTTTAAAGTTCCGTGCTTATGTGATGCTACTAAGGTTCTTATCAATGATCGGAACCACGCCGCTCAGGCGGGTATTCGTCAATCTTCGGATTTGAGCATCATGACTGTTGAAGAATTCTCTTTGACAAGCATCGCGCTGTTGATTACGTTGGCGATAGGAGGGTATCTCTTGTATTTTGTTTGCTATGGCCTTTTCATTTCACCGACCCGTCATCTTCCCGGACCGTTCATCACGCGGTTTAGTTCAATCCCCCATAACCTACTCGTCTTCGGGGGGACTCATTGCCTCGATATTCGCAAGCTCCACGATAAATATGGTCCTGTCGTCCGCCTCAGCCCACACCTTGTTGCTGTTCTTCATGTAGAAGCCGCACTGCAAGCATTCGCTGGTCAAAATGAGACCAAGTTCGTCTGGGACAAAGATCCCGCAAACTGCAGAGCTGTACGAGGAGGTCTGAAGGTCGATAACGTTTTGTCTATATCAACATCCAAGGAAAGTCAACGTATGAGACGCCTAGTGGGACCGCCATTCGCGAAAAAGTTTTTATTGGACCAGGAACAGGTTTTCAAGGATTGCACAAAACGAATGATCCAGAGAATCAAGTCTCTGTCGGAGCACGATACTCGCATTGACGTCCTTGTTGAATATCAGAACTATGCGCTAGACGTTCTAAGTATGGAATCCTTTGCAGTCATTCTGATCGAAGCCGAGTTCGCTTTCGGGGGATATTTTAAAGGAGCGGCAAGTACGTCCGGAGTTAGCGTCGCCATGCTTGCGGAAGAAGTCCCGATCGGAAATGTAATGCCTTCTCCGTTTCTCAATCTGATTGGATAGGCTTTCGCGGAAGCCTTCCCGACTTTGTTCAAAATCCTCAAATATTTGCCTTTCGAAAAATTCAAATGGGTTCGCTCTAGAGATGAGTTCATGCGGATTTGCGATCTTTCCATACGTACGTACAAAGAATGTGTGGTTCCGGGGTCGCGAAAGGACGCACTAGCCCTCCTTCTTGCTTCAACAGAGGATCCAGACTCTCCGCTTACGGGTGAAGAACTCGTTGGGGCTGCGTCGATCCTCCTTGTAGCCGGGATGGACACCAGCAAAGTGGCGCTTTCATACATCTCATACGAGCTAGCACAACATCCCGAACTCTTCAAATCACTGCAAAAAGAGTTGGCCAGTTACCAGGATGTCGATTCGCTCAAATTGACCGAGCTCGAGCAACTACCGATGCTGAACGCTGTTATTAAGGAAACACTGCGAATGTGGCCTCCCGTAGCTCCATTTGCGCGGTTGGTTCCTCCTGGAGGAACAACGCTTGGAGGATATCATATTCCCGGAAATGTAGATCCGACTTTGAGATTGTTAATAGCAGGCACTGGTCCTTCGTGAAGCTTGGTCGGTTTGCCATGATCCAATCCTTTATCCCGATCCCAATACTTTCAAACCCGAAAGATGGCTCCACCTTTCTCGCGAAGAGGAAACGCGGATGTGGGATCAGACGATGATATTTTCGTACGGACCACGTATCTGTCTAGGAAGAGAGTAGTCGTCCCAATGTTATCGAATTGACTTAGAATGGCTTTGATGGAGCTTCGAATTGTCACAGCAGCACTCATATTGGACTATACGTGGACCGGAGTGCCCGATGAGCCGGGTAAATGGGACGAAGAGATGCGACCATATGATTTGGTGTTAATTCAACCTTGGAACAGGAAGTGCGTATTGGACATGAAATCACGTTTGTAAGAAATTAGTATAATTTAGTAGTCACCCCTAGATGTTGTGCTACGTATCTTCCAAACTCTTAATCGCTCACGGGACCCTTAGTCACACAAAATGGTTCACACATTTCTGAAGCGAAACACACAGTCGTACTCGCTTTCTCTTGAGTTCGTCGCTTTGTCAGATAGGATCACGGAGAGTCTGCTTGGCATGCGTACCTGGCCTCACTTACTCAGCGTTGTATTCAACTTTCACGCGCGGAAATTGTTGGTAGCTACCGGCCAGGTTTCAGACTCCCTAACTGAACTGGAGCCGCTTTTGCAAAGTCTGACAGATAAACTCATTCGTGGCGTCTCTTTTGGATAGGCCTGGTCGTTTTTGACAACTATCGAAATAGCACAATACGAACTGTCCCGCGTCATCCCGTGAAGCAGAGGAGGGACTTACATCAAAACGGACGAGTTATTGCGGCAAGTCAGACCGTGTGCAGGTAGGTATAGACACGGCCATGCTGTGGAACTGATGTTCTCTTCCACCTTTGCAGCAGCATGCTGGACAATCTACCTTCTCCCGAAACTCACGAAACGGGTGATCTTCTCCATCGCAGATGGCGTTCCCTGAGTTGAGGTAAGATCGAAGTCACTTTCTCTCTAGGACCAGACCTCGAAGGTGACTAATTTAAGTAGTTCCATGATTTCAATTCTCAGAAAGCAAATATCTAATAATATGGAAACCAGTCTCCTCTTGTGCAACCGACTTCTGTCATCGTCCATCTCCCAGACTTCTGCATTTCATGTTACTAGTATTCATTAACATGTGCTTCACCCTGGTGCGTTTTACAACCTTTCGCAAGCCGACGTTCTGTAGCTGGCAGAATTCGTTTTAATTCGTTCGAGTACATGTATCGAAAGAATGTCTGATAATTCCACCTACTGTAAGTATATACATGAGACTTGGTTCGCACCGATTCCATTTCACCTGACTTGTGTGATGTTCAAAGGCCTTCAGAGCAGTCATATACATCATCGGACTGGCAACCATTAATCCCCACTCTCCTACTTCCTCGTCGTAGATCAAGTTAACGAAAAATTGAGCGAGCAAAGAAAATAAAAGCATCGGGAAATCGATGAGGACCATGTGCTTTCTCTTCGTAACGAGGCTGTAGGCAGGGAAAGTCGGGGTTGTGGACAAGATGAATTGCCTTTGATTAATTGCTTGAGATTTTGAATTCATACGTCACACCAGCAGCTGTCGAACGATGGTTGATATGCCCCGTAACTCCACGTTCATCGAAAGTGATAATAACGTCGATGCCCCATTTCTGAACGTGCTCTTCAACAATTTTCGCAACCAAGGCAGGGTCCCACCACACATGTGGATTGTCCTGTAACTCCCTTCCGATAAGCGCAGCACAATGGGGACACTACTTGTGATCAAGAACGACACACCGGTCAGGTCGGTTGACTCCGAGAGTTTTGCATGCCTTGAAGAACTCCCCTTTTCGAATTTCGCCTAAACCACAATAATTGCCTAAAGTTTAGCTTTTCCACCGGGGCCATGGCGGCTCGGGACTAAATACCCGCGGACAGAACGAGCACACTTGCGTGCGCTTGACCACTCCGCAGTGCCCGCAATATACAAGGTGCGAAGAATAATGCTGAAATTAGCCAAGCAGTATGGGGCAAAGGACATTCATCGTCCGGGTGAGCCACGATCAGGAGAAGCTCCCTGGCTTCACGCAATGGAGGAGGGAGAAGGGCAGCATTGTCACAAAGGGCCCAGGCCGTGAGGTACGCTGTCAACGGCAGAAATAAGCAAATGAGAAGCAATATTCCCATGCCAAACAAGATCGCCAACACAACTTGTGCCATCCTCAATTCCTTCACAGAGGAGTGAATAGGTTACCATGGCTTTATTTAACAGGTAGCCCGCCTAAATTTGGCGTTGCCTCAAAAATGCTCACCCGTGCATGGGAGTTGTAACTGAATTATTATTAATTCAGAAATGCGCATCCACAAGGTGATCTTCTAAAATTCGCATCTCTTAAAGTTACCCCGAAACCGGGTGGCGCTTTAACCCATATTTTAAGGCACCAGTCCCACCAATCACCGTCGATGCACGGACAGCTAAGACTTTTTCCCTCCGAAGCCAAAACGCAATAATAACTAAAAATCCCCTTCAACGCGGCCAATCCGGGTACGAGAATTAGTAACACATCAATTCAGGTTACGGGAAATTCGCACAATGGCGGAAATTGTGAAAATCTGCTACGGGGGTGGAACGCGAGGCGCTTCCGACCTTGTCCACATTGGGCTTAGACGCACGGTTCGGGCATATAAGCTTGATGAGAACCAATTCCACAATTTGTTTTGTGCCAAGCTTTGCGGCGCTTAATCTTATTGAGATCATTCACACTTCCTTCCGTCCAGTTAAGGGTCCACAGTCCAAACCGGGAAAGTTAATTCAGCATTGCTGCCCACTTCTAGACTAAACACTAATTAGCGTCGAATATAGCTCGGCGACGGTTATTACGTCCCCATCGCACTCGACTTTTACCAGTCGGCATCGGTTTAAAGTTTCTGCGCGAATAGCTTCGTACACGTTGACTACTTTATGTCCTCGAACAAACCCCGGTCGGCGGGCTTCCTGACGAATTTGCAAATCACTCCTATGAGGAAAACAGCGTGGCCCTTTGAGTCTCGAGTCTCATCGATTTCAATGGGTTCACACACGCAGAATCGGAAAACCCGAATTACGACTACGTCCTTTGGTGGACGCTGACACACCCTTGGAATGGCCGATTTGCTTTGACTTCCTTGGAGAGCTGGTCGCCGTTGCACATTCACACTACTATGATGACACACATACTAGATAGCCTCAGTGTTCCGTATTGCGGACCATGTCCATATGGACAGTGGCGACAGACCACTTTTGCACCATGCTCTTGTGCGGTCCAAACCTTTTCCCCAACACCATGTCCCCATCCAGATGGTCCGTTAGCCACGTTGCAAAGGAGACCTTTCCTAATTCAGTAAGTCGGTCGGTCAAATCCAAAGACTGTCCATCCAAACCTATAGCCACGTCCGCGTCCAGACCGACCAAAAGTTGGTGCGGACGTCAAATAGGGAACACTGGATAGCCTTACGAAAGCTGACTAGAATTCATGCCAATTATTCCACGAAATCACCGCGATACTTCTCCGGTAAGTCATAGGCTAAGATGATTACGGCCATGAAGACTGTGAAAGAGTGGAAGGAACAAGCTTTGAATTCAAGCCACAGTGCATTATGAAATCCACATGAACACATACTTTTATCACAATTTTTTCCGACGTAGCATTGTCCAGGATATTTGGCTGGCCAGAGGGTATTCAGGATCAATTGGGTGATATTTTGCTACGGCATGGTGCGAGAACCGAGGCTGCTGCTTATGCTCAATAAGCCAAAGAATGACTCATAACTCAGAATGCCCACCCTGAGAACATCAGTAGTTGATGGAATTCAATTGATAAGCATAACTGCAAAAAGTGTGTCTAATTATAACGAGCGACGCAATAGTAGAGATCTTTGCTACAAATCCCAGCATCAATCGGACTGATTCACTGGCGGTACGTCGTATATAATGCAAACCCGCCGGACCGAAGATATAGTTGTCATGAACTGATTTGACTTGGCCTTCATGTTTGACACCCTTGAAAATTACTGTTGACGTTGAACGGTCTTGGTTCAGATCGAGCGAGCTGCCACATCCAAACCCCACTTCCAAACAAAATCATCAATCGCAGCTACAATGAATAGACCGTTCCAAGCATCAAAATTCCTCTTTTCTAGTCCAACTCAGCCCGTGTAGACCAGAAATGATGGCGCCTGATAATACTGAAAGGGAGAACCACTTCGAACGGGTTGGAGTGAAGAATAGTCATCTCACAAGGGTCAGGCAGCTGATCATGAAGTGGCTGGATTGACATGTATCGGTACAACGTGTTGGCCATAATGAAGAGTCATAGATGTCAAACCTGGTCTTTTGGAACGTATAACTATAACCTCAGTTTCGTCGGGTATCAATATATTCATTTCGCTAAGGTGCTATCCATACATGGTACTATCAAACGCTAATTGCCCCACACGAATTAAAGAAAGACACTTTACGTTAATGTGCTGTGCATCCTTGCTAGTCTGCTAATGGATATCCACAGCAACCCTGTTCGTCATGTACTTCCTGATATCCCGCAAGAAGAGGCAGCAAATGATTGCAGTGACCCCAAAAGGAATACTCGCGAGGTATACCAACTTGAACGCCTGAGCATATGAATCTTTGTATGCGTCCGTTGCAGCGCCTATTACCGCCAACGGATACGTAGCCAACGCCGTCGTGTTACCTTGCAAATAGGCGCCGAGGAAGGCCGGAATTTCGCTGGATGGTAAACCAGCTTCTGCGGCTGCCGTACCAACATTAGGGGCCAGAATCTTTGCCAATTTGTTTTCGAGGACATTGAAATAGACGGAGTAGCCGATACTGGCGCCAACGAGTCGAATCGAGACAGTGGCAGCGGTGATGGTCGCGATAACTTCGTCGGGGGTGATAATTGTCAGCATAGTGGCTGCAGGAAGAAGCAGTCCACCAACGCCCAGCCCAGCGAAGAAAGAAAGGACTATTCCGCGAGCGGGGCTGTGAGGTGTCACACAGGCCAGCGCCGCAACAAATGCAGTCATGAAACTGAATAGTATTCAGTATTATAAGCAAATGGAGTACCAGCTGCAAACCGTCAGCAATTCCCGATTATGACCTTTGAATGCGGAGACTCCCCAATTGACGATAATCATGCCGATGGAGACAGACATGGGGTACGGAAGAACGTAAAGGGCGATTTTCATGGCATCAGGACCGAAGAGTGTCTGGCACTCCAAGGGCCAGAAAGCAGCAATCGACCAGAAATTCGCTCCTGAGAGAGCCGTAACGATCAAAGTAAGAACAGATATCCTCTGCAGCATTAGCTGGAGCTCATATGGAAACGGGAGTTGTTCAGACCTTGTTGGCAAATATAATTTTGGGGAATAGAGGGTACGGGGCAACTGTTTCCCAGAAAATGAACGCAACCAGCAAGATGCCGCCGAGAACCATTGTCACAATAACATGGGCGGAACGCCATGGACTACTGTGAGCATGGTAGAGGAAGAGGCGCGATACTAAGCTCCACCACCCCATTGGAGGCCAATTAGGAAGAGAGACAAGCCAGAGACGGACAGGAGACCTCCGAGAAAGTCAATGCGCGCGAGAATTTGTTTCTTGGACAGACCGAGAGAATTGGGACGCGGGGGAGGATTGTAGAAAAAAAATAACATGACGACATTGATCCCGCTGAGAATAATGGAAATCCATGCGCCCCATCGCCAAGTCGATGCGACCGCGTACAGTTGAGCTACGTACAATTAGAAATATGCAACATTTCAGAAACCGTAAGCTTGCGTTGCCGTGAAGGGGAGATTGAAAAGCAGTGCAGTGCCGATGTATGTCCCACGGTGTCTGACAGGAGCAATCTCAGCGATACCAGCAAAACTCGCAAGTTCAGCTAATGCACCTCCGACACCAGTCAAAGCAGAACCTCCGATTGCAACGTTAATGGTTTGCGCGGTGCCAATAAGGATCATGCCCCAGATAATAAAGACGTCTGCAAGGATAGCAACGTAACGGCGCCCGATCAAGTCAGAAATGGCGCCTGCAAAGGGCGCGACGGCGGCGATAGCCACCGAGCTCGCAGTCGCGACCCACGCAATCGATGTGGCTCCGCCAATATCGGCAATAATGAAGGCTGGGAAATTAGAACATTCCTTTGAAAAGAGGCAGAAGGTATTACAAAGAGTGCCGGAGATGAAAAGAATCGGAGTTGCGGATGTAGTGACAAGCCAAACAAGTGAAAAAAGAGCCATGAAACGCCGTGGAGTCATTTTCGTTGGCGGGGTCGGAGACGTTTCGCTCGGTGAACGTTCCCCGTCCAACGAACTCTTCTCAACGACATTCGCATCCTTGCTGACAATTTTTTCGTCCGCCATGATGCCGGGGGAGGAGGAGGAAGAATGGAAGCGAGTGAGTAGACAACACCGTACACGGATATAATTTATGCGAATATGAATATGCGGGGGCGGCGATCCATCGTCAAAGTTATTTGATTTTTATCAACCCAGAACTTGAGGCGCCGGAACCCCGAGGCGGCAGACAAAATGGGCTAGAGCCTAGATAGGAATTAGTCGTAGCGCGTGCCCGAGTTTGAGCCGACTCGTTTACAAGGTTCATCCCGTCCTAATGTTTAAACCTTCCTGTGGATGTGTGCATGGGCGCGTGATGCATATGCAAATTTAAGCGATCACAGGCCGGAGGATTCGACCGGGGCCTGGGGGTACGGGGGCGCGGAGAGCAGGATTTATGATTGGCTTGGCTCACCGCTACTTCCGCCCTTCGTTTGCAACACAACAAGGTATTCCCGGGTGGAAGACAGCGTTCGGACGGCAACATTTTGATTAAAAATAAACGAGCTCGGAGTAATACCCAAGGGTGATCGTTCCATTGTTCTCAATGGCGTCCATGTTTAGTACGATCGATAAAACCAGGTTTACCGGAAGGGTGTCGAGTTGGACCGGCGGAATGGCATTGCTCGCTGGTGTTATTCACCACCTTGCATTTCAGCATCCAAAGCAAAAGCCACTCTTCGAGACGGTCATAGGATTTGCGGCGATGGAAACCGCCGGCGCTGCAGCTCTATTTGCAATCAACACACTGTCACTGATCACACTCTTGAACTTTACTTGGTGTTATGTACTACTGGCGCCGATCTGATTCCTCGTTAACGCTAGGTCGGGACCTTCCTGTTTCTTAAGCTCTTGTATAACGTATACTTTCGTCATCGAGGCATCCCAGGCCAGTGGTGGTTCTGTGCGACGGATTGGGCCTTTTATACCATGCATCATGGCGAACAACCACACATGAAAATCCGCCAAATGCACGACAAAATGGGTTGAACCCGTAAATTGCACGCTGACGGCAGGCGATTTCGTCAGGCTGCAACCTAATTATATTTCGATCTGCACTCTTGATGCGTTGGATGTGGTTTATGGGCATGGGAGTCGATGCAACAAGGGAGAGATGTATAGGCGGCTCATGACTGCTCCGGATTGTCCGCTTTCTGTTGCGACTGAGACGTACACGCTTGAGGTGCGGTCTAACGGAAGAAACCAAATACGACACAATTTCTTAAGGCGTCTTATGAGCCCGTCGTTCGGACCAGGAGCTCTCAGGAAATTGGAACCAACAATGGATGAGTATTTCAAACAATTCATCTCGGGTATCGCTGGGGAGGCAGGCAAAACTTGCGACGGAGTTGTCAACATAAACAAGTGGGTCCACAATCTCACATTTGATGTATGACGGCCAAGTAGCGTGCTAACGAAGGTCGCTGGTGCGTTGACGCTCGGAGAAGACTTTGGTGCTTTACGTGGAAATAAAGAGCATTTCTTTGTCAACGCAATTCATAACGGATTCAAATTCTTGAATTTCGTGACCCTTTCGTTACATCTGCCATCTGACTAAAGTTTTTTGGAGTTGCATGGCTTGCACAGATTTTGGAGGTTATGCCAATACCAAAGGCCGCTCAAGAGATGCGGAGAAAATGTTCAGACGTAGCTCCCGTTCTCTCATAGTCGCTCATTCTTACCGCAGTTCACACGAACGGCTGTGACAAAGCTGTTGGCAGACGAAAATTCTGTAAAAGGACGGACTTTGTTGGGAATACTTCAGAATGCTAAAGATCCTGAGACAGGGGAGAAACTGTCTTTTGAAGATTTGGTCTCGAATTCGGATACATTTTTGTAGACCCCAACAACTCTATGCTCACAGTAGGATTGCCGGCGCCGATACAACAGCAGTGACGTTGACATTTGCTTTGTATTTTACTTTGGAAAACCCCAACATTTGGGATCGTTTGTCTCACAGCATTCGAAGTGCGTTCAAGAGCGACGCGGAAATTAACGGCCAAACGGCGGCCACAATTCCGTACCTCACTGGTGTAATATACGAAAGTATTTCTTGAGCTAATCGTCTAATGGTAGCTCTTCGTCTCCGACCTGTTGCCGCTCAAGGGATCCAACGTGACGTTCCCCCTGAGGGAATAGTGGTCGCCGGAAAATTTATTCCAGGAGGGGTATTGCTCTCTTTTCCGTTGCACGCTAATTTAGACCAATGTCTCTGTCCCTACGTGGGGACTTGCGCACGATCCAAGATACTTTTCCAATCCAGCAAAATTCATCCCCGAAAGATGGATTGAAGATTGTGGCGAGACATGTGTCAAGGAAGCCATGATTGGATTTCAATATGGCCAATGGAGTTGCATTGGCAAACCGTAAGACCATAAACAACGAGTGTTGACGTAGACTCGCGCTTTTAGAAATGCGATTAGCGTTGTGTCGGTTGATTTGGAGCTTCGATTTGTCAATTATTGAGGGACAGCCGGAGCCGGAGTATAATCATATCACAATAAGCGCAGGAAAGTTATTGGTTCGTGTCCAACGACGGGAGGTATAATAGGACGCAAACGATTGTACAGGGAATTGAAGTTTTCTACGAGTAATAGACCTTCGGTGGGAAGAACTTGTATTGCCATCAAATCTCGCTCTCCTTATGTTTGGCTAATCGCGGACTCGTCTCCAGGGACGGTTTGAGCAAGGAAAAGAACGACGGATAAGAACCTGTTGTAATATCGATAATTTCTTAAGGGAACACCTATCTGCGAGGCGTCGGCATGCACTAACGATAAAGCAGATGCATCCCGCCGCTAACCTGTTTAATTACGATCGGGGATGCCGAAAAAGACTGAACATCCTAAACGCCGCAAACTCCGTTCGTTGTTTAAACGCAGGTCCAAAATGGCGACACATTTAGCAAGTAAATATCATAGCTGGTAAAAGAACTCCGGAGGTAACTGTCCAAGAGATTCATCCTACTAACCTAAAGCTCTATGTCGATACAATATGCTGTCGACACGGACAACCACTCAGGCCCAAGGAGACCGCAAATTGAGATAACAACGAAAGAATAGTACTACTGAAACTATCTATCCGAATCATTCTTCTTCAATGAGACGCACGTATAATCCTATCCTTGGGTCTTCAGTTCGAGATCTACCCAGTTAGTTAAACATCGGAACGCACAGTGTCCGTACGAAGAAATGCAGGTCGATAGCAACGGGTTGTCTGGACTCGTGCATAATTCATCTACTGCAGGCGAAGGCGGGGCTGGCAGGGTCTCTGTCTCGGGGCTTAGGCCCTCGAAAGAATTAGATGCCCCAAGTGCCTTTAGACCCTTTGTAATAACGCTGGCGGCAAAGATTGGTAATAGATGTTGATTCATGTGGACCCCGAAGCAGATTGGGGTACTGGTGCCATCAAATTCGAATGTTGTCTTCTCTTGTCTGGTATAAGGGTCGACGGCGCCGGAGGTTGTGAAAGTGATGATTACAAGTACCGTCAAATCTTGGGCCTGCTTATCGTTTCTCTCAGTTAAGACCGCGCACTGTCAAACAGGTGACAGATTACCGCATAACTCGGACACCCGCCGCTTCCGTCGCAGATTATTTGGCTTGCGTTTACTGGCACCTAAGCGTGAGAGTGCCATATGTCAGGTCCATTAGCCTAGTGTGTTTTGAAGATTCTACAGTCGCCAAGTGGCCACAGTGCTGGATATTTAGACTTGCAGGCATCTCGGTTAATTACGCGATAATTCATACTGTGCAGATCTCTGTGCCGCGACATTTATACTTGTACGCATTTCTGGTTCCATCCTCTCATCCTCTCATCTCTTAGGACCTAGTTCGACGGATGAAACTTTGGTCCAGACATTCGTCATCCAGCAGAGGCATCGGAAAATCCGAACAATCGATGATTATTTAGGAGTACTCGACGCTGTTCTAAAAGCTCGTTGGAGAAAAGAAGGTCAATGATCCGGGATTTCTTGAAGGACGATGCCAGAGGTCCAAAATTTTGGAAGCAACACGACCGATAATTAATGGAAAAGTCAATTAACTAATAGCGTCCGCAGCGGAAGAGGCCATTCTATTTAATTCGAACATATGGTCCCCTAACGCCATCGCCATTGCCATCGCATCGCCGCGCACTAGGATCGCTACAACGGTAATAATGGTTGCCAACTCTAGCGCCACCGAAGTAACCATGAGATCCCAACTCAGTGTTAAATGGAAACATCATTGTAGGCAACATTCGTCGTTCTCATTAGGACTACAACGGTGGGTTCCGCTTTGGCCGCAATAAACTGTGGAGTTTAAACGTGTTTGACGCTCGAAGGGGCCTTACGTTCATCAAAACATGCATTGTCACCGGATACGCGGCAACAAAGGGTCGCGTTGAGTCAAGGTACTTGAGATCCTCAGGGATAGTTCAATGCCGATGCAGCGGAGCATCCGGATTCCGTCCATTGAATTGACTTTCAGGATGAAATTATGGCTACAATCTCACCAAGCAAGGCCGCGAAGCCATAGGTCTGACCTCAGGGGCCGTAGGAATTCAAAAACCTGGGCTAATTGTCGGGGCAAATCGATCAATGGTTTATTCCATTTATACACGTCCGGATAATCTAGGTCGACGATCGAGATAGAGGCAACGCTCACTGCATGACGGTCACTTATATTAACTACAAAATGTACTAAACATATATTGCCGAATTGTCAAATGCCTACGGCCATGGGTAGCGCTCGCCGGCCATAATGCACATCTGCCGCATGACTGTGACCATTCAGACGTGCACCAAACCCGCTGAGAGAAACGGCCAACAACATATCACTAGTTATATCACTGATATGCGTCAAACCAATTACCAATACAATCACACCTGAACTTTTCTCGATGTCGTGCCACTTTTTCGCCAACTGTAAACTGTTTGTGAGTATCTCTTCCCGGCGCAACTGTCACGAGCTCGATCCCGAGCTGATGCGCGTGGAAACCCAGTTCTCGAATGTGCACCAGAATATCCGACACAGGAGGCAATTCGCCGCTCTCGGTATTGGTGGTGATTCAACGGTAGTAAATTGGGCATAAGGTGGAAATGTAGCCGTCAATGATATCGCGAAGTTTTTCCTTGATGATATTGTAAGTGGCGGCACGTGGGGCGACCGTGTTGAAGACTTCGTCTAACTCGCGATCGGTATGTAGTCCGGCGTAAAAAGCGGGTTGATGGACGAAATGGATGTCGATGCCGTGAGGATTGTGTTTACTGACTTTGGCAGCGACTTCCGCGAGCAAATGATGTGCTTGAGACCACCCGCTTTCCGCTTTCGCCATTTGCAATAGTTTGTGGGAAGAGGGGGTAGATGATTTCATGGAGGTATTGTCGTTTACCAATAAAACGGTGCGGACTTTGGCAAGCAATGTCAACGGATCACTTGAGCCGTCTGAAGGTTGTTGAAAGTCCTGCCAGTGGGGATCGTTGACTCCCAAAGAGTACCCACCGAGGTTCGGCAGGATTAAAGGCGATTCGGGATTTCGGTGGCAAAACAGCGCACGACATTGTTGTCATTGGATAATTCCGCAAAGACTTGTCGGCGAAAGTGACCAAGGGCTTCTTTTCATTCAGCTTGAATGTCTTGGTGATGATTCAATACTTTTCCAGATAGCGTCCCCAACTTGTACATCACGTAGACATACTTTCGAAAAGTCGGTTGAGAATACCGGAATTGTGGTGGAACACCGTCTGGTGCCAACCAGGCTTCCTTGGTCGTCTTGGAGCTCAAATATGTTCCCATGATGTTGATTAGGCTGGCCACGCTTTAGTTGGACGAGGATATCACTTTGAGCGTATGTCGACAGTTTCTCACGTCCACAGGAACTGTCTGGTACTTTGAAATTATCTCAGACGCTGGGAGAAGCGCTAGGCCGATATTGGAACCGCCATAGGCAGAGTAGGGAGGAAGTTCGTCACTCGCACTACAGTACTCGGCATGTGAACGGAATCACACTCAAAATCACAGCTTAAACTTCAGAATTTCATATACTAAATCTC
>Ga0335073_10006479_pt1 | contig 16449 bp, 14 predicted proteins | sample Lox_Sample_22_FD_207093 | JGI IMG/M metagenome (GOLD analysis project Ga0335073, IMG submission 207093) | Soil microbial communities from Loxahatchee National Wildlife Refuge, Florida, United States - Lox_Sample_2.2 | ecosystem: Environmental > Terrestrial > Soil > Wetlands | place: USA... | reverse complement strand
GCACGCAAGTGGCTCTCCCGCTACCGGGCAGAAGGGTCGACGGGGCTGCTGGACCGCTCCTCTGCACCGGTGCGCGTTGCGAACCGGACCGACGAGCGGACGGTCGAGGTGATCGCTGCGCTCAGGCGGTTGCGGATGACCGGTGCGGAGATCGCAGAGTGCCTCGGGATCGCGCTCTCGACCGTCTCGGGGATCCTCACTCGGGTCGGGCTCGGGAAGCTCGGCCGGATCGGCCTGGAGCCCGCTCAGCGCTACGAGCGCGCTCGCCCGGGCGAGCTTTTGCACATCGACGTCAAGAAGCTCGGCCGCATCCAGGGTGGCGCGGGCAAGCGCGCTAGGGACGGTGTTCGCAAGCATTACAACACCGTGCTCACCGACGCCGCTGGTGTCCGTCGCAAGACGGTCGGCTGGGAATACGTGCACATCGCGATCGACGACGCGACTCGCCTGGCCTATGTCGAAGTGCTCGAGAACGAAAATGCGATCACCGCGATCGGGTTCCTCACCCGTGCCGTGAGGCACTTCGCGCGCTACGGGATCACCGTCGAGCGGCTGATCACCGATAACGGCGGCGCCTACCGCTCAACCATCCACGCGGTCGCGTGCCGCACGCTCGGGATCCGCCACCTCCGCACTCGCCCCTACCGACCCCAGACCAACGGCAAGGCCGAGCGCTTCATCCGCACCCTCCTGGGCGGCTGGGCCTACGGCGCGATCTATCGCTCAAGCACCGAACGCACAGCCGCCCTCACCGGCTGGCTCGACTGGTACAACACCCGACGACCACACGGCGCCCTCAGCCACAAGCCGCCAATCGCCCGCCTCAACGAGCTGAACAACCTGCTCGGGTCCTACACCTAGTGCGTCATCGCCGCCCGCGCCAGCAGCGCCGTGTTGACCAGCGCCGCCAGCGCCATCACCCCGATCTCGCGCCGCATGATCGTTCGCACGAGCGCCCGCTGATCCGCATCGGGCAGCGCCCCGACCTCCTGGGCGGACTCGAAGCCACCCTTGTCGAGCACCATCTGCGCGGTCGAGATCCGTAGCTGCTCGGCGACGAACGACACGAACAGCGGGAGCACCCCGTAGAGGACGTGAAGGCCCGGAGGCTTGTGGCCCATCAACACGAGCACGCCGCCGAGCGCGGCCTGGACGACGACCGCCGCCTGCGAGGCGCGCAGCACCCGCCAGAACCAGGGGCTGCCGGAGACCTTCCACCAGCACCATCCCCCGTAGACGGCGGCGGCCCCCGATAACAGGATGGTCAAGACTCCAACGACGAGGTGAATCTGCTTCATTTGTTAGGGATCACTTTTCAGTTGGTCTCACCTCAACGGTCCACCCGTAATGCCGACCCGGATGACCGCCAGACTATGTCCTCGGATCCTCCCGTAGCTCCTCCGCGCGTCGGATGCTGCGTCCTCGTCTGGCGGCCCGTGGACTCGGTCTTCCGGGCACCCCGTTTCGGCTCAACTCACTTGCCGCAATCATCACTAAGTAACACAGTGTTACAAGGTCCGCACCAGCGGTGATATAACGGTCAGCCGTGCTTCGCGATTATCTGCCTGCGATCGTCTTTCTGATCCTGGGATCTGCGGTCGGTGTGCTGTTCGCCACGCTCAACCTGATCGTGTCGCGGCGGGTGCCGAATCGCTCGAAGGTCGAGCCGTACGAATGCGGACTCCCGTCGGAGGTCCAGCGCGGCTTCCGGTTCGGGATCAGCTTCTACCTGGTGGCGATGCTGTTCATCCTGTTCGACATCGAGGTGATCTTCCTGTTCCCGATCGCGGTGCAGCTGCGCGCGTTCGGCGAGTTCGCGATGTTCGAGACGGTGTCGTTCGTCGCGCTGCTGATGGTCGCGTTCGTCTACGTGTGGCGCCGGGGAGCGCTCGAATGGAAATAAAGCGAGAGCCGCTAACCGATTTCCGCATCCGGCAGCTGAAGGCGCGGGACATGCTCCGGGGCATGGACGACGAGGAGCTCGAGCGCTACGTCGAGGAGCGCGTGCTCACGACCACGGTCGACAAGGCCGTCGCCTGGGCGCAGGGAAACTCGATCTACCCCCTCACCTTCGGGCTCGCGTGCTGCGCGATCGAGATGATGGCGATCGTCGCCGCGCGGGCGGACATCGCCCGGTTCGGGTGGGAGGCCCTGCGTGCCTCGCCGCGCCAGGCCGACCTGATCATCCTGTCCGGTCGCGTGTCGATCAAGATGGCCCCGGTGATCCGGCGGCTGTGGGACCAGATGCTCGAGCCCAAGTGGGCGATCTCGATGGGCGCGTGCTGCTCGTCGCAGGGCGTGTTCAACAACTACGCGATCGTGCCCTCAGACAAGTTCATGCCGATCGAGGTGCACGTGCCGGGCTGCCCGCCGCGGCCCGAGGCGCTGATGCACGGCATCCTGCGGCTCCGCGACAAGATCCAGGGCAACGAGCCCGAGGGCTGGCGCGAGCGCTACGCGGCGAAGGGCACCGAGGAGCTGCTTCCGGACGGAGCGTCTCTGGGCAGCGCCGACATCAGCGTGTTCAAGCCCGGAGACACCGCAGGTGCCTGACGCCACCGAGCTCGAGCTGACGGCCCAGGAACTCCGCGACGCGCACAGCGACTCCGTCCTCGACACCGAATTCCACCGCGGCCGGGCCGTCCTGGTGGTCAACCCGCTCCGGATCAAGGCCGTGATCGAGCATCTCCACGACAAGGGCTACACGATGCTCGCGAGTCTCCACGGCGTCGACTACTACCCGCAAGAGCCGCGCCTCGGGGTCCTGTACGAGATGCTCGACCGGAGTCGCGTCGACCGGATCTCGGTCAAGGCCAGGGTGTCGACCGAGGATCCGCGCCTCGACTCGGTGGTCGACCTGTTCCCGGGCGCGGACTTCCCCGAGCGCGAGGTGTACGACATGTTCGGCGTGGTCTTCGAGGGCCATCCCGACCTTCGCCGGATCCTGATGCCCGAGGACTACGAGGGCCACCCGCAGCGCCGCGATTTCCCGATCGGCGGAGAGCCGGTCCTGTTCACCTATAACGAAGAGCAGAACTACGGGAAGTACGTATGACCACCACGGGCGCAAGCACAGGCGAAGGCCCGGCGCTGACCCCCGAGGATTACCGCCAGCGCGAGGAATCGATCACGCTGTCGAGCTCGCCGGTGGTCGGCGAGAGCCATGAGCTGCTGACGCTCAACATCGGGCCGCACCATCCGGCCACGCATGGGGTGCTGCGGCTGATGACGACGCTCGAGGGGGAGGTCGTCCGCGACATCAAGCCGATCATCGGCTACGTCCACACCGGGATCGAGAAGACCGCGGAGGACAAGGCCTACTGGAAGGTCATCCCCGTGGTCGAGCGGATGGACTACCTGGGCTACTACTTCAACGCGATGGCGTTCTGCGGCGCGGTCGAGACGCTGCTCGACATCGAGGTGCCGCCGCGCGCCCAATACCTGCGCGTGATCCACCTCGAGCTGAACCGGATCGCGTCGCACCTGCTGTGGCTGGGCACGAGCGCGCTCGACCTCGGCGCGATCTCGATGTTCTGGTACACGTGGCGTGAGCGCGAGGCGTGCCTCGACCTGTTCGAGATGTCCTCCGGGCAGCGGATGCACACGCGCTATTTCCAGGTCGGGGGCGTGTTCGAGGACATCCCGCCGGGGTTCGAGGCGAAGGTTCGCAAGTACATCAAGGAGATGCCCAAGCGGGCCGACCAGTACGCCGACCTGCTCGAGAAGAACCAGATCGTGCTCGAGCGGTTGCGCGGTACGTGCGCGCTCGACAAGGAGACGCTGCTGAAGCTCGGCGTGACCGGCCCGCTCCTGCGCGCCGCCGGCGAGCCCTGGGATCTGCGCAAGGCGCACCCCTACTCGAGCTACGACCACTTCAACTTCAAGATCCCGGTCGGGACCGTCGGCGACAACTACGACCGTTACCGGGTCCGCCACGCCGAGTTCTACGAGTCGTGCAAGATCATCGAGCAGGCGCTCGACGGCCTGCCCGAGGGCCCGCACATCACCGGCGACCGCAAGGTCGCGCTCCCGCCCCGCCACGAGCTTGCGACCTCGATGGAGGCGCTGATCCACCACTTCAAGCTCGTCACCGAGGGCTTCCGCGTGCCGCCCGGCGAGGCGTACTACCCGATCGAGGGCCCGCGCGGAGAGCTGGGTTGCTTCGTGCGCTCGGACGGGTCGGCCAAGCCCGCGCGCGTGCACATGCGCGATCCGAGCTTCGTGAACCTCCAGGCGCTCGCGCCGATGGTGAAGGACAGCTACATCGCGGACCTGATCGCGACGCTCGCGATGCTCGACCCGATCCTCGGAGGGATCGACCGGTGAGCGCGACGCGGCCACCCGTTCCCCGGTTCGGCCACGGCTCGCGCGTCCCCGGCTGGGACGACGCGGTCGACCTGACCAAGGCCCCGGCGACCGTCCCCGACCCGGCGACCACGCCGGTGCCGCAGGAGCTCAGGGAGACGATCGAGGCGGCGATGGCCAAGTACCCCGACCGGCGCTCGGCCGCGATCCCGGCCCTCCATGCCGCGCAGAAGCTGCACGGCTGGTGCTCGCCCGAGGCGATCGACGAGGTCGCGTCGGTGATGCAGCTGACCCCCGCCTACCTGACCGCGGTGGCGACCTTCTACGACATGTTCTCGACCGTCCCCAAGCCGCGCAACGACGTGTACGTGTGCACGAACATCTCGTGCTCGCTGCTCGGCGCCGACGAGTTCTTCGAGGCGATGCTGGCCGCGGCCGAGGGCAATCCCGACGTGAACGTCCGCTCGTTCGAGTGCCTGGGCGCGTGCGACATCGCGCCGATGGCGTCGGTCAACGGCGAGTACGTCGGCCCGCTCGACCTCGACGACGCCGCGCGGATCGTCGAGGACCTGGACGCCGGCCGCGCCGTGCTCGAGCACAAGCAGCTTCGCTACCGGCGCTCCGCCGACCCCGGGGTGGCCGAGGAGGAGACCGACTTCGGGCCGCCGGATCGGGACACCACCGAGATGGCCGATACTGCCGGGCTCGGCCCCGAGGGCGATACCGAAGACCGTCCGGGCCCGACCGCCGCGATCGAGATGACCGAACAACAGCTTGCCGACCACCCCCAGCCCGAGGCCCACACCGACCAGGATCAGCATCCGGCCGGCGCGGGACACGAGGAAGCCGAGGACAGCGGTCCCGGGGAAGCGAAGAACGGCGAATGAAGATCCTGTTCGACCGGATCGACGAGCCGGGACTGAACACCCTGCCGGTGTACGAGAAGCGCGGCGGCTACCAGGCGCTCCGCAAGGCGCTGCTCGAGATGACGCCCGAGGAGGTCCTCGGCAGCCTGATGGACTCGGGCATCCGCGGACGCGGCGGCGCGGGCTTCCAGATGGGCCGCAAGATCTCGTTCCTCCCCCACGGGGACATGGACAAGTACCTGGTGTGCAACGCCGACGAATCAGAGCCCGGGACGTTCAAGGACCGCGAGATCATGCAGAAGAGCCCGCACATGCTGATCGAGGGGATCATCATCGCCTCGTACGCGGGAGGGATCAGCCGCTCGTTCATCTACATCCGCGGCGAGTACGACCATCAGGCCGACATCCTCGAGGCGGCGATCGCCGAGGCGGAGGCGGCCGGTTACATCGGCGAGCGGATCCTCGGCTCCGATCACTCGCTGTCGCTCGTGCTCCATCGCGGCGCCGGCGCCTATATCTGCGGCGAGGAGACCGGGCTGTTGGACTCGCTCGAGGGCAAGCGCGGCAACCCCCGGCTGAAGCCGCCGTTCCCGGCGATCGAGGGCCTGTACCACGGGCCGACGCTGATCAACAACGTCGAGACGCTCGCGACGGCGCCGGCGATCATCCGCATGGGCGGCAAGGAGTACGCCGAGCTCGGGACCGAGACTTCGACCGGCACGAAGGTCGTGTCGATCTCGGGCGATGTGCAGCGACCCGGCAACTACGAGATCGAGCTCGGGATCCCGTCGCGCGACATCATCTACGGGCTCGCCGGCGGCCCCCAGCCCGGGCGCGAGGTCAAGTTCTGGTTCCCCGGCGGCTCGAGCTCGCCGGTACTGACCAAGGACGATCTCGACATCCCGTACGACTTCGACTCGATGGCCAAGGCGGGATCGATGCTCGGGTCGGGCGCGATCATCATCGTCGACGACTCGCACACCGTGCTCGAGGTCGCGCTGAAGGTGGCCAAGTTCTACGCGCACGAGTCGTGCGGCAAGTGCGTGCCGTGCCGTGAGGGCACCAACTGGACGGTCAAGATGCTCGAGCGGATCCAGTCGGGGGAGGCGACCCCGATGGATCTCGACATCATGGCGTCCGTGCAAGAGCAGATCATCGGCAACTGCCTGTGCGTTTTGGGCGACGCGATGGCGATGCCGATCGGTTCGATGGTCGAGAAGTTCAGGAGCGAACTCGAGGACGAGATCGAGGCGGCGCGCGAGCGTGCCGAGGGGGCGGATTTGGACGACGTGATCCCGATCGGGGTCGCCGACGAGCACGCCGGTCCCTTCCCTGTGCACTGAACTCTGACCTCGCTCGATGCCCCGTCCCCCAGAGAACATCATCCAGCTGACGATCGACGGCCGCGAGGTGCGGGCCGTCGAGGGCTCGATGCTCGTCGACGCCGCCAAGCAGGGCAACATCGAGATCCCGTACTTCTGCTACGAGCCGAAGCTCGGCGCGCCGGTGGGGGCGTGCCGGATGTGCCTGGTCGAGATCGAGGGCATCCCCAAGCTCCAGACGTCGTGCTCGACCCCGGTCAAGGACGGGATGGTCGTCCACACCCAGACCGACCGAGTCCACTGGGCGCAGAACGCGATCGTCGAGTTCCTGCTCGTCAACCATCCGCTCGATTGCCCGGTGTGCGACAAGGGCGGCGAGTGCCCGCTCCAGGACATCACGTTCGGCTGGGGCCTCGGGCGGTCGCGGTTCATCGAGCCCAAGCGCCACTTCGAGAAGCCGCTGGCGCTGTCGCCGCTGATCGCGATCGACCGCGAGCGGTGCATCCTCTGTTACCGGTGTGTGCGGTTCTCCCAGGAGATCGCCGAGGACTACCAGCTGATCTTCACCGAGCGCGGCGCCCACACGTTCGTGGGCACGTTCGACGGCCATCCGTACGTGGCGCCGTTCAGCGGCAACATCGTCGAGCTGTGTCCGGTCGGCGCGCTGACGTCGCAGCCGTACCGCTTCCGCGCACGGCCGTGGGATATCGAGGGCGCCGGCGGGCTGTGCATGCTGTGCCCGTCGCAGTGCAATGTCGAGTTCACGGTCCGCGACGAGAAGGTCGTGCGGGTGCGCAGCCGCGACGCGACCGGCGCGGCCACCGGCGGCGGGCCCGTCGGCAATCCGGAGGTGGACGACGGCTGGATGTGCGACAAGGGCCGGTTCGCCTACCAGGCGATCCACGTCGACGAGCGGATCACGCAGCCGCTGGTGCGCGACGGCGGTTCGCTGCGCCCGGTGTCGTGGGATCGGGCTCTCGACGCAGCGGCGGGACTCGCTCGCCACCGCGGTTCGGTCGGCGCGCTCGTCGGCGGTCAGGCGACGAACGAGGAAGGGTTCATGATCGCGCGGCTGATGCGCGAGGCCTTCAATTCCTCCGACGTCGACTCGCGCGACGGCGCGTCGCTTCCGCCCGACCTGCATCGCGCTCTGGCGGCGCCGGGGCTCCAGGCCACAGTCGTCGACCTCGAGTTCGCCCACACGATCCTGATGGTCGGCTGCGAGCCGCTCGACGACGCCCCAATCTTCGACCTGCGGATCCGTAAGGGCGTCCGGCGCCACGGCGTCAAGCTGGCGATCGCGACGTCGCGGCCGAGCGCGCTCGATCCGAACGCTCGGCTGTCGGTGCGCTTCCCGCCCGGAGGCGAAGCCGAGTTCCTGGCCGCGCTGGATGTGGCGCTGACCGGGGATCGAGGCTCGGGCTCGGGCTCGGGCTCCGGCGACGCGGACTCGGATGCGGGCCGGGTCGCGGAGCTCCTGCGCGACGGCGGCGAGGACGTCGTGATCCTGTGGGGCGAGCGCTCGCTGGGCGAGGAGGCACTCGGCACGCTGCTCAGCATCGCCGACCGGCTGGGGTTGGCGGGGCGCGACGGCGCGGGTCTGCTCGAGATCCCCGCCGGCGCGAATGGGCGCGGCCTCCGCGAGGCCGGCGTGATCCCCGGATGCGAACCGGGCTACGCGGATGTGTCCGCGAGCGAGGTGACCGCGCCGGGTCGCAGCGCGGCGGAGATCGCACGGGCCGCGGCCGGCGGCGACATCACCGCGCTGTGGCTGTTCCAGACCGATCCGGTTCGCGACCGTCCCGACCGCGAGATCTGGGAGCGGGCGCTTCGGAGTGCCGGGCTCGTCGTCGCGCACGCGTCGGTCCTGACCGAGGGAATCAACGAGCACGCCAACGTGATCTTCCCGGCCGAGTCCTATGCCGAGAAGGAAGGCACGGTCGTCCACCCCGACGGTCGCCTCCAGCGGCTGCGGACCGCGATCGCGCATCCCGGCTCGGTCCGCGCGGGCTGGTCGGTGATCGCCGACATCGCGAGGCGCGCCGGGCTCGACACCGGCGTGCTGACCGCGCCGATGGCGTTCGCGGAATTGGTGGCCGCGGTCCCGTTCTACCGCGGGGTGACGCTCGAGGCGATCGCCGGGCGGGGCGTTCGCTGGCCCGCGCTCGACGTCGCGTCCGAGTTCCCGGCGCCGGCGTCCGATCAGGCACGCCCGGCCAAGGCGACGAAGGCCGCTTCGAAGAGGGCGTCTTCGAACGGCGCGCCCTCGAACGGCGCGCCCCCGACCGGCGCGCCCTCGACCGGCGCGCTTCGCCTCGGGACGTACCGCTCGATCTGGGCGGCGCCCGAGGTCGACATCTCGCCCGCGCTCAAGTTCACCGTCGCCCAGCAGCAGGTCGAGCTCTCGCCCGAGGACGCGCGGCGGCTCGGCATCGTCGACGGCGACGCGATCGACGTGGCGCAGAACGGGACCCGGCTTCGCGGCACCGCGCACGTCCGCTCCGGCGTCCCGACCGGGACCGTGTTCGTTGCCGACGGCATCGCCGACGAGTCCGCGAACGCGTTGACCGAACCGGTCGTCGAGGTCCAGAAGCCATGACGGTCCTGCTCGCCGACGTCAACTACTTCGAGCCCTGGTGGGCTCAGATCGTCAAGTCGCTGCTGATCTTCGCCGTGATCTTCGGGATCCTCCCGATCCTGATCGTGTACGAGCGCAAGCTGCTCGGCCGGTTCCAGGCGCGCTACGGCCCGAACCGCGTCGGGCCGTTCGGGCTGCTCCAGCCGATGGCGGAGATCGTCAAGTTCGCGATGAAGGAGCCCTTCCGGCCCACGACGTCGGTCGGCTACCTGTTCCGGGCCGCCCCCGTGATCTCGATCATCACCGCGGTCGGGGCGCTGGCGATCATCCCCTGGGGCGACGTCCAGCACATCTTCGGGACGCGCTTCGGCCTGTACGGGATCGACGTATCGATCGGTCCGCTGTACGTGTTCGCGCTCGCGGGCATCTCGTTCTACGGGATCATGCTCGGCGGCTGGTCCTCGGGCTCGAAGTACTCGTTCCTCGGATCGATGCGCGGCGCCGCGCAGCTCATCTCCTACGAGGTGTCGCAGGGCCTGTCGATCATGGGCGTGATCATCACCGCGCAGACGCTGTCGCTGACCGGGATCGTCCATGCCCAGAAGGGCATGTGGTACTTCATCCCGCAGTTCGTCGGATTCCTGATCTTCCTGGTGGCGTCGTTCGCCGAGACCAACCGCGCCCCGTTCGACCTGATCGAGGCCGACGCCGAGCTCGTCGGCGGCTACTTCACCGAGTACGGCGGCACCCCGTTCGTGGCCTACCTGTTCGCCGAGTACGCGAACATGATCGTGGTGTCCGCTATCGCGGTGACGCTGTTCTTCGGCGGCTGGCTGCTGCCGTTCGGAATCGACCCGCCCGGGTGGGTCGACCCGTTCGTCGTGCTGGCGAAGATCTTCCTGGTATTCACGTTCTTCGTCTGGATCCGGGCGACGCTCCCGCGGCTCCGGTACGACCAGCTGATGGCGTTCGGGTGGAAGATCCTGCTCCCGCTGGCAACCCTCAACCTCGTGGTCACCGCGGTGATCGTCGCCTCATGAGCCCGTACGACGTCAGCGACGATGTGATCGAGGTGATCCGGTCGCCCGCGCGCGGCCCGGTGGCCGGCGCCTACCGGGCTTTCGGCGAGACGCTTCGCGGACTGAAGACGACGCTCGCGCGGGTCGCCGAAGGACCGGTCACGATCCAGTACCCCGAGGAGAAGACACCGGTCTACCCGCGCTTCCGCGGCCGCCACCGGCTCCACCGGTTCGAGGACACCGGGCTCGAGAAGTGCGTCGGCTGCTCGTTGTGCGCGGCCGCCTGCCCGGCCGATTGCATCCGTGTGGTCGCGGCCGAGAACACGCCCGAGAACCGGGTGTCGGCCGGCGAGCGCTACGCCGCGGTCTACGAGATCAACCTCAGCCGCTGCATCTTCTGCGGCTACTGCGAGGTCGCGTGCCCGTTCGACGCGATCACGATGGGCCACGACTACGAGATGTCCGACTACACGCGGTCGGACCTGATCTTCACCAAGGAGATGCTGCTGGCCGAGCCGATCGAGCGCACGCCGCTGCGCCGGGAGGGCGAGTAGGCGTGGTGTTCACCGCGATCATCTTCTTCCTGGCCGCGATCGGGGCGATCACCGGCGCGTTCGGCGTCGTGCTGCTGCGCAACCCGTTCTACAGCGTGCTCGCGCTCGCGGTCCACCTGGTCTCGCTCGCCGCCCTGTTCCTGCTCCTGCGCGCCGAGTTCGTTGCCGCCGCCCAGGTGATCGTGTACGCGGGCGCGGTGATGGTCCTGTACGTGTTCGTCGTGGCGTATGTCGGCGCCGGTGAGCAGCTCGCGAGCGGCGGCGTGCTGCGGGTGCTGGGTCCGCTGTTCGCGCTGGCCCTGGCGATCGAGCTGTGCATCGCGATGCTCGGCGCCGGGCTGGCCGGCGTCAACTCGAAGGGCGCGGCGTACGTGCCGGGCTTCGGCAGCCCGCGCTCGATCGGCGAGCTGTTCCTGACCAAGTTCCTGTTCCCGTTCGAGGCGGCGTCGATCCTGCTGCTGGTGGCGGCGGTCGGCGCGGTCGTGCTCGCGCGGCGCCGGCGCGGGCTCGAGCCCGACGAGCAGTTCGAACGCCAGGTCAGCGTTCCCCGGCCGGCGTGGACCGGGACGATGGCCGAGGCGGGTGGACTTACCATGCCCGCGCACGCCGACGAGCGCACCTACGTCGAGGGCGAGCCAGTCGCGACCCCCGGCAGCGATCGCCCCAATCAGGAGGGCGGCTGGTGAACATCGGCTGGTACCTGACCGTGTCGGCGATCATCTTCTGCATCGGCGCCGGCGGCGTCCTCGTGCGGCGTAACCCGCTGGTGGTCCTGCTGTGCCTCGAGCTGATGCTCAACGCGGCGAACCTGGCCCTGGTGGCGTTCGCGCGCATGTGGGGCAACGAGGACGGCCAGGTGTTCGCGCTGATCGTGATGGTTGTGGCCGCGTGCGAGGTCACGGTCGGGCTCGGGCTGGTGGTCGCGATCTACCGCCGCCGCCTGCCGATCGACGTCGATGAGCTGAACGAGCTGCAGGGATGAGCGCCACCACCTTCGGTTGGCTGGTCCTCGCGTGCCCGCTTGTCGGCTCGATCCTGATCGGGTTCGGCTACGCCCGGTGGCCGGGCCGGCTCGCCGGGTGGCTCGCCACCCTCGCGATCGGGCTGTCGTTCGTGTTCTCGGTGATTGTGCTGGTCAAGCTGCTCGGGATGAGCTCCGACCACCGGCAGCTCACCTCGTCGCTGTGGGACTACGACGTCTCGGCCGGCGTCGACGCCAAGCTCCAGATCCTCGTCGACCCGCTGTCGGTGTTCATGATCCTCGTGGTCTCGGGCGTCTCGACGCTGATCCACCTGTACTCGGTGTCGTACATGACGCTCGACCGCGGATACTCGCGGTACTTCAGCTACCTGAACTACTTCGTGTTCTCGATGCTGTTGCTGGTGCTGGCGGGGAACTTCGTGCTGCTGATCGTCGGCTGGGCGTTCGTCGGCGCCGCGTCCTACCTGCTGATCTCGTTCTGGTACCGGCGGACGACCGCCACTCGCGCCGGCATCAAGGCGTTCGTAATCAACGTCGTCGGCGACGTCGGCCTCGTGATCGCCACCTTCATCATCTTCCAGCACACCGGCACGGTGCAGTTCCTGCCGGTGTTCCACGCGGTCCCGCACACGTTCGTGCACAACGGCGCACCGATCGTCGTCGCGTGCCTGCTGTTGCTCGTCGGCGCGTTCGCCAAGTCCGCACAGGTACCGCTGCACACATGGCTTCCCGACGCCATGGAGGGCCCGACGCCGGTGTCCGCGCTGATCCACGCGGCCACGATGGTCACCGCCGGCGTCTACCTGATCGCGCGCATGCACGTGCTGTTCGAGTGGGGGCCGACCGCGGCCGACGTCGGCGCGATCGGGGGCTGCCTGACGCTCGTCATCGCGGCCACGGTCGCGCTCGTGATGACCGACATCAAGCGCGTGATCGCGTACTCGACCATGTCCCAGATCGGCTACATGATCATGGGCGTCTGCGTCGGTGCGTACTCGGCCGGCCTGTTCCACCTGATGACCCACGCCTTCTTCAAGGCGCTCCTGTTCATGGCCGCCGGCTCGATCATCGGCGCGATGGCGGGCGACCAGTCGCTCGACCACATGGGCGGATTCCGCAAGGCGCTGCCGTTCACGCTGATCTGCTTCCTGGTCGGCGGCCTCGCCCTGTCCGGCATGCCGCCGTTCTCGGGCTGGCTGTCCAAGGACGACATCATCGGGTTCCTCGACCATCGCGGCGGCGGCTTCGAGATCCTCGGGATCGTCGGCTACGTAGGCGCGCTGCTCACCGGCATCTACACGTTCCGCATGATCTTTCGCGCGTTCTGGGGTGAGCCGTGCGAGGAGGCGCGCGAGCTCGAGCACGGCCACCTCCACCACGCCGACGTGCCTCGCAACCCGATGACGGGCGAGGAGGAGGACACCGACGTCGGCTTCCCCGGACCCGGCCACTTCATCGCCGAGCGCGAGTTGCCCATGAAGATCGCGATGGGCGCGCTCGCGGTGCTCGCCCTGGTCGGCGGGCTGGTCCAGGTCCCGGGGATCGACGACGCGGTCACTCGCTTCTTGGAGCCGACGTTCGCGGATTCGAAGTACGTCCACGTCGAGGTGAGCGCCGGCCCGGCATGGCTCGGTCTCGTGATCGGCGCGCTGATCGCGATCGCGGGGGTGACGATCGCGTACCGCATCTGGGTCTTGAAGCCGGGCACCTCGCTGCGCATCCGGGAGCGGTTCTCGGGGGCGTACGTGTTCCTCTGGCACAAGTGGTACTTCGACGAGATCATCGACTTCGCGATCGTACGGCCGACGCTGTGGACCGGACGCGTAGTCGCCACGACGTTCGAGCGCGGCGTGATCACCGGTGTCGTCACCGATGGCACGACCAGCGTCGTCCGCGCCGGCTCGGCGGCCGTGCGCCGCGCCCAGACCGGCTTCCTGCGCTACTACGCCGCGCTCATGATCGTGTGCGTGTTCGGCGTCGCCCTCTACTTCCTGGTTTCGAGCACGTGAGCCGATGACCCTGTCGATCCTCATCTGGCTGCCGCTCGCGATCTCGCTGATCGCCGCGGTGTTCCCGCGCGAGGTGGTCGGGCGGGTGGCGGCTGTCGGGAGCCTCGTGACCGTGGGAGTCGCGATCTCGTTCGTGGCGCGGTTCAAGCTGGGTCACCCCGGCCTTCAGTTCGTGACCGACAAGGTGTGGATCTCGGCGCTCGGGATCCACTACAAGCTCGGGCTGGACGGGCTCAACCTCGTCCTGGTCCTGCTCACGACGGTGCTGTTCAGCGCGTCGCTGTGGTGGTCGTCGTTCCGCGAATGGGACCGCCCGCGGAGCTACTACTTCCACTTCGGCCTGGCCGAGAGCGCGGTGCTGGGCGCGTTCTGCGCACAGGACCTGGCGCTGTTCGTGGCGTTCTTCGACCTGATGCTGATCCCGTTCTACTTCCTGGTCGGGATGTGGGGCTCGGGCGAGCGCGTGCGGGCGACCACGAAGCTCGTGATCTACACGCTCGTCGGGTCGTTCCTGATGCTCGCCGGCGCGGTCGCCACCGGGGTCCTGGTGTCAGAACAGCCGGGCCAGTCGCTCAACTTCGCTCTGTCCGCGCTCCAGCAGGTGCACCTGTCGCACAGCTCGCAGGACTGGATCTTCCTGTGCTTCGCGATCGCGTTCCTCGTGAAGATGCCGCTGGCCCCGTTCCACGGCTGGCTCGCCGACGGCTACAAGTCGATGCCGATCCCGGCTGTCGCGGTGTTCAGCGGCGTCGTCTCGAAGGTCGCCGCCTACGGGTTCCTGCGGATCGTGCTGCCGCTGTTCCCGTACGCCTCGGTGCACTTCCAGATGCCGATGCTGGTGCTCTGTCTGATCTCGATCGGGTGGGGCACGCTGGTCGCGTTCACGACCAACGACGCCCGGATGGTCGTCGCCTACTCGAGCATCGCGCAACTCAGCTTCATCACGCTCGGCATCTTCTCGCTGAAGACCGCCGGCGGTCAGGGCGCGCTGTTGAACATGGTCAACCACGGCCTCGTGACCGCTCCGATGTTCTTCATCGTGGCCGCCGCCGCGGCGCGCGCGGGCGGCTCGGAGGATCTGCGCGAGATGGGCGGGATCGCGTTCCGCGCCCCGGTGCTCGCCGCGCTGGCGCTGATCGTGGCGCTGGCGACGCTCGCGATGCCCGGCTCGTCGAACTTCATCGGCGAGTTCATGATCCTGCTCGGCACCTTCCAGGCCAAGACCGCGGTCTCGGTGATCGCGTTCCTGGGGGTCATCGGCGCCGCCGTGTACGCGCTGCGGCTGTTCATCACCGCGTTCCACAACCGTGTCGGGCGTTCGGTGGCCTCGCGTGAGGTCGTGCTCGGCGAGGCGGTGGCGATCGTCCCGATCGTCGTCGTGATCCTCGTGCTGGCGTTCTATCCGCAGTTCGGCCTCAAGCGCTCCGAGCCGTCGCTGCGGACGACGATCGCGCCGGCACAGGCTCAGGCGGCGGCTGGTCGCGCGGCGAAGTTGGCGACGGCTCACCGGGTGAGGGTGGTGGCGAGCCGATGACGCCACTACTGCTCGCCGCCGCCCACATCAAGGGCCCGCACGTCGACTGGAAGGCGTTCTCGCCGCTCCTGTGCCTGAGCGGTGGCGGCATGATCGTGCTGCTCGTCGGGCTGTTCCGCCCGGCCGTGATCCGCGAGAAGGTCGTGCCGGCGCTCGCGGTGATCGCGTTCGCGTGCACGATCGCGGCGTGCATCTGGCGCTTCCACCACACGACGTCGATCATCGCCGGCGCGCTCCGGATGGACAACCTCGCGCTCGAGCTCGACATGCTGTTCGCCGCCGCAGGCATCGCGACCGTGCTCATGTCCTGGCGCGCGGTCGCCCCGCGCGAGTCCGGGCACGGCGAGTACTTCGGGCTGCTGCTGTTCAGCGCGTTCGGGATGGCCGTGTTCGTCTCGGCCCAGAACCTCGTGACGCTGTTCCTCGGGATCGAGCTGCTGTCGATTCCGCTCTACATCCTGTGCGCGTCGGAGACCCGGCGCGAGAGCTCGCTCGAGTCCGGGCTCAAGTACCTGATCGTCGGCTCGGTCGGCTCGGCCACACTCGTGTACGGATTGGCGCTCGTCTACGGCGCCACCGGCTCGACCGACTTCGCCGCGATCGGCCACGCGATGTCGCTCAACAAGTTCTCCGGCGGCGTGCTCGGCAACGCGATGGTCCTGACCGGCCTCGGGCTCACGATCGTCGGGTTCGCGTTCAAGGCGTCGGTGGCGCCGTTCCACCAGTGGACGCCCGACGTCTACGAGGGCGCCCCCACCCCGATCACCGCGTTCATGGCCACCGCCACCAAGGCGGCGGCGATGGGCGCGTTCATCCGCTTCTTCGACTTCGCCGCGCTCGGGGCCCAGGATACGTGGGCGCCGCTGCTGGCGACGATCGCGGCGATCACGATGATCGTCGGCAACGCCGGCGCGCTCGGGCAGACGTCTTTGAAGCGGATGCTCGGCTACTCCGGCGTGGCCCAGGCGGGCTACATGCTCGGCGGCGTGATCGTCGGCACACGCCTCGGGGTCCAGGCCACCGTGTTCTATTTGATGGCGTACCTGTTCATGAACATGGCCTCGTTCGCGGTGATCGCGTGCGAGGAGCACGAGCGCCCCGACGGGGATTACCTGAGCGGCCTGTCAGGCCTCGGGTCGCGAAAACCATGGCTTGCCTGGCCGATGACGATCGGCATGCTCGGCCTCGCCGGCATCCCGGCCACGATCGGCTTCATCGGCAAGTTCCAGCTGATCTCGGCGCTCGTCTCGGGCGACTACACCTGGCTCGCGATCGTGCTC
>Ga0335073_10006478_pt1 | contig 16450 bp, 11 predicted proteins | sample Lox_Sample_22_FD_207093 | JGI IMG/M metagenome (GOLD analysis project Ga0335073, IMG submission 207093) | Soil microbial communities from Loxahatchee National Wildlife Refuge, Florida, United States - Lox_Sample_2.2 | ecosystem: Environmental > Terrestrial > Soil > Wetlands | place: USA... | reverse complement strand
TCTGCAGCGCGTCCCCGCCGTCGAGGCCGCGCAGCGCCACGGGGGCCACCTCGTCCACGGCGATGGCGCGCAGGAACGGCGCGAGCGAGCCCGTCTGCAGGCGGCTCATGTCGAGCAGGTTGCCGACAAGCGCGTCAAGCCGGTCGGCGTTCTGCTCGATGTTGGCGAGCAGGTCGGCCTCGTCTTCCTCGGTCCAGTGCACGTCGGTCTGCCGCAGGCTGCTGACGCTGGCCTTGATGGACGCCAGCGGAGTGCGCAGGTCGTGGCTCACCGCGGCGAGCAGCGCGGTACGCATCCGGTTCCCCTCGGCGAGCGCCTCTGCCTGGGCGGCCTGGGTGCGCAGCCGGGCCCGGTCCAGGGCCGCGACCGCCTGAGCGGTGTACCCGGCGAGCAGGGAAGCGGTCGCGCTGGCCGCCTGCCCGCGCACCTCCAGGGCCAGGTCGGGCCGGACCTCGAACCTGATCACGCTCGCGTCCTGGCCGGCCGCGCCGCTCGAGGCGACCCGGACCCAGCGGCCCCCGACGCGCTCGAGCAGTTCGGCGTGGCCGCCATGGCTGGCGGTCAGGTGGTCGAGCACGTCGGCGGGGGTGTCGGCGCCACCGAGCACGGTCTGCGCCAGGGCGAGCAGGGACGCGGTCTCCTTCGCGCTGCGGGCCGCATCCGCCTCACGTCGCGCGGCGAGGTGGACCACGCTGCTGACCGCGACGGCGACCGTGACGAACAGCACGAGCGCGAGCAGGTTCTTCGGCTCGGCGATGGTGAAGTTGTGCAGCGGCTCGGTGAAATACCAGTTCAGCAGCAGGCTGGCGGCCACGGCGGCGAACACCGCCGGCCAGAACCCGCCGACGACCGTGACCGCCACCACCGCGACCAGGTAGATCAGCAGGTCGTCGGAGAGGTTCAGGTGACTGCGCCAGGCGGCGAGCAGCGCGGTCAGCGCGGGCAGCCCGGCCACGGCGAGCGCCGCACCGGCCAGCTGCCTGCGCACGTCTATGCCGCGTTCCTTCTGCCGGTCCACGCTTTCTAGTGTGACCTGTGCTTGCCAGTACCGGAACATCCAGCCCGCAACGGCGCCGGCCAGCGCGCAGGCGGCCATCGTGATCGCGGCGACTGCGGCAGTGCCGCCCGTCGGCCGCAGGTCCGCGTACGGCGGCCGGGAGAACCCGATGACGGTCAGCCAGCCGATGACGCCGAGCGGCACGGCGGCCGTCACCTCCGAGACCGCGGAGATGACCGTCACGATGACCGCGCTCATGGCCAGTACCCCGATGGCGGGCAGCTGGCCGTTCAGCGCCGCCGCGACCGTGCCCAGGGCGAACAGCGCCGCGAACCCCACAGGCAGCGCGTACGGCGCCGGCAATCCCTGTCGGCGCGCCACGCGTCGAGCTGCCTGACGGCTCAATCGCAGCGTGTCGTCGCGGCGTACAGCAGTCATCGCGATTGCCATTTCATCGCCCGCCAGGCCGCGGATTGACGATCTTGATACATCCTTAACGGCCAGCTCAGCACGCTTAACGCGGCACTTACGGTCATCTATCTACGCAGCGCTTAGCGTGAAGGCCGCGATGAGAAATCACCTACCGCACCATGTGCCGCACCACTGCCCGAAGGCACTTTGCCGGCCGACGTTGGCCCCTGCCGGTAACCGAGCGTCAGATGCAGGCTCGTATCGAGGCGACACGGACGGAGGCGGAATCTAGTGGCAGCACGGCACGGCACCGGCCTGGCCAACGGCGTCCATGACGAGCTAGCCGCCGCCAGTCTGCCCGACGGCGCGCTCCCCGAGACATTCGGGTACACGCTCAAGCGCAAGCTACTCGGACCGCCGCTGGTCAACGAGCAGATCTCCGAGGAGAAGCTGTCCAGGCCGCTGGCCCTCGGCGTGCTGTCCTGCGACGGCATTTCCTCGGCCGCGTACGGCACGGAAGAGATGCTGATCGAGCTCGTGCCCATCGTCGGCCTGGCGGCGTTCACGCTGATCCTGCCCGTGACGCTGGTCATCCTCGCCGGCGTCGCGCTCGTCGTGCTGTCCTACCGGGAGGTCGTCTCCGTCTACACCAGGGCAGGCGGGTCCTACGTGGTGGCGCGGGAGAACTTCGGGCCGCGAGTGGCGCAGGTCGCGGCGGTGGCACTGCTTATCGACTACACCGTGACGGTTGCGGTGCAGACGGCGGCGGGCAGCGCCGCGATAGTCTCCGCGTTCCCGCAGCTGGCGAACGTCCCAGTGCTCGGCCCTTACATCCTCATCGTCATCTCAGTGCTCGCGGTGTCCATCATGTGTTACGGCAACCTGCGCGGCATCCGCGAGGCGGGTCGCACGTTCGCGCTGCCGACCTACCTGTTCTCCGGCGCGGTCGGGCTGATGATCATCGTCGGCCTGGTCCGTGAGGTGACCACTGGCCTGCCGCCTGTGAGCAAGTATCCGGGCGCCCCCTTCCCGCTCGGACACAGCTCCGCGGGACTGCTCAGCTTCGCAATGATCTACATGCTCGCGAGGTCGTTCGCCAACGGCGGGTCGTCGCTGACCGGCATTGAGGCGGTGTCCAATGCGGTAAGCGCGCTGCGTCCGCCGGAGGGGCGCAACGCCAGGCAGATCCTCGTCACCCAGGGCTCGATCGTCGCGTTCCTGATCGCCGGCATCTCCTGGCTGTCGCACGTCACGCACGCGATCCCGTACGAGGCGGGCTATCCGACGGTGCTCGCGCAAGAGGCCGCGACAGTCTTCGGCAGCTCGGCGCATTTCATGTACTTCGTGGTGCAGGCGGCGACCGCGCTGATCCTTTTCACCGGCGGGAACACCAGCTTCAGCGGGTTCCCGTTTCTGGCCAGCTTCGTCGCGGGGGACTCGTTCCTGCCCCGCTGGCTGACCAAGCGCGGCCACCGGCTGGCCCTGTCCAACGGCATCATCGTGCTCACCGCAGTGTCGTTGATCCTGCTGGTCGCGACGAAGGCCCAGGTCAACGGCTTGGTCCCGTTCTACGCGATCGGCGTGTTCACCGGGTTCTCGATAGCCGGCTTCGGCATGGCCAAGTATCACAAGCGGGTGAAAGAGAGCGGCTGGCGGCGGCGGCTCGTCATCAACAGGACCGCCGCGATCTACACCGCGATCGTGGTGCTGATCTTCGCCGTCGTGAAGTTCACCGAGGGCGCCTGGGTGATCGTGATCGTCTTCCCGGCCCTGGTGTTCCTGCTCATTCGGCTCAACAGGGAGTACCGGATGGAGGCGGAGGTCCTGCAGAACATCGGCGACCGCCGGGCGGCCGGCATCCCGTCACGGCAGCCGAACTACACCCGCCGTGTCGTCCTGATCTTCGTCGACAGCGTGGATCTCGCGGCGTTCGCCGCGATCAGGTACGCGCGCGGCCTTCGGCCCACCACGATGCGCGCCGTCCACTTCGTGATCGACAGCGCCCAGGCCGAGAAGCTGCGCGCAGACTGGGTGCGGTTCGGCCAGGACATCCCGCTTGAGATGATCGACACCCCGGACCGCAGGCTGCTGCGCGCCGTCATGGAGCTGGTCAGCCACGAGGCCGCGCAGCAGGGCACGAACGTCACCGTCGTGCTGCCGCGGCGCAGCTTCTCGCCGCTGCTCGGGCGGCTACTGCACGATCGCACGGCAGACAAGATAGCCGCAGTGGTGAGCCAGGTGCCGAACTCCGCCGCCACGATCATTCCCTTCGACGTGGAGAGCCGGGTCCAGGTGCTGCACGCGCGGCACGCCGCCCGCGAAGCGGCGGACGGTGACGGTGCGGAGACGGCCGGACCCGTTCGGACAAGGGAAAAGAGCGCGGCCACCGCTGCCGCCGCGGGGCGGCAGGACGGAAACGGGGCGCAACCCCCCGCTCCGCCTGCCGGGGTCACGCCCATCGGGGCGCTGACCGCGCCGGGCAAGGCGATCGTGGAGGGCCGGGTGCGGTCGGTCGAGATCCGCCCCGTCGAGCAGAACTGCGTCTTCGAGTGCACGGTCGCCGACGCCACCGGAGAACTGACGGCCATGTTCTACGGCCGTACCCACATCCCCGGTGTGGAGCCTGGCGCGCGGCTGCGGCTCAAGGGCAAGGTGTCCATCAGGGAAGACGGCCCGGTCATGATCAACCCGGCGTACCAGCTGGCGGCGAAGGAGTCGCCGGATTAGACGCTACTGTTCCTCGACGGCGGAGACCAGTTCGTACTTGGGGTTGATCATTACCGGCTGGCCGTCACGGATGCCCGCCGATCCCTGCAGCCTGACGCGGGAACCGCAGATCAGGCCGGGGATGTGCGAGCGGCCGTAGAACATCGCGGTGAGGTTGCCTGTCGGGTCGTGGATCTCCACCGCGAGCACCGAGTTGTGCTCCACCGGCCGGATCTCGATGACACGGACCTTGCCCTCCACCGTGACCTTGCCCGGCGTGGTGACCGACCCGATCGGGGTGGCGCCCTTCGCCAGGCCGCGCTGGACCTGCTGCCTGCGTGGCTTCCCGTCGGGCAGGGCGTGCTCGCCGACGACGTCCGCCTCACGCGAGAGCTCGGCGGCGATGGCCCCCTGACCGTCGAGCGACGTGACCGATTCCGCCGGCCGGGGCGCCTTCGCCACCGCCGCCGCTGCCTTCGCCGCCTTCACCGCCGCCTGGCGGCCCTGCAGCACCGCTACCCGGCTCGGCACGTCGTAAGGCACGATCGTTGCGGCCGACCGCGGGATGCGGCTGACCACCGCGGCGATCTTGTCTCCGGTGCGGTCGTGCAGCAGGCGGCCGAGCAGCGGCGAGTAGCTGCGCCGCGGCAAGATCACCGTGACGAACGTGCCCGGGTCCTCGACCTCGCGCTCCACCAGATCGCTCGCCGCCTTGGTCAGCCGGCGGTCCGGGCAGTCGATGAAGTCAAGTGCCACGCCGCGGTCCGCCCTGGTCCACTTCTCGCGCAAGCGCTCGGCCCGCAGGCTGTCGATGACGAAATGCACGGCGCGGATCGTGGTCGGCCGCTGCGACCGCGCGTACCGCAGCGCGGCGAGCGTGGCGAGGTCGAAGCCGTCCACGAAGACGAAGACCACCCGCCGCGAGTAGTGCGGAGGAGGCGGCGCCTGCTCGCTGCTGACCGTGTCGAGCACCTCGGCTTCCGCGCGGTACTCGGCGTTCAGCCGGATCAGCGCGGGGACGAGGATGACGAACAGCACGAGGACCACCCAGGCGCCCTCGGTGAACTTCACCACCGCGAAGACCACGACGACGATGAGGCTCAGCGCGCCGGCTGAGAAGTTGATCGCGAACTTGTAGCGCCAGCCCTGTTCGCGGTGCGTGTGGTGGTACTTGGCCATGCCAAAGCCGGCCATCGTGAACGCCGTGAACACGCCGATCGCGTACAGCGGGACCAGGTTGTTGACGTCCGCGTCCTTGATGATCAGCAGCGCCACCGAGGTGATCGTCAGCAAGATGATCGCGTTGGAGAACACCAGCCGGTGGCCGCGCTTGAGCAGCCACCGAGGCAGGAACGAGTCGCCGGCCACGTAGCTGGTCAGGAACGGGAAGCCGTTGAAGCTGGTGTTGCCGCCGGTGTAGAGGATCAGCATGGTCGCGGCCTGCAGCAGGTAGAACAGCGCCTGGCCGATGAAGGTGGAGCCGAAGACCTTCTGTGCCTCCAGGGCCAGCACCGTCGGGTAGCCGGCCGTGTACGGCGTTGCGTGCGTGACGTGCGCGAGCCAGCCGATGCCCGCGACGAGGGTGCCGAGGATGACACCTTCGGCGATCAGCACCCGGCGGGCGTTGATCCCCTCGGGCGGGCGGAACGCACCGACCGCGTCGCTCACCGCCTCAATGCCGGTGAGCGACGCGCCGCCGTTGGCGAACGCGCGCAGCAGCGTGAAGATCATGACCGCGCTGATGATCCCCGAGGTACTCGAGCCCAGCGCGTAAGTGCCGTGCATGGTCTGCGGGTCATATGGGTGGAGCTGGCCCAGGGCTTCGCGGATCAGGCCGACCACGATCATCAAGATGACCGAGCCCGCGAACAGGTAGGTGGGCACGGCGAAGGAACGGCCCGCCTCTTTGATGCCGCGCAGGTTGCCGTAGCACATCAGCAGCACGACGCCGACACAGATCTCCAGCTTGTAGGGACCGACGGCCGGAAACGCGGAGGCGACTGCGGCGGTGCCGGCCGCGATCTGGACGGCGACCGTCACCACGTAGTCGATCAGCAGCGCCACCGCGCATATCTGGGCGATCCGCGGCCCGAAGTTCTCCCGTGCGACGACGTAGGAACCGCCCGGCCGGATGTACACCATGACGATCTCGCGGTAGGACAGCACCACGAGCGTCATGACGAACAAGATGACCAGCGTCAGCGGAAGAATGAGGGTGAACGCCGCAATGCCGACTATCGGCACCAAGGCGATCAGGATCTCTTCGGTGCCGTAGGCCGACGACGAGATCCCGTCGGGTGACAGCACGCCAAGCGCCAGCGGCTTGGACAGCCGCTGCTCGCCGAGTTGCTCGTTAACCAGCGGCGGGCCGAGGAGCCGCCGCTTGGCGGTGTACCAGAGCCCCTCGGGCTGGCTGCCGCTCTTCTCGAGCAAGCCGACGGGCTTGGGCATGGTCACTATCTGGGCCTTTCTCCAACAAAAAACGTGCCGGTGACTTCTTACCATCGTTAGCGGACCGTTAGGAACGCGTGAGGGACCCGAAAAGAGATACCCCGCCACCTTTCGTTCATCCGCAGGTGACATCGTGAGGGACAACAGGAGCCGCACCTGATCGCTCGGCGAGCCATGAGGGGCACACGATGACGAGTCCGTCGCCTGCGCCAGCGTCACCAACCGCGGATCACGGACAGACGCTGCGCCTATCCGGCCTACTCAAGCGCCCGGTCGTGGACAGCGGAGGCGAGTCGCTCGGCCGTCTTTCCGATGTGATCGTGCGGCTCCGCGGCTCGGACTACCCACTTGTCACCGGCTTGGTCGTCACGATCGGCGGCGGACGGCAGGTCTTCGTCCCGATGGGCAAGGTCAGCTCGTTCGCCGGGGACGTGCTCAAGCTCACCACGGCGAAGCTGGACCTGCGGCAGTTCGAGCGGCGCGACGGCGAGGTGCTGCTCAGCGCCGACGTGCTCGGGCACCGGCTGATCGATGTGCCGAACGCCAGGCTGGTTCGGGCAGCGGACCTGCAGCTTTACCGGGACAACGGCGAGTGGGTGCTATCGGGGGTGGACACCAGGCCCCGGGCGCGGCGGCTGTTCGGCCTCCTTGGTCCTGGCCGGTCGTCGCCGGACGAGCAAGGGACACGGACGGGTTTCCGCGACTGGCACGACTTCGAGTGGCTGATCGGCCACGCGGGCAGCGAGGTGCACCGCGGTCCGTTCGCGCGGGTGCGCAGGCTCAGGCCCGCCCAGATCGCCGACCTGCTCGAGGAGGCGTCGAAGAACGAGGAGACCGAGATCCTCGACCGGGTACACGCCGACCCAGAGCTCGAGGCGGACGTCTTCGAGGAGCTCGACGAGGACCGGGCGACCCGGCTGCTCGGCGCCCGCACCGACGCGGAGATCGCAGGCGTGCTCAGCAGGATGCAGGCCGATGACGCCGCGGACGCCATCGCCGAACTGCCGCAACAGAGACGGCAGCCCGTGCTCGACCTGCTGCCGCCGGGGCAGCGGACCAAAGTGCTCACGCTGCTCGGCTTCAACCAGACCAGCGCCGGCGGCCTGATGGGGGTCGACTACTTGGCGCTGCCGGGCACGGTGACGGTAGGCGAGGCGCTGGAGCGTGTCCGTGTGTCAACCGGGTTCCCGCCGGAGTCGCTGGCCAACGTGCATGCCGTGGACTCCGAGGGCGGGCTGGTGGGCGTCGCCCGGCTGACCACGCTCCTGCACTCCGACCGGGACCGGACGCTGACCGACGTGTCCGACACCGACCCGATCCGGGTCGGGACAGACACCGACATCATGGACGTGGCTGTGCTGATGACCGACTACAACCTGGTCACGATCCCCGTGGTGGACGACGAGCGCCGGCTGCTCGGGATCATCACGGTCGACGACGTGCTTGAGGTCACGCTGCCCGACGACTGGCGCCGGCGCGAAGCGGCGGAGCCGCCGGACGCCAGGCACGGAGACCATCGGTGACGACACCGGGCGGCCCGCCGCGGCCGCAGCTCGCCAAGCCGGCGACCGCGGTGCTCGACCAGGCCCACCTTGGCGATATCGAGGGCGCGTTCGGCCGCATCCGGGTGGACGACGAGCAGCGTTCTGGCCTGCGCCGCCGCCTGATCACCTTCCTGGCCATCATCGGCCCCGGCATCATCGTCATGGTCGGCGACAACGACGCCGGCGGCGTGGCAACCTACGCTCAGGCGGGCCAGAACTACGGGTACACCCTGCTATGGACGCTGCTGCTGCTCATCCCCGTGCTCATAGTCAACCAGGAGATGGTGGTCCGCCTCGGCGCGGTCACCGGCGTCGGGCACGCACGGCTGATCAACGAGCGGTTCGGCCGGTTCTGGGGCTGGTTCAGCGTCGGCGACCTGTTCATCTTGAACTTCCTGACGATCGTCACGGAGTTCATCGGTGTCTCACTCGCCCTGCGCTACTTCGACGTGACCCCGTACATCTCCGTGCCGGTGACTGCCCTGCTGCTGATCGCTATCACCGCGAGCGGCAGCTTCCGGCGCTGGGAGCAGGCGATGTTCCTGTTCATCGTGGTGAGCCTGATACAGATTCCGCTCGCGTTGCTCTCCGAGCCCCACTGGGGGTCGATCGCATACCACTTCGTGGTGCCCGGAGTGCAGGGCGGCGTCACCTCCACCGCCGTCCTGCTGATCATCGCGATCGTCGGCACGACTGTCGCCCCGTGGCAGCTGTTCTTCCAGCAGTCCAACGTCATCGACAAGCGGATCACGCCGAGGTTCATCTCCTACGAGCGGGCGGACACGACGCTTGGCGCGTTTGTCGTCGTCATCGGGGCGACGGCGATCCTCATCACCGGCGTATACGCGGCAACCGGGACAGGCGCCGCCGGGCAATTCACCGACGCGCTGCACACGGCACTGGCGCTGCAGAAGCACGGGCACTTGTACGGGGCACTGTTCTCGATAGTGCTGCTCGACGCCAGCATCATCGGCGCAGCAGCCGTCACGCTGTCCACCAGCTACGCGTTCGGCGACGTGTTCGGCATCAGGCACTCGCTGCACCGCTCCTTCAAGGACGCCAAGCCGTTCTACGCCAGCTACACCGCAATGATCGCCGTCGCCGCGGGCATCGTGCTGATTCCCGGCGCGCCGCTCGGCCTGCTGACCACCGCCGTGCAGGCGCTTGCCGGGATCCTGCTGCCCAGCGCGTCCTGCTTCCTTTTGCTGCTCTGCAACGACAGGGAAGTGCTCGGCCCGTGGATGAACCCCCGCTGGCTGAACATCCTGGCCGCCATCATCGTGGGGGTGCTCGTCGACCTGTCCGGCACGCTGGTCGTCACAACCCTGTTCAGCACGCTGAACGCGGCTCTGGCGGCGCTGTGGATCGGCGCGGGGCTGGTGGCAGGCGCGCTGTTGTGCATGGCCTGGCTGTCGGCCACGAGGTCGCGGCGACCGCAGCGCGAGCCGCACCCGCGGGCGACGATGTCCGCGGCCGACCGGCTCAACTGGCGGATGCCGCCGCTCGCCCTGCTCAAGCCGGTGCAGTGGTCGGCAGGGACGAAGCTCGGCATGGGGATACTGCGCGGCTACCTGGTGATCTCGGTAATCCTGCTCATCGTCAAGGCCGTACAGCTCGGCACCGGCCACGGCTGAGGCGAGTTCGGCTTCGGTCCTGGAGCGAGAAGAGTCATGGCGCTCCGACACGCCGCGCTCGCCGGTGACTTGCCCGGCGATGGGCGATGCGAGATGCTGCCATCGCTGAGCCCTGCGGGCCACCCCGGGAACTCTTGGAGGCTGATCGAATGACTTCCCTGTCCGGGCCTGAGGCGCGGCACTACGGGACGGTCTTTGACGAGGTGGCGGACGAGTATGACCGCACCCGGCCGATGTACCCCGACGCGCTCGTCGACCGGGCCTGCGAGGTCGCGGGCCTCGGGTACGGCGACCCGGTTCTCGAGATCGGCTGCGGCACCGGGCAGCTGACCCGCAGCCTCATCGCCCGCGGCCTCCGGGTCACCGCGGTCGAACCCGGCGGAAACCTCCTCAGGCTGGCCGGGCAGAACCTGGCCGACACGGGCTCGGTGGAGTTCGTTAACGCCCGGTTCGAGGACGCGGCGCTCCCCAGCGGGTACTTCCGGGCCGCCTTCTCGGCGTCCGCGCTGCACTGGGTCGATCCCACGGTGGGCTGGCGGAAAATCGCCAGCTCGCTCGCTGCCGACGGGACACTCGCGCTGCTCTCGTACTTTGGCCTCAACGAGCCGCGCAGCAGGGACGACCAAGACGCGCTGCTCGCCGCCATGGCGAAGGTGGCCCCCGACATCGCGGCCGGCTGGCCGGTCTACCGGGACATCGACGGCACGCTGGCGGGAGTAGAGCGGCGCCGCGGCAACGTCTCCGAGGTATGGGCCTGGCTTGGCAGCTACGACATGGCGGATGACGACGCGGCCCGCCTGTTCGGCGATGTGCAGGTGGCGCTTGTGCCGAAGCTCGTCGAGATGACGGCCAGCGAGCTCTACGCCACGATTCGCACGATGTCCCACTACGCGCGCCTCACCCCGCCACAGCGCGAGGCGCTCGCGCAGGAATATGAGGCGATTTACGCGCGCCTCGGCCGCCCGATCCGCGCGAGCATGGTCACGGCCCTGGTCACGGCCCGCCGCACCTGAACAGGGCACAGCATACGCTGCGGACGACGCGGGATTCGAACCCCGCGAGAGGTCGCCTCGACCGGCTGGGTCGTCGTCGCGCGCCGGGGCGTCGGCAGTCAGGCGCTGGCCTTGCTTCTCTACGCGTCATATTGGGGAGGCGTGCAAGCGCGGCAACAGAGAAGCGCGAAACTTCTCCTTTCGGAGAAGTTTCGCAGTAGCATTTGGACATGAAAATTCCTCCCTATATCCGTGGACTGATCGATATTTTTTCTAGTGGTAGAAGGGCCGCGATGGCCTTTGCGGCTATCGGTGCCACTATAATTCTGATCTCTCTATTTATTTCCGGAATTTCTAATGCGGACAACCCATACTACAGCGGGAATTTGGTCACCGTGAATGCGTGGACGTATGTAGGGGCATTCTTCTTTGTTCCCGCTATCCTCGCCATCGTCGGTGATTTCACGGCTTCGGCTACACGACAGGAAAAACAAGAAGTTGAACGCCGCGCAAGGGTCCGGTCGGCCGAAGAGAAACTATAGAATGCTGTTAAGGGTGTCGCATCGGGACCGCCAGTCAACGGGAACCCGGAGGTGCAGAAGGTAGAAATTCCGGCCGATGCGCTGGATTTGTCAGTTCTATGGGAGGTGACGAATGCTCGTCTGGATGAGTATCACGGGATCGCAACTGGCCAGGCTAGGAGCAGCTTTAGAACAGCGCAGGTGGCGATAACTGCTGGTTTCCTTCTCCTCCTCGGATTCGCTGTACTGTCCTTCCGGACGCACTCTACAGCAGCGTCGATCACAATTGCCGTCCTGGGTGGGATCGCTGCCGGTTTGGCTGGATATATTGGCCGCACCTTCATTCATATATTGGCCGCACCTTCATTCGAAGTCAAGAGACGGCCGCAAGGTACCTTCGTGCTTATTTCGATCAGCCGCTAGCATTCTCTCGCTATCTTGCGGCTGAGCGTCTTCTGTCGAGTCAGTCGGACGTAAAGACGGAAGAACGCGATGGGCTGCTCCGAATAACTATTTCGGCCATGGTTGAAAGCTCTGGTGCTAGTAGCGATTCGAGTTCGAGCGAGAAGGAGGAATTGATTGAGATTTTGCGCGGATTGCTTAGAATCCCCGGCGCCTAGTGTCGAGCTAGTCGCTTCAACCGGCCGGACCGTCGAGGGCCATGCGTCGCGTCTGAAGTCTCCCGAGGCGCGACTGGAGCCGTTCCTGATGGCATCTTTCGCCGCCCCATGGTTCTGTTAGCTCAGTAGAGGGTCTCCTAGGGATAGAGCCCCGTTTCGTATAATTTCCACATGGTGACGAGATAAGTCTCGGCGCGTACCGCGCGGGTGGACTCGCCAAGGTAAGGTCGGCCGGAAGCGACGACTGCGAAGCCGTGACGGCGACCGGGCTACTCGACCTGCTTCCTAAATGTCATAGAGTGGCGGCATCGACTCGACATGCGCTAAATGATCATTGATCGAGGAAGCCGCGCTACCCGAGCGCCGTCTATAGACGCGCGATACATCGCCGCAACGATGCTCGCCATCCTTAATGTGCCGACGTCGACCGCCATGGCCATCATAGGGTGGTCGAGCGCCGAGATGGCAGCCTGGTATCAGCACGTGCTCGACAGCATCCGCAAAAGCGCAGTCGACCAGGTAGGCGGCCTGCGCTGGGACTCATCCATCGAGCCGGGCTCGGCACTTGACGAGTCCAATTGATAGCAAGAGGCGCTGAGATCGCAGGAGTTGGCATTTGCGGCCTTCGGCCCGGCACAATGAAACATAGGTCGCTAGGCGACGGGAGGTCACATGGCAGACCAGCCGACAGGCAACGACGCGGCCGCGGCGGTGCAGTTGACGTATGAGTACGCCGCAAGATTGCGCGCGCTTCGTGAGAAGGAAGTAGCAACCTTGCAGGCGCTGCGTGAGCAGACTGCAGCAATTCAGGCGCTAGCTGAGCAAACTGCAGCGGTGGTGAAGCTCGGGCCAACTGCACCGGCGCGGGCGTTGTTTGAGCAGACTGTGGTGCAGGCGCTATTTGAGCAAGCTGCAGTGGTGCAGGCGGTGCTTGAGCAAGCCACGGCGCTGCAGGCGCTGGGCACGCATGCTGCAATGATGCAGGCATTGGGTGCGCAAACTGCGGTGGCGCGGGTGCTGGATGATAAGCAAGTAGCGGGATTGCGCGCGCTGCATCAGGAGCTTCAGGGACTCGCGGACCTTGCGGGGCAGGCGCGGCATGCGGAACTCGCGGCGCAGGCGCTGACTGAGCACGCTGCTGTGGTCCAGCGACTGGGAGCGGAACTCGCGGCGTTTGTCCAGCAAGATGAGGTAGCTGCCACCGACAGCATGCCCGTCTCGATCTACTTGGCGGATGAAGGCATCCACAAGCAGGTTGAGAAAGCGGTCGAGCAGTGGCTAGGAACTGCGGATGTGTCCATCGACACGCGACACGAACCTGTTATCGGCTCGTGGTTCCGAGTAATGAAGGCCAGTTTCAAGAGGGCCGCCAGAACACCCGGCGCCCGCGAAGCGCTCCTGACCGCCACGCACGTCGCCGACAGTCGTCTCGTTCAGGCACAAGATGCTTACGTTACTGCCACCTTGCTCCAGAATGTCGGGCCGGTCTTGCAGGCTCTGCAGCCGACCAAGGATGCCGTCGTGCGCGCCGGAGCGCTGCTCATCGTAAAAGTCGACTGGGTGGTGCAGGTCCACCAGTTGACTGCGGCCCAACAAGCAATCCTTGACCACCAGCCGCATCTAGCGGCCTCGCCGCAGGAGATCATCACCGCGCTAAGTTTTCCCGAGGCAGTTTCCCAGGAAGCTGCCCTCCAGCAAGCAAGCACGCAGGTCAGCGCAGGTTCGGGGACCAACTGAGACTAGGAAAGAAACACGGCCAGCCTCGAATGAGGCTGGCCGTCACGTTTGTGCTGATCGGCGGGGGCCGAGGACGCGGGATTCGAGCCCGCGAGGCGTTGCCCCCAACACGCTTTCCAATTCTGCATCCTGGGGTTCGCCAAGGGGCGGCGGCGTCTGTGACCTGCCCTGCCGGGTGACCCCTGGTGCTTCACGGACGGTGCTGGACGCTGGCGAATGAGACTGAGACTGGGGAAGAGAACGGCCCAGTCGGTCCCCGGGCGCGTCGGGAAGGGAATGAGGTGCCGTGGCCCGGTTCTGGGTTGTCTCCCGAGGCCAGGCTGCGCTTCGCGAGGCTGCACGGCTACCGGGGCGGGCTGGCGTGGCGGGTGATCTCGGTGGCGACGATTTCGGTGATCCGCTCGGTGCCAGGTGGCAGGGCGGTGTCCTGGTCGCGGAGGGTGATGCGGACCTGGCGAGCGATGGAGTCCGCTGGCGGGTCGGAGTGGTGGCGGTTGCGCTGGTCGTTGTAGATGGTCCAGGCGAGGGTGGCGACGGACACGATCAAGGTTGCTAGCGAGACGGGGTCGATGTACCGGTCCGGGCGCTGGCTGGTGTCGCGGGCGGCGAGGGCGGCTTCGACTTCGGCTGGCAGGGTGGGGCCGAGGTCGGGGGCGAGGATGGCGGCGGCGGAGCGGGCTGCGTCGGCGGCGGGGTCGGTCATGGGGTGTCTCCGGGCTGGTCTTGGCCGGGGTGGCTGGTGATGTAGTCGCGGACTGGCTGCGGCACGGGCTTGCCGGTGACCTGCTGCCAGGCTTGTTCCAGGGCTGGCGCGCCGAGTTGGTGGGTGAGCCGGGCCAGGTGCGATGGTCCGGGCCCGGTCGCTGGGTGGGGGAACTGGTCGAACAAGGTCACGCACCTGACTGTCCAGTGCAGGGCCTGGAGTGGCTGCTGCCGGGCCTCGGCGAGTAGCCCTAGCTGCCCGTACGTCAGCGCCATTCCCGGCCGGTTGCCAAGGTCCTCTCTGATGGCGAGGGCTTTCCGGTACCATTCTCGGCCTCGTCCACCCGTTCTCGGCGCTGGGCGATGATGCCGAGTTGGTGATAGCTGGCCGCCGCATGGAGGCGGTCGCCGAGTTCTTCAAAGATCGCGAGAGCTTTGCGGTACCAGTCCTCGGCCTCATCCACCCGCTCCCCGCTTAGGGCAGTCATGCCAAGCTCGTGATAGGTGCTCGCCATGCTGGGGCGGTTGCCGAGTTCTTCACTGATGGTGAGGGCTTTGCGGTGCCAGTCCTCGGCCTCGTCCAGCCGCCCCCGGTCTTGGGCGGTCATGCCGAGCATGTGGTAGGCCGCCGGACTGTTCGAACGCCAGCACCCCCTCACCGGCGGCGGACATCATGCCCGGCCGGACACCCGCCATCCCGCCGCCGGAGCGGCTAGGCATTGCCCCGTGGCCGTCGAAATGCACCACGTGAAACGGTTCCCCGGCAGCGGCGGCCCCCGTTACCGCCTGACGCAGCGCCTCGAAGGTCGGCGGGCGCAGCACCGTCAGGTCAACTTCGCCCCGGACTGCTTCCAGCCGCTGCAGCAGCGGCCGGGCTACCATCTGATACCCCACATCCTCGGTCCCGGACGGACGGGAGATCACCATCAGCACCCGCAACCGCCCGCCCGGCACCTCCAACGTCCCGGCCCCGCCCGCGACCGGCAGGCTGCGGGAGATCCCGCCCTTCCCTAGCGCTACTGGTCCGCCCCCGTCCCGCATCAGCTCCCACGGCAACCCCAGTAGGCCGGGCTCGGCGGACCGGAACACCACCTCCAGGCCCCGGTCCCGGGCCCGCTCATAGGCGAATCGGGCAGGGCCGCCGCCGAACACCGAAGCGAAAACCTGATCACCCCACTCGGCCAGCTTCCCCCGCACGGCCGGGCCGCGGTCTTCCCACACCCCGAACGGTGCCAGCAGGTAATCCTCCAGGTACCAGCGCAGGTCCTCCAGCGCGTCGGCGTCCAGCGGCCACGCCAGCGGTGCCTGCGACACCTCTTCTGGCAACCCGCCATCCGGCCACGATGAAACCACCGCCTGGCCGTCCCCGCTCAGGTCCACCAGCAACCGGTCCGGCATAATCCCCACCCCATGCCAAATAACCGAAAACCGGGCATTCCCCACGTACCCACCAGCATGCTACGGCCGGCGCGGGATCGCCATGGCTTGTTTCAACGGAGGCTTAATCTCTCGGATTCCGAGCACTTAGCGGCGTGACCGCTGATCAACGAGCGTCAGCCAATATGAGCGAGTATCCGCAGGTCATCTGGCCAGAGACGCTCGCCACGTGGCCTGGAAATGAGACTAGATGGCAAGAGTCGACAAGATCGCGTACTGAAGACCGCCGCATAATGCCTGGTCGCACAAGCGGAGGATGCGAGATTCGAACTCGCGAGGCGTTGCCACCAACACGCTTTCCAAGCGTGCGCCCTAGGCCACTAGGCGAATCCTCCGTCGGGTAGCTTACCGGAGCGCCGAGGTACTTCTCTCGTGTGCAGCAGCACTGCCCGGGGTGACTAGACTTACCGAACGACCCCCCGTGCGGCGTTTACCTCGCCAACTCCCCCAGGGCCGGAAGGCAGCAAGGGTACGCGGGCTCTGGCGGGTGCGCGGGGGGTCCTAGCCTTCCCGGGGGACCAGTCCCTCGGACCCCCCTGCCGATTCCCGGCACGGCGACGGGCTTGGCCTGCGAGGATAACGTCATGGCGGAAGAATCCGAGGAAACCGGCCGCACGCGGCAGAACCTGGCCCTGTACCGCAAGTACCGCCCCGCCACCTTCGCAGAAGTCCGCGGCCAAGAGCACGTCACCCAGCCG
>Ga0335073_10006477_pt1 | contig 16450 bp, 14 predicted proteins | sample Lox_Sample_22_FD_207093 | JGI IMG/M metagenome (GOLD analysis project Ga0335073, IMG submission 207093) | Soil microbial communities from Loxahatchee National Wildlife Refuge, Florida, United States - Lox_Sample_2.2 | ecosystem: Environmental > Terrestrial > Soil > Wetlands | place: USA... | reverse complement strand
CGACCGCCATCGGCAGGTCGTCGTCGCGGGCCAGCCGCAGCGGCTTGCCCATGTCCAGCACCTCGAGCTCGGCCAGCGCGTCGGCGTCACGTTCCAGCAACTCCGCCACGCGCCACAGAAGCTGACCGCGCTCGGATGGGGTGATCTTCTTCCAGTCACCCTCGGCCGCCTCGGCCGCCGCCGCGACGGCCCGGTTGACGTCCTCGGGGCCGGCCGAGGCGCAGCGCATCAGCGGCTGGCCGGTCGCCGGGTTCAGCGTCTCGAACGTGGCGCCGTCCGCGGCGTCGACCCAGCCTCCGCCGATGAGCAGCTGGGTGGTCCCGCCGGCCAGGAACGCGTCGACGCGCGGGTCAAGTGATCGGATCATGTGGGGTCTCCTCCTGCGGGCGGGTCAGGGCTGGTGGCATGGAACAGGGGGCGGATCGCGTCGAGCACACCCTGGTACTGCTCGCGCAGCTCGACGTACCGGGCGCGGCGAGCAGGGTCGGGCTCGAAGACGCGGTCGAACCCGACCAGGTGCCGTGCCCCGGCTGACGCGTCGGCGAACGCCCCGACGCTCTGGCCGGCCAGGATCGCGGCCCCGAGCGCCGCGGACTCCCGGATGGCGGTGGTCCGGATCGGCACCCCGGTCACGTCGGCCTTGATCTGGTTCCACGCGTCCGCGTGGGCCTCGCCGTCGACGAGCGTGATCGGGCGGCCCGGGTCGCGCCCGGGCGAGATCAGCTCGAGCGTGGGCGGGTACTCGAACGCCACGCCTTCCAGCAGAGCCCGCGCCATGTGCGCGCGGGTGTGGCCGGAGGCGATGCCAAAGAATCCCCCGGCGGCGCCGTCCAGGTACCAGGGGGCCCGCTTGGCGCCGTCGACGAACGGCAGGAACACCAGGCCGTCGGCGCCGGGCGGCACGCCGCTGGCCTCCCTGACCAGGTCGGCGTAGCTCGCGCCGCCGCCGAACGCGTCCCGGAACCAGCGCAGGGACGAGCCCGTGCTCTCGATGCACACCTCGAACAGGTACCGGTCCGACACGACGTGCCGGGCCACGTCGCCGCGGGCGAGCTCGGTGTCCGGCTCACGCGCCCCGACGACCAGCCGCCAGTCGCTGCTGGTCCCGGTTCCCGCGCAGAGGTCATCGACGTCGACCGCGCCCGCGCCGAGGGTGGCGCTGGGGTCGTCGCCCCCGCCGGCGGCCACCGGCACCCCGGGCGGCAGCCCGAGCAGGAGGGCGGCGTCGGCGTCCAGTTCCGCCACCCGCTGCCATGGCTGCCAGATGACCTCGGGCAGCAGGTCCAGGCCGATGCCGGCGGCCGAGCAGATCTCCGCGGACCAGCCGTCCGTGCGCAGGTCGTTCATCACGCTCCGGGCCGGGGTGCTGACGTCGGTCCCCAGCAGGCCGGTCAGCCGGAACAGCACGTAGTCCTTTGGGGACAGCAGCCGCCGGGTGCGCGACCACGCCTCCGGGTCGTGCCGCTGGATCCAGAGCAGGGTCGGCAGGCCGAGCCCGGCGATCGGCAGCACGCCGGTGCGGTCGATCAGCCACCGCCGCCCCATCCGCCCGGCGAACTCCGCCAGGTCGGCCTCGCTGCGCTGGTCTGTCCAGGCGATCGACGCGCGCAGCGGCCGGTCGCCGGCGTCGAGCAGGACCCACGGGTCACGCTGGGACACCACGCACATGGCCGCGACGGCCCGCGGGTCGACGCCGTCGGCCGCCACGATCTGCCGGACCGCGCCGACCACGCCGCGCAGCCAGTCGTCCGGGTCGTTCTCGGCCCAGCCCGGCCGGGGGTGGTGCATCGGGTGCTCGACGCAGGCGGTCGCGAGGGGCCGGCCGTCCAGCGTGACGGCGAGCGCCTTGACGCGGCCGGTGCCGATGTCGCCGCCCAGCAGCCACTCGCCGGGCCGGCCGGCGGTCACGGGGTGCCTCCGTGGGCGATCGCGAGCGCCCACAGGTCCGAGACGTTCGTCCCGGTCGGCCCGGTCCTGATCTGGTCGCCGAGCCGGCTCAGCGCGGATCCCGAGTCGTGCTCGGCGATCGCGTCGTCCAGGCACACCGCGATCTGCTCGGCGCGCGGGGCGGTCGTGCTATCCACGCACCCGCCCGCCGCCTCGGTGCCGCCGTCGGAGCCGTCGCTGTCCACGAACGCGCCGGCCACCGCGGCGGCCGGCCGCGCGACCGCGCGCGCGAACGCAACCGCCATCTCCTGGTTCGGGCCGCCGTGGCCGACGGCCGCCGCCGCGGCCGCTCGCCGGACCGTGACCGTGGCCTCGCCGCCGGCCGCCAGCAGCACCGTGCCGGGGCTGAACGGCCTGCCCTGAGCCGAGGACTCCGCGGCCAGCGTGCCGAGGAAGGCGCCCAGGCCCGCCGCCTCCCCCTCGATCTGGCTGCCGAGAACGGTGGGCCGCCAGCCCAGCGCGCGCACGCAGTCCTCCATGCCGCTGACCACCCCGGCCCCGGCGATCAGCACGACCGTGGTGATGTCCCGGCCGGCCAGCCCGGGCGACTCGGATTCCTCGCTGTTCAGGTGCTCCCTGATCTCCGGCGAGACCTCCGGCCACAGGCCGTACCGCCGCAGCGTCGCGATCGCCGCCGACGTGGTGCTGGTGTCCTGGACCGCGGGATCACAGAGCAGATCGACCTGGTCCCCGACCACGTCGGACACGGTCAGGTTCAGGATCACCGCCCCGGCTGCGCGCGCGGCCAGACGCCCGCCCTTGATCGCGGACACGTGCTTGCGGACCGCGTTGATCTCGGCTATCGACGCCCCGGAGTCGAGCAGCAGTTCATGCAGGTGCTGCTTGGCGGCGAACGGCACGCCGTCCGGAGGCAGGCAGGCGAGCGCCGATGAGCCCCCGGTGAAAGCGGTGATCAGCAGGTCGCCGGGCCCCAGCCGGTCCGCCAGCGCGTTCAGCCTGCGGGCCGCCTCGAGGCTGGCCAGCGAGGGAACGGGGTGATCGGCCTGCACGACCTCCACCTGGCGCAGCTCGTGCTTGACCGGCTGATGGCTGACGATCAGCCCGCCGTCAATCCGCTCGCCGAGTTTGCGCTCCAGCGCCGCGGCGATCGCCAGGGAGGCCTTGCCGGCGCCGAGCAGCACGACGGAACGGGCCTGGCCGAGGTCGAACCGCCGGCCGCCGGCCCGCAGCACCTCGCCGTCCACGTCGACCAGGCGGTCGACGGCCAGCCCGGGATCGGCGGCGCGCAGCCCGGCGGTCACCACGTCGAGCACGACCCGCCGCAGCTCCGTCAGGCCGTGGCCGAGCAGTTCCCGTGTATTGCCGATGATGGTCTCGCCTGGCTCCTCCGGCGCCGGGTCCCGCTGCCCGATGTCCGCCGCCTCACCGCCTGTCACGCGCGGGCCGCTCAGGCTGGCCGGGGGAAGCGGCCGCCTGGGTAGGCCGCCGTGGCGCCGAGTTCCTCTTCGATCAGCAGCAGCCGGTTGTACTTTGACGTGCGCTCGCCCCGCACCGGCGCCCCGGTCTTGATCTGCCCGCAGTTCAGCGCCACGGCCAGGTCGGCGATGACCGGATCCTCGGTGTCACCCGACCGTTCCGACACGCACACGCCGTAGCCGTGACGGGTCGCCATCGCGGCGGCGTCGAGCGCCTCGGACAGGGTGCCGATCTGGTTGACCTTCCACAGCAGGGCGTTGGCGGCACCCTGCTCGATGCCGCGCTGCAGCCGGGCCGTGCTGGTCACGAACAGGTCGTCCCCGATGATCTGGATGCCCGCCTCGGCGGTCAGGCGGGCGAATCCCTCGAAGTCGTCCTCGGCGAACGGGTCCTCGATCGAGACCACGCCAAGATCGCGGACCAGCTCCAGGTACAGGTTCAGCAGATCGTCCCGGCCGAGCCGCTTGCCGGCCACGTGGTAGGTGCCGTCGCCCGGGTCGTAGAAGTGGGTGGCCGCGCAGTCCAGGCCGTACCGGAAGCGCCCCGTGTAGCCGGCCCGGTCCACGCCGAGGTGCAGCAGTTCGAGCGCTTCCCGCGGGTCGGACACCGGCGGCACGTAGCCGCCCTCGTCGCCCAGCACCAGCGCCGTCCGCCCGTAGCGCTCCTGCAGCACGTCGCCGAGCGCCAGGTTCACCTCGCAACTCTCCGCCAGCGCCTCGGCGAACGTGGCCGCGCCCGTCGGAATGACGATGAACTCCTGGAACTCCAGCTGTCCCGCTGCGTGCCGGCCGCCGTTGATGAGGTTGACCAGCGGAACCGGGAGCACGTGCGCGTCGGCGGACAGGTAGAGGTACAGCGGCTGGCCGGCCGACGCGGCCGAGGCGCGGGCGGCCGCGAGCGACACGCCGAGCAGCGCGTTGGCGCCGAGGCCGGACCGGTCATCGGTCCCGTCGAGCTCGACGAGCAGGCGGTCGATCTCCCGCTGCCGGTCGGCCGGCTGGCCGAGGACGGCGGGCCCGATGGTTTCGGTCACGTTGGCGACCGCGCGGCGCACGCCCTGGCCGGCGTAGCGGGAGCCGCCGTCGCGGAGCTCGCGGGCTTCGTGCGTTCCGGTCGACCGGCCCGCCGGAACGTCGGCGCGCCCGGCCGATCCGTCGGCGAGCACCACGTCGACCTGGACGGTCGGCAGGCCGCGGCAGTCGATGATCTCGCGGGCACGGACAGCCCGAATTTCACGCCCGCCGGCAGACACCACGTCGCTCCCATTGGCCCGGTTTGTTGTAAACGGAAACGTATGCGGAGCGTTGTAGGAATGTCAACAACTGGTCCAGCATCACCGCTGACCTGGGGCGCTGCGCGGAGGCCCGCGGGACTAGGCGCCCTCGCCCTCCGCGGCGGGCTTGGGCGCCGACAGCCGCGCGGCCGACGCCTGCATGTGCGTCTTCAGCAGGCTGTCGGCGCGCCGGCGGTCACCGTTGCGCAGGGCCTCGGTGATCGCCTGGTGCTCGTCGACGACTTCGTTCCCGTCCTGGTAGAAGGGCTCGAGCCGGATCAGGCAGAGGCGTGTCTCGGCGATGAGGGTCCGGAACATGCGGTTCAGCCGCTCGCTGCCCGCCGCCTCCACCAGCGTCTGGTGGAACGCGAGGTCGTGCCGGATGATCTCGGACCACGGGCCGCCCACCGACGCCGCCAGCTGGTCGACGATCTCCTGCAGTTCCGCCAGCGCGGCCTCGGGCTGCTGCTTCACCACGATCGCCGCCGCGGCCCGCTCGATGACCCCCCGGGCCAGGTAGACGTCGCGCGCGTCGTCAAGCCCGAGCTCCACCACGAAGACGCCGCGGTTGCGCTCCGCGCGCAGCAGGCCTTCCTGGATCAGCCGCTGCATGGCCTCGCGGATCGGGCCGCGGCTCACCTGCAGCTGCCGCGCCAGCTCGACCTCGGCCAGCTGCGTGTGCGGCGGGAACCTGCCCTCGAGAATCTGGGACCGGAGCTGGTCCGCGATCAGGGCCGGCGTGCTCCGCAGCTGCAACGGCTCGAGCACGCCCGGTGCGGGCCGGGTGGAAGTCGGCATGGTCATCCTCCGTGGCTCACTGCGGCCGCTGCGCGCGTCTGTCCACAATGAGACAACCTTAGCGACGTTTCAGGACTCCCTGGCCCGCCGCTGGACGAACTCGAAGCCGAACCGACCCTTCACGCAGAGGTGGCCGTTCCCGACGTCGTGGTCGAGCGGGGAGGTCACCTTCACGATCCGGTTGTCCTGAACGTGCAGCTCGAGGTTGCAGCCAACGCCGCAGTACGGGCAGATCGTGGTGGTGACCGTCTGCCTCGACTCGTCCCACGTCCCGGCCTCGCGCATGTCGTGCTCGCTCTTGAACATCAGCGCGCCGGTCGGGCACACCCCGATGCAGTTGCCGCAGTAGACGCACGCCGAGTCGGGCAGGCCGACGTCGAACTCGGTCGAGATGCGCGCGTCGAACCCGCGGCCGGCCACCGCGATCGCGAACGTATTCTGGGCGACCTCGCCGCACGCCTCCACGCACTTGTAGCAGAGGATGCAGCGCGAGTAATCGCGGATGTAGCTGTCGTTGTCGTGCTTCACCGGCTGGGCGACGGTGTCGGCGTTGGCGCCGTCCGGCGCGTGGTGCTCACCCGGCCGGGCCGCGTCCCGCTCCCCGGCGGCGTGCGCCGGAGAGGGCGGGCCGTACCGGGCCGGGTCGGCGCCGTACTCCTCCATCCACCGGCCGACCTCGGGCGCGGACAGCGACATGTCCACGGAGGAGGCCAGGAACTCCAGCACCATCCGCCGGCTCGTGCGCACCCGCTCGGAGTCGGTGCGCACGGTCATGCCGGGCTCGGCCTTCCGCGAGCACGCCGGCGCCAGTGCGCGCGATCCCTCGACCTCCACCACGCAGACGCGGCACACGTTCACCGGGGCGAGGTTCTCCAGGTAGCACAGCGTGGGCGTGTCGATGCCCAGCTGCCGGCACGCGTCCAGCAGCGTCGCGCCCTCGGGGACGCGCACGGTCGTCCCGTCGATCGTGACGTCGACCAGGCGCCGTGGTGCTTCAAGGAAGACCGTCACCCTGGCTCCTTCCCCTTCCCGCCGATCAGGCCGAGCTTGACGGCCGAGGCCGCGGCGCCGACCGCCGTCTGGCCCAGGCCGCAGATCGAGGCGTCGCGTGCGACCGCGGCGATGTCGTCAAGCAGCGCGAGTTCACGCTCCGCGGAGCCCAGCGGGGCCCCCCGCGACAGCCGCCCCAGCAGTTCCTCCTGGCGGACCGTGCCCAGCCGGCACGGCACGCACTGACCGCAGGACTCGTCGCGGAAGAACCGGGCGATCCGCTGCAGCAGCCCGGTCACGTCGACCGTGTCGTCGAGCACCAGCACGACGCCGGACCCCAGCGTCGCGCCGATCGCGCGCATGCCCTCGAACGTCAGCGGGGTGTCCAGCGCGTCCGGCCCGACGAACGAGCCCGCCGCGCCGCCGAGCAGCACGGCCCGCAGCGGCCGGCCGCCGCGCACCCCGCCCGCGGCGTCGATCACCTCACGCAGCGTGACCCCGAACTCGTACTCGTAGAGGCCCGGCCGCTCGACGCACCCGGACAGGCAGAACAGCCGGGTCCCGGTGGAGTTCTCGGTGCCGATCCCCGCGAACGCCGGCCCGCCGATCCGGAGGATCTCCAGCACGCAGAGCAGCGTTTCCACGTTGTTGATCGCGGTTGGCTTGCCGAACAGGCCGGACTGCGCGGGGAACGGCGGCTTGTTGCGCGGCTCGGCGCGCTTGCCCTCGATGGAGTTGACCAGCGCGGTCTCCTCGCCGGCGATGTACGCGCCGGCCCCGCGCCGCACCTCGATGCCGAAGGCGAAGCCCTCGCCCATCACGTCGGAGCCGAGGAAACCGCGGGCCGTGGCCTGCTCGACGGCGCGGCGCAGCCGCGCCTCGGCCACCGGGTACTCGCCCCGGATGTAGATGTAGCCCTGCTCCGCGCCGCAGGTGTAGCCCATGATCGTGAGCGCCTCGACCAGGGCGTACGGGTCGGCCTCCATCAGCACCCGGTCCTTGAACGTGCCGGGCTCGGACTCGTCGGCGTTGCACACGACGTAGTGCGGCCGGACCGGGTTGGTGGCCACGGCCTCCCACTTCACCGCGGTCGGGAACGCGGCGCCGCCGCGGCCGAGGAGCTTGGCGTCCTTCAGTTCCCTGATCACGCCCTGCGGGCCGGCCGCCACCGCCCGCCGGAGCATCTCGTACCCGCCCGCGGCCCGGTACGAGCCGAGCGAGCCGGGATCGACCTGACCGACCCGGCTCAGGAGCCTGAACGGGGAGCGGTCTCCGGCTGACTGCGGCACAAGCTGGTCAATGCCAGCGGGTTCGCCGAGCGGTCCGCCGGACAGCGCCGACCACACCTGGTCCGGGTCCGCGGGCGCCAGCACCACCCTGGCCGGATCGGCGCCCGCGTGCTGGATCATCGCGGCGGAGCCGCGGTCGCACTGGCCCAGGCACGGGCTGCGCTGCCAGGTGGCCCCGGCGCCGCCGAACGCGGCCTCGGTGCCCTCGCTGCCGAAGCGCCGCTCCATCTGCGCGCAGACCCGCTCGGCGCCGTTCACCCGGCAGGCCAGGTCGTCGCAGACGTGGACGACCGCTCCCGGTGACGGCGTGGTGCGCAGCAGCGCGTAGAACGACGCCACCCCGTAGGCCTCGGCGGGCGGGATCGTGAGCCGGGCGCACAGGTGGTCGAGCGCGCCCGGGCTGATCCAGCCGATCTGCTCCTGCACCGCGTGCAGGACCGGGAGCAGCAGGTGCCGCCGGGCCCGCGCCGCGTGACCGCCGTAGGCGGCGTGACCGTCGGCGGTCTCGCGCTGCCCGCCTTCCCAGCCGCTCTGCGGCGGCCCGAGCACCGAGGCGATGGCGGCCCGCTCCTCGTCGGTGGCGGGCGCGGCTACGCCGAGGCGGAGGTCCACTACCGCCTCACCTGCGCCTGCCGGCTCTCGCCGGTGTCGCCGGCGACGCCCGTCTTGTCCAGGCGGATGGCCGTGGCCTTGAACTCAGCCGTGCCGGACTTGGGATCCCAGGCGTCCAGCGTGAGCACATTGGTCTGGACCTGCTCGGGGAAGTGCAGGGTCATGAAGGCCAGCCCGGCCCGGAGGGTCTCGTCGATGTGCACCGGCGCCTCGAGCGAGCCGCGCCGCGACGACACCCGCACGACCTCGCCCTCTGCGAAGCCGAGGCTGGCCGCGTCCTCGGGCGACAGGTTGATCGTCTCGGGCCGCCGGATCGGCGTCGCGTACTGCCCTGACTGGACCCCGGTGTTGAACGAGTCGAGCCGGCGCCCGGTGGTGAGCCGCAGCGGGAATTCCGGTGAGAGCTCGTCCAGCGGCGGATCGTGCTCAACCGGGGTGAACGGCGCCGGCGCCCCGCGCTTGGCCGGGTCCTCCTCCCACAGCCGGGCGTGCAGGAAAAGCTCGCCGGGGTGCTGCTCGTCGTAGCACGGCCACTGGATGCCGCCGAGTTCCTCCAGCCGCTGGTAGCTCATGCCTGCATGCATCGGAGACAGCGTGCGCAGCTCGTTCCAGAGGTCCTCGGCGGACGGGTGGCCCCAGTCGGTGCCGAGGCGCCGGGCGATCTCGCAGATGATCTCGATGTCGTCGCGGGCGCCGGCCGGCGGCTCGAGCGCCTTGCGCACCCGCTGCACCCGCCGCTCGCTGGAGGTCACGGTGCCCTCGGCCTCGCACCAGGTGGCCGTGGCCGGCAGCACGACGTCGGCGACCTTCGCGGTGTCGGTGAGGAACATGTCCTGCACCACGAAGTGCTCCAGGCCCTCGAGGAGCTTGCGGGTCCGGCCGGTGTCGGCCTCGGAGCGCATCGGGTTCTCGCCGATGATGTAGCAGGCGGTCAGGTCGCCGCGCTCCATGGCCTCGAACATCTGCGACAGGTGCCAGCCCTTCTTTGGCACGATCGGCACGCCGTAGGCGGCCTCGAACCGGGCCCGGGCTTCCGTGTTGGCCTCGATGTCCTGGAACCCGGTCAGCTTGTTCGGGATCGCGCCCATGTCGCCGCCGCCCTGGACGTTGTTCTGCCCGCGCAGCGGGACCAGGCCGGATCCGTACCGGCCCACGTGCCCGGTGAGCAGGGACAGGTTGATCAGCGCGAACACGTTGTCGGCCGCGTTGTGGTGCTCGGTGATGCCCAGGGTCCAGCAGATCTGCGCCCGGTCGGCGCGGGCGTAGTCGTGCGCGAGCTGGCGGATCAGGCCGGCGGGCACGCCGGTGTCGCTCTCGGCCCGCTCCAGCGTGTACGGCTCGACGCTGGCCGCGTACGCCTCGTAGCCAGTGGTCGCCCGGCGCACGAACGCCTCGTTCACCAGGCCCGCCTCGATGATCTCCCGGGCGATCGCGTTGGCAAGCGAGATGTCGGTCCCGACGTCGAGGCCGAGCCACGCGTCGGCCCACTGCGCGGACGTGGTGCGCCGCGGGTCGACCGCGTACATCCGGGCGCCGTTCCTGATGCCCTTGAGCACGTGATGGAAGAAGATCGGGTGTGCTTCGCGCGCGTTCGAGCCCCACAGGACGAGCAGGTCAGCGTCTTCCGCTTCCCGATACGAGCTGGTACCGCCACCAGCCCCGAACACAGCCGCCAGACCGACGACGCTAGGAGCGTGTCAAGTGCGGTTGCAGCTGTCGATGTTGTTGCTGCCCATCACGGCCCTGGTGAACTTCTGGGCCGCGTAGTTCATCTCGTTCGTTGCCTTGGAGCAGCTGAACATCCCGAACGACGTGGTCGCGCCGTGCCCTCTGGCCACCGCGAACCCTGCCGCCGCCCGGTCGAGAGCCTCATCCCAGGAGGCTGGCCGCAGCCCCCCGTTGTCCCGGACCAGCGGTTCCGTCAACCGTACCTGCCTGCCCATCGACTGCACCTTCCTAATGTCCTGCCGACGCTTCGAGTGTAGTTTCGCCGGTTTCACACGGTCTACTGCGCTGCTCGCCGGGCTGGTTGGCGCACTCCCGGGCGCTCCCAGGTACGTCGTGTCACGACATTAACTCTCAGTGTGCCACGGCCGTACTCTGGAGGGAAATGGCCGTGAGGCGGGAGGGGCATGTCCGGGCGAACGGCGCGGCGGCGGGTACTGCGGATCACGCTGCCCGGTGCTGACCGGCCCGGCGGCACCTCGGCCCGCGCCGACCTGCTCGCGGGCGAGGAGCCGCTCGGGATCCGGGTGGACGGCACCGCGCTGACCATGACCATGCGCACCCCGGGCGACGACCTCGAGCTCGCCGCCGGGTTCCTGGTAAGCGAGGCCGTGATCGCCAGTCCGGCCGACCTCGCCGGGATCAAGCTCTGCGACGGGACGGCCTGCGGCCACGCGGACCACGACGGCCTGGGCAACATCGCCGACGTGACCCTGGCGGAGGGCGTCACCGTCGCCCCGGGTGCCCGCCGCAACTTCATGACCACCAGCGCCTGCGGCGTCTGCGGCAAGGCGAGCATCGCGGACATCTGCGTCCTGCCGCATGCGACGCTGGCCGGCGACACCACCCGCTTCACGCCGGAGGTGCTTGCCGGGCTCCCGGACCGGCTGCGTGAGGTGCAGCGGGTGTTCTCCAGCACCGGCGGCCTGCACGCCGCCGGGCTGTTCACCGCTGAGGGCGACCTGATCGCCATCCGCGAGGACGTGGGCAGGCACAACGCGGTCGACAAGGTCGTCGGCTGGGCGCTGCTCGACGGCCGCCTGCCGCTGAGCGGCTGCGTGCTGCTGGTCAGCGGCAGGGCCTCGTTCGAGCTGGTCCAGAAGGCCGTGCTGGCGGGCATTCCCCTGCTGGCCGCGGTATCGGCGCCGTCCTCACTCGCCGTCGAACTGGCCGAGGAGGCCGGGCTCACGCTGGTCGGGTTCTTGCGCGGCCCGTCGATGAACGTCTACACCGGAGCGCACCGGCTTGTGTCCTGACCCGAGGCCCAGCCCGCAAGAGGCCTACGCACGGTGGATCGGCGCGTGCGCGAGCGCGGGCTGGCCCTGCGCGCTCGCGACCGAGCAGGTGCCGGTCGCTGAAGGGCTCGGCAGGGTGACAGCGGCCCAGGTCCGGGCCCGGTGGGCGGTGCCGCGTTCCGCCTGCGCCGCGATGGACGGGATCGCGCTAGCGGCACGCTCGGTCGCCGACCTCGCCGCCGCGCCCGGGCCGCGCAGGCTGGAGGGGTCGTCGTTCACGTGGGTGGACACCGGGGACCCCATTCCCGCGGGCATGGACACGGTCGTCGAGCGCGAGCGGGTCGAACTGGGCCCAGGCGGCGCGACGATCACCGGACCGGTGCCACCCGGGATGCACGTGCGCGCCGAGGGCGAGGACTTCCCGGCCGGCCAGTTGCTGATTCCGGCCGGTCACCGGCTGCGCCCCGTCGACCTCGCGGTGGCGGCCGCAGCCGGGCACGCCGCGCTGGACGTCGCCCGCAGGCCCGTGGTTGTGATCATCCCGACCGGCGACGAGGTCCGGCCCGCCGGCGCGGCGCTCGGGCCTGGTGAGGTCACCGACAGCAACTCAGTAATGCTCGCTTCGCGTGCCAGCCAGAGTGGTGCCGAGATCGTGGTCAGCGCCGTTCAGCCGGACCGGGCCGACGTGATCGCCGCGACGCTGCGAGACGTCGCGCTCGCGGCGGACCTCGTGCTGGTGATCGCGGGCTCCAGCGCCGGCCGGAGGGACCACACCGCCGGCGTGCTCGCCCAGGTCGGCGGCCTGGCCGTCCGCGGCGTCGCCGTCCGGCCCGGCCACCCGGTGCTGCTCGGCCACGCAGCGGTGGAGCGGGAGCGGCCCGGCCGGGAACGAGCCGAGCCGGGAGCGGGCCGGGACCGGACGGGGCGGCCAGGCGGAGCGGCCGCGGTCGTCCCCGTGATCGGCGTTCCGGGCTATCCCCTGGCCGCCGCGGTGATCTTCGAGCTGTTCGCGGCGCCCGTGATCGCCGCGCTGCAGGGCGGGACGCCGCCCGGCCAGACGGTGCAGTGGGCGCGGCTCGCGTGTGACTGGACCTCGTCCGCTGACGTCGAGGACTGGGTGCCGGTGTCCCTGGCCCCGGCCGGCGGGGAGCCGAACGCAGGCCCGGCGGTGCTGGCCACGCCGGGCAGGCGCGGCGCCGCTGCGATCAGCCGGCTGATGCGGGCAGACGCCTGGTGGCCAATTCCCATCGGGCAGGCCAAGTTCGTGCGCGGCGAGCACATCGCCGTCCACCCGATACGCGGCGCGCCCTGACAGGGCCCGCGGTCAGGCTTGCGGCCCGTCCCCGCGCCCGGCATCCGCCTCCCATCCTCGGGCCAGCTGCTGCAGCCTGGCCGCCGTTTCCGCCAGCGGCTGGCCGCCGCCGACGGCGAGGCCCAGCAGGAACGAGGTCAGCGGCGCGGCGGGCCGGTCCACGGTGTGCGCCACCACCCGGGCCAGGTTCAGCACGGTTTTCTGGGTGGCTTCCTCGGGGTCCAGGCCGAGCTCGGCGCAGACCGCGTCCGTCCAGTCGTCGAGTGTGCTCATCGTTCTCCGTTCTCGTCGGGGCGCCCCCGCGCCTCGCGCATCATCCTGCGGTCGTCGGGCAGCCGTCGGGTGATCCCCTGCCGGTCCAGGAATTCAAGCAGCGGAATCACGACCCGCCGCGAGCTCTTCAGCGCCTGCCTGGCCTCGGCCGCCGTGAACGGCTGGGGCAGGCCGGCCAGGATCCGCGACGCGCGCCCCACAGCGTCGGGAGCCAGCAGCACATTGCCTGGGAGCCGCTGCAGCAGCCCGGCGCGCTCCGCGGCCGCGGCGCCCCGGGCATCCAGGCCCAGCTCACGCAGCCGCTCGGTATCCGGCGCGCTGAACGGCGCGTCAGCCAGGTCGTCGAGCACCGCCTGAACGGCCTTGGCGACCGGAGCGGGCAGGCCAGCCGCCGGCGCGGCCGCGGCCTCGGCGGCAGCGCCGCGCAGGTAACCGCCGCTGACGGTGATCGTCTCGTCATCCCCCGCGCCCGGACGCGTCAGAGCCTCGACGAGCCCGCGGTCGGGCAGTCCTAGGTCCGCGCGCGCCGCGTCCAGGGGAAGGCCGGGGGCCAGCGGGTCGCGCTGCGCCTGCGCGGCGACGGCCGTCGCCAGCAGCGTGCGCAGCCGCCGCCAGTGCGCCGGGTCGGCCAGCCAGTCCCCGCTGACCGGCGGCGGAAGCTCACGCAGGCCCATGGCAGCCGCGTCGCTCGCCCGCAGCAGCCGGTGCCGGCGCAGCAGATCAGCCGCTGCCGGCGGCTCGGGCCAGGAGGCCAGTTCCCGGTTCGCCTCGGCGGCCGCGCCGCGGCGGCGCAGGCGCGGCGGCGCGACGTCGAGCACGATGGCGCCCAGAATCGGCCGGCCGGTGGCGTGGCTGGCGGCCGCTCCGGGATCGCGCAGCAGCACCCGGTCGCCGACGTGCAGTGGCAGCGGGTGATCCAGGCTCAGCCTGACGATCTGGTCCCCCAGCGGCCGGACCTGGGCCACGGCCCGGGCCGCGCCGATGTGCAGCGTAAGCCTGGCCGGCAGCCGCCCGGCGTCGGCGGCCGGCTGCTCCCGCCGCGGTGCCAGGCGTACGTCGATCACGCTGGTCGTCGTCCAGCGGCCGGCGGTGATCAGCGCCATGCCGCGGCCGAGTTCCCCGGTGGCGACGCCGCGGAGGTTCAGCGCCACCCGGGCCACCCCGCTGGCCTGGGCGACCGGCGCGCCGAGCGACTGCAGCCCCCGGATCCGCAGCGGCCGCGACGCGGGCGTCAGCACAAGCTCGTCGCCGGTGTGCACGGTCCCTTCCTGCAAGGTCCCGGTGACGACGGTCCCGCTTCCCCTGATCGCGAACACGCGGTCCAGCCATAGCCGGACCTCGCAGCGCGGGTCGGGGCGGGGAAGCCTCGCGACGAGCCGGCCGAGCGCGGCGATCAGGTCCGGCATGCCCTGCCCGGTGAGCGCGCTGACCGTGACGGCCTCGCAGCCGCCGTCACGGCCGAGGCTGGTTCCGGCGATCTTCTCCGCAGCCTGCCGCAGGGCCGGCCCGGGGTCGGCCAGATCCACCCGGCTGATCACCAGGATCCCGTTGCGCAAGCCGAGGGCGTCGATCGCCGCGAGGTGCTCGACGGACTGTGGCTTCCAGCCCTCGTCGGCGGCCACGACGAACACCACGGCGGGCGCGGGCCCGGCTCCGGCCAGCATGTTGGTGACGAAGCGCTCGTGCCCCGGCACGTCGACGAACGCGACCTGCTCGCCGGACGGCAGCGTCGTCCAGGCATAGCCGAGGTCGATGGTCATGCCGCGGCGCTGCTCTGCCTCCCAGCGGTCGGGCTCCATCCCGGTGAGCGCGCGCACCAGCATGGACTTGCCGTGGTCCACGTGGCCGGCGGTGGCGATGACGTGCATCGCCGCTACTGCGCGCCGGCCGCGGCCAGCACTGCCTCGGCAAGACGCTCGTCGTCGGCGGGCGCGACCGCGCGCAGGTCGAGAAGCAGCCGTCCGCCTTCGACCCGGCCCACGACCGCCGGCACGTCGCCGCGGCGCACCGCCGCCCCCGACCGCAGGACGGCCGTGAGCCGCTCGGGCAGGGAAAGCGCGGCGCTCGGCAGCATCACCCCCGGCCCGCCGCCCCCTCCCACCGCCGCGGCGGCCGGCACCGCCCGGCAGTCGACGCCGCCGGCCGCCAGCCGCCCGGCCAGCGCCTCGGCCCGCGCAGCGAGCGACGACGCGGTTGCCGTCATGGCCTGCCCGACCGGGGGGAGCGGCCCGTTCAGGGTGGCCTCCAGGGCGGCGAGGGTCAGCTTGTCAACGCGCAGCGCCCGGGCCAGCGGATGACGCGCGAGCGTGGTGACGGTCTCGCGCTCGCCGAGCAGCAGCCCGGCCTGCGGCCCGCCGAGCAGCTTGTCGCCGCTGGCCGTGACCAGCCCGGCGCCCGCGCGCAGCCACGTGTCGGCGTCGGGCTCGTCCGGGAGAACCGGGCTCGGCCGCAGCAGCCCCGAGCCAATGTCGCCGACGACGAGCACGCCGAGTCCCGCAAGCTCGCCCACGCCCACCGACGCGGTGAAGCCCGTGATCACGTAGTTGGACGGGTGCACCTTCAGGATGAACCCCGTGTCCGGCCCGATGGCCCGCTGGTAGTCGGCGAGCGCGGTCCGGTTGGTCGTGCCCACCTCGCGGATCCGGGCGCCGGTGGACTGAAGCAGGTCCGGGAGGCGGAACCGGTCGCCGATCTCGATCAGCTCGCCGCGGCTCACGATGATCTCGCGCCCGGCGGCCAGCGCCGTCGCCGCCAGCACGAGCGCGGCGGCGTTGTTGTTGACCACGTGCACCGCCCCGGCCGCGGGGACCGCGTGCGCCAGCGCGCCGAGCGCGCCGGCGCCGCGACGGCCGCGCTTGCCCGACTCCAGGTCGAATTCCACGTCCGTGCAGCCTGCCGCGGCCTGCACCGCGTCACGCGCGGCCGCCGACAGCGGCGCCCGGCCCAGGTTGGTGTGCACGAGGACGCCGGTCGCGTTGATCACGGGGGTCAGGCTGGCGGCGGTCCGGGGCAGCGCGGCGGCGGCGGCGTCGGCGACCTCCGCCGGGCTGATGGTCCCCGAGCGGGCCAGGTCCTGCGCGTGGGTCACCGCCGCCTTGACGAGCGTCCCGCCCAGCAGTTCCCGCGCCGCGACCAGGCGCGGGTCGGCGAGCACCACGTCGGTTCTCGGCACGCGCCGTCGCGGATCCACAATCGGGACACTACGCCGCGGCCGGCTCGTCGGACTGCTCGGGCGCTCGCCGCCGCTGGCGCCCGGCCATCGTGACGGCCGCATCCTCGTCGCGGACGGTGAGGGCGACCACTATCGAGGCCGCGGCGACGGCGGCAGCGGCGATGAAGCCGTCGTGGTAGGCACCGATGTTCGCGGTGAGATGGCTGGCCCGCTCCTGAGTCGGCCCCGCGGCCGCGAGCACGGTCGACAGCAGGGCGACGCCGACGGCGCCGCCGAGCTGCGACTGCTGCGAAAGCTCGACCTGGGCAGCAGCGGAGGCGGACGGGAATCGAAGTTCGCCCAGATGTGACCGACATCACCGGTCGATGACTACGCCCAGGCGGGATC
>Ga0335073_10006475_pt1 | contig 16453 bp, 18 predicted proteins | sample Lox_Sample_22_FD_207093 | JGI IMG/M metagenome (GOLD analysis project Ga0335073, IMG submission 207093) | Soil microbial communities from Loxahatchee National Wildlife Refuge, Florida, United States - Lox_Sample_2.2 | ecosystem: Environmental > Terrestrial > Soil > Wetlands | place: USA... | reverse complement strand
GCTGGCGTCGGCATCGCACGATGAGACCGTCAAGCTGTGGGACGCCGGGTCCGGGACGCTGATGCAGACGCTCTAGGGCCATTCGGATTCGGTCACGGCCGTGGCCTTTTCGCCGGACGGCAGGCAGCTGGCGTCGGCATCGCACGACAGGACCGTCAAGCTGTGAAACTAAACCTCCTCCCCGCCCACCTCCGTTGCATATGATGTCTTTATATACTCCATGAATAAATAGCACGAGTGGCGAGTAGTGATACGCAAGTGGCGACGACTAATGAATAATGTTTGATTAGAAATGCAAAGGCTTTGAAATCAAACTACGTCTTAAGGCGATAATAACTCGTGATTAAAGCCGTATTTGGTGTTACCATTGAAGATATTTTGAGGAGCATTATCCTACCTCCTGTAAATGCTCCTATAGCGCAATATGTGGCGTCAAAGCGTAGCGGAAGTGATACTAGATATGATAAATGACGCTAAGTTACTGTAGACGGATTGATTTGCTTCTCGAAAGTTCGAATTGCACTAACCATAGCCCAGGCGGCTAATGTCTTGTAAGCGCTAAGCGCTGATCAAATTAAGCGCCGATACATTGCCAGGGGTTTTGAACGGGCTGGATAAAATGCCCATTTGGCTTGGCGAGGGAGTCCGTGCGTAGAAAGCGCGTGCGCAGGAAAATGCGGAAGCTGATTGTGCAAACGACTGGTAGAACGATGAATATTATCTGGCCCAAAAGCGAGAATATGGACAATTGACATCAAATTCAGCGGGAAGTCTTTCGTTTGTTAGGGTCTTTCGCTTTGTAGGGAGGGCCTTACTTAACTTCTCGTCGCCTGCATCCCCGGGTTTGCAATCTGCACCAAACTCCAACGCTAGTCGTAGTCCGCCGATCAGCCCCGTTGCTCTCATCAATAGTTCAGATTGGTCACATAATTTGGATTACTTGTGCTCTACATGCTCGCCATGCTTCGCAGAAAAAGTCCAAGCCCAAACAGAAGCAGCCCAAGTCCTCATCTCAGACCGACACCTGGAGACTGGCTCAGCTCACCGCAGCTCAGCCCAACTCCGCCAAACAGCTTTGGTGCCAACGACTGGGATCTCCATATGCTCGTTGATGAGATAGCCCACGACACCTCTTTGGAAGAAGTCGAGTACGTAAGGAAGCTGCACTATTCTAATAACTGACCGGCTCTCAATAGCATAGTTGCAATACACGGCTTGAATGGCCACTGGTATAGATCGTGGCCGCATCCTAAGACTGGAGTCATGTGGCTTGCCGACCTTCTTCCCCAAACCATCCCAAATGTTCGAGTGACGTCTTATGCATGGCCCGCCGATATCCTTTCTCTGCGAGACGTGGCCGTAGTCTCGACAACTGATATTGCAACCAGACTATTACATTAACTCAGGCCTTCAGCGTATCAATGGCTAAGTAAAATATTATAACGCTTCTCCACTGAAAACTCTGGCATATTTGCGTGTCTTTTATTAAGTTGAACTTAAGGAAAATCGCCCGATCATCTTCCTTGCTCACAGTTGTGGTGGTATCCTCCTTAAAGCAGTCAGTACTTACCTCTCCATCCGCACGAGACTATCATCTCTGACGTTACGTAAGATCTTCGTGGCCGCTCTATTAAAGTTTGACACCATCTTCAAGGCTATTCGTTGTCTTGCTTTCTTTGGAACTCCACATCGTGGGCCAAATCCTGGGCTTCGTTACCAGCTTGCATTAAAAGTCTTGTCGGCCGCGTTTTATGCTCATCCACATTTTCCAGAGAATGATCCACTGAATATATTCTCCGAATCTTTCGCAGATAATTCAGAAGAGCTGAACGATGAATTTCTAGGCGCATTAAGACTTTCTACGAATCTATCAATTCTTAGCTCTTACGAAACCAGAAAGACAGAATATCTTGGAGTATGCTGAACGCCTACGATGCAGAGATTACTACTAATGATTCTTCAAGGCTACAATTCACGTAAAAGTGGTTGATAAGCACTCTGCCAGACTAGGACTACATGAAATCGAGACATGTATTGCTCTCGATGCGGCACATCCCAACCTGGTGAGATTCGCAGACCAGCAAGACTCAAATTATGGTCTGGTTCTCGAGCGAATAAAATACGCTACGGAATCCGTGTCAAATTACAGTATCTTTGAGTCGAAAGCTATAAGCCATTTTTCCCATGCTGTGACTCTTAGACGCTCATTTTAACCGCGATGACACATTCGTCGTAGGGGTCGTATTTTCCATTCGACTTGAGTCCCGCTGCACCAGTTGGAAATCTCGATATACTTAAGGGGTATGTTTTAACATATACGCACTTCTAGGCGAAATTCTCATTCCACACTTAGGAAACGTGCGGACAAATGGTTCCACAACTTAGACATCGAAGTGAATAACATCATCTCTGAGCGCCTCAAAAATGGAGATGTTCCTATCCGAATGGCCATAATAGATACAGGGATAGACTCCAGCCATCCTCTAATTATCCCTCATCTTCCAAGGGTCAAGGAGCGACTAAGCTTTCTTCCAAACCACCCCGAAACCGAAGATACTCATGGTCATGGTACTTATCTCGCCCACATCCTCTTGAAAACTGCAACGAGAGCACATGTCTTCATAGCTAGAGCTTTTGTTGATGGCAGGGAAGGGGAGATGGAAAAGAATTCCCAGTGTATCGCCAATGTTGGCCTCCTGTCATTTTCATTGCCAATGTATGAGCACTAACACTTGGCAGGCAATCATTCACGCAGCGACTGAATGGAAAGTTGACATAATCTCCATGTCATTTGGAGGTTCATATGAGCTCCCAGAAATTAAGCAGGGCGTCCGAGAAGCATTCCATCTCGGCGTGACGATGTTTACAGCAGCATCCAACGACGGCGGTCTGTCGACCGTCGCATTTCCCGCGAATCTTCGTCAGGTCATTTGCGTAAATTCATTCGACGGGTATGGCCGACCATCCAACTTCAATCCAGAGGCCAAGCCCGGCACAAATCTTGCCGTACTTGGAGAATTTGTCGAGGCGGCATGGTCATCACTCGTAACGGACACGAAAACCGTGCGAAAGGCTGGAACGTCTGTTGCAACGCCGATTGCAGCCGCAATTGCAGCCATGTTTCTGGAGTACTCGCGACAGGATGGTCCAGCTGGCAGCAAAATTGGCAATCCAAGCCAACTGCGCCATTGCGATGAGATGCGACGGGCCTTGCAGTGCATGACGCGAAATATCGGTGGTTTTCAATGTCTAGTTCCTGGAGACCTGTTCTACAAAAGGTTCAAGAATCGTACTATGCACTCGGTGATATGTTCCAAGATCAACGGCATCCTTAGAGGACTACCGCTATAGGAGTAACAACAGGTCACTTGGATGCATAGGATTGTGCCACTACCGCTATCAAATTCTGAAAATCTCAATACATATCAAATGCTATTTATCAGGCACCCATCGTATCTCCAGTCGACCGTACCTTTTCAAACCCTACTAACGCCGTTTCCATGTCAGTGTTCTCTGCAAAAGCGAAGACTTCAAATTTTGAGCTGTTGTCCAGATTATCGGCAGATGCATTCCCTTCATCAATCGGGTCATACCGGAACTCATACTCCTCTTCCTCCAAAGTGACACTTGCGAACCTGAAACGCATATACAAAATCCTCCTCTGCCATAAACGACTCCCCAGCAATGCTATACACCTCGCGCTCGCGCTGAACCGTACACCCCGCCTCCACTCCATGCCCACCACCTCCCCCTTCAACGTTTACCCCTACCGCCTGCACTTCACTGGTCTGTCTCGTTAAACTCGCGTTGTTCGCAATCTTGATCGCCGTGACCATATATACCGTCCGGCGGAACCAGTCTTTGCGCAGCCACTCCTGCACCTGAGGCTGCCTCAAGCTCGCCTAGACCTACGCATCAGTCGGGAAGATGGTCTCGGTGCGCAGCTCTTTGATATTGTCCAGCATGTTCTCGAACTGTAAGCGGTCGTAGCGCAGGTGCAGCTTCGCAAGAATGAACTGCATCGCGCTGAAGAAGAGGCCCGTCTCCACGTGCGACTGCTCGGCCGACGCCTCGAAGATGCGCACCACGCTGACTTGCATCTTCGACACCTGCACGTCGTATTCGCTGAAGCCGAGCGCTTTGCTGTCCGCCACTTTCATGCCCGGGTCCTCGATGCTTTCGATCAGTTGGCCCAGCTGGATCGGCCCGCCCGGCGGGAAGAGGTCGTTTGGTAGGAAGAATGACCTCACCATGGCTTCCGATTCAACGCGTTATCCTTCTCTTGAGGCTCGAACGTAAAGAAGATGAGAAATTCATGAACTTGCGAATGGCTAGGCTGAAGAGCCACAGCCCAAGGGCCGAGCGGGGGACCGGTAGATTAAGATGCAGCGCTGAACATCGTTGCCAAGCAGCTGGGCGGGCAATGATACTTTGTATCGCCTCCAGTCACCTACCCAGCGCCGCAGAAATTTGCCACAAGGTTTTCAGCTTCTCGTGTCATGATGTCGAAAGCGGTCCGGCGAGTATGGCCTTTTGCGGGAATGGCTGGACGAGAACGCTGCATGTGACCGACCACTCAAAAATAAATTATTAGGCTTCTGTTCAGCGCAAAGGTGTCAACGGTGGTTACCTTACGCGATTGGGGTGATAGACTTTTCAAGGCGGCGAAGATGCGACAAGGCTGGGATACGATATGGTGTTCACGAGTGCCGCCAAACTTGGCGGAGAAGGCTGCAAACGGTGAGATTAGAAGATATTCTCGATCACCAACAGCGCCTAATTATTTCGGACGATCCGTGGCACAGGCCAGCTGTATCTGTGTGCTCATATTCGTTTGAAAACGAGTTGTTTTCGTTCTGGATACACTTTTGACGCAATTACGCTTCATTATTATCAAAAGGAGGTAGATAAGACAATCAATTTGGCGTATCAAATGCATAAAATGCAGCAAACTCAACCAATTCAAGCGCTTTCTGCTCTTCCACGAAACTCGCGCAGTTGGTGGACCCTGCGATGGAGAAGGCTGACCGCTGTTAATATCGAACGAGCTGGAGGTTGTGGTCCATGTGCTGGAGGCCGTAAAGGACATACGGCTAGAGGCGATGGGGTGTGTGTTATAGGAGCTGGAGGTTGTGCTCTGTGTGCTTGAGGCGCTGGAGTGCATACACTGTATGCCGCTCTGTATGCTACTGGCCGTGGAAGTTATAGTCTATGCGCTGGAGGCACTGGAAGTGATGCGCTGCGTAATATAGGTGCTAGAGAATGTGCTCCAAATGTGGGGGTTGCTGGAGGGTGTGCGAGAACTCAGTAGGGGGTGTGCAGAAGATTAACAGGGGGGGTGCCGGAACTTCATAGCGGGATGTACGAATAGCGGCGTCATATGAAATTAACTACGTCGTCTCATACCTTGTTGGTGACGACACGCCATGCAGAATTCCAATCTTGCTGCGCCACACTCGTTGATCTTTGGCACACCGATTGCGTCGTCAAAGCTGCGAAAACTACTCGCATACGTGTCAGCATACCATCAATTGCTATGCAGAAACCTGTTTGATCTGCAGACGGGTCAATATCAGTCGAAAATGTCTCTGATAAGCTTCGGTCTACAACCTGCAGGGGAATAATAGCTGCTTTTAGAAGATATCGCCAAGCTGCCATTACAAGTGTCAACTCCAATCCCAACTGTTCAGAATTGATTTCCAGCTCGGATATACAGACCTTGCCTCCTCGAATTACCTCATCCGGATCGATCTGTTTCCACTCATAACATTCTCGCAACCTATTTATCACTCGGCGTAGACCCACAGAACAAACAACAAGGTCAAGGGATGCGGAAACAGTTTCGAAACCGCGCACGTAGTACCTTCATTAGGGCCGTTCCTCCGCCCAAGGATTCCGCTGACTACTCACCGGCCATGGAACGAGCCGCCGCGAGCATCCTGTACCGCTCTCCTCTCCCGTCCAAAACGAACCACGCCGTTTACGTACTGAATGCCGCTGCGCTGCCTGATGCCCAGGAAGTAGACTTTAACAACTTGCTACCGTACGTCCTGGCGAGGCTCCCTGGTGAGGATGAGCTGGTCGCGGGCGCGGAATACGAGGTTGTCGTCTTTGCCGGCGGTCCGCCTGAAGGTGCTACTACGACGAAGAAGAATAAACCCGGCTGGGGATGGTTCGTCCAGGCATATCACGTCCTGTCTAGGGCCATGCGCAAGAGGATACAGAGACTGTATATTGTGCATGAAAGGAGATGGGTGCGCATGCTCGTTGAAGCGTTTTCCACGATTGCGAGCCCGAAGTTCAAGCGAAAGATTGTGCACGGTAAAGGTTTCCAAATCTTCTCTTGCATTGGTTTTGCGCTGACGAGTCTTACAGCATCAACACTCACAGTTCTGGCGCGATCCATGCCCATCCAAGACCTGCTCATTCCTCCGTCAGCATATCTCTTTGACAGGAAACTCGTAGCAAGTATACATGTGCCAAATGCCACCGGACGGAGAGCTTTCAGTGCTAAGCAACCTTTTCAGCGCAATTTACAGGGACAATCACGCTTACCTAGAGTGCTGAGAGAGACAACTTCCTTCATTCTCCTGGATCTAAATGTGACAACGGAAGGATTGTTCAGAATTCCTCCTCACGTTAAGCTGAAGGAGATCCTCCGCGAGGCCTATGATCGTGGGCAAAAGTACATCGTCTGGAAGGAGAAAGATGTGATTCTTCCAATCCCGCCATATGAAGGTGCTCGAAATGCTCTATCCATCGTCTCCGAGTTGGATCAAAGTGATGCTTATGGCGTGCATCTTGCTAGCGGCCTTATCAAGCTCTGGTATCAGGAACTCCGTGAACCGATAGTGCCACATTCAGCATACCGCGAATTAACGATGATGTACGTGAATGCTGCAATAGTGCCAACGCTACAGAATCTCGTCGATCTCTTTTCACCGAAATCCCAGTGGTCTGTTTTGCCTGCTCTTTCTAGAGAGATCTTGGCCAGGCATTTGCTTCCTCTACTGGCGACCGTGGCGAAATATCAAGCAACTAACAAGATGACCGCGGAAAACCTTGCTGTGTGCTTTGCACCTACGCTGGTCTGCGGACCAGACCAGATCGAGGATGCAAAGATGTCCTCAATTCTCCGTCGGTTGCTGATGGTCGCAACTAATATGTGGGAAAGTGAACTTCGTGCCGCTTGCGGTGTTGATGCCGATGCTTTCCGTAGGGAAATTCAACCTCCACTTTCGATGGATGACTACGAAGATCCGTTGTACGAAGTTGAGTATCCAGACGAGATATTACTTCCTCCAGACACCGATCAACAACATGTTGGAATCATTATGGAGGACAACGAAGAACTGGAAGGGTCTCCAATTACTACTCCTAGTTTGGTATCCGATGGACCAAGTGAGAGTACGTGGTCCGCACAGACTGGACCTCGCCTACCGCCTTGTAATCCTATTTCAACAGAACTCGGCATTGAGTCTCCAGTCACATCATCTTCAACCTCCGCTGCCCCACCACTGCCCCCGAGGAAGACCGCATCCGTTGAATATAAAGCTGGGTCACACTTAGGCTCCGGTTCTGAAGATCCTGGCACGACGAAATTGGTCACCGCAGTTCCATCGATATCACCTCTTGTCACGAGTCCCACCAGTGTTACAGGATCGCCTAATACGTACGCCCCTTCGATCGATGGCGCAATTCCTGCGCGTTCAAGAGCATCAACTGTAGGATCAGTCAATTCGAATCCAGATATCGCTACGTTGGTGAAAAGAAAGCCTGTGACGAAGAGTTCAGGTGATAATTGAAGGAATCTAATTGGAATATTTCCATGAAAGACAAACGTATCCACAGTCTTGAATATGATGTTGAATGCCTTGGATGACGATTCGAATGGGATATAGATACCCTCCACCCTTAGGTACACCCTCCCGAACAGTGCGGGTCTAATCAAATTGTAATTCTCCAACGAACGGCGTCGGCTTGGGTTATATAGCGTGCAGGAACGAGAAGGGAATTCATACCTACAAAATGAACCTCTTAATCTGGGTAATACTCTCCTACAGTGAACATATATCACGTGTCGTCGATTTTATAGCTTCCTCGAGTCGTACTAGATCCCTGCAGGTCAAGCTTTCCGTCATCGGGGTCTCGACTTATGAATTTATCCGGACTTTAAAAAAGCTTTGGATTCTAAACTCTTCACCTATACACTTGTTCTGTGGCCATCTAAATTCGCGCACTCCCTTTACCTGCTCCAATTCCTTCCTGTAGCGTTGGAGAATTCGTGGTGTCGTGATGTCGACGTTTGGGAACCACTTCAGAGTCCATACGTACGGTTGACTCACCCCTGCTCAAGATGCCTATTAATTCTGGTATTTCAGCTATGGCGAATCACACTGTCTCTCAGTTGGCGTAATAGTTGACGGCTGCCCTCCCCTTCTGTCCCTCACCGAGTCCGACATCCAACCGCAACTTACTCGGCGGAGACCGGGCCAAAGCGCTATCACCACACCTCGAGATGAAAAAGATAGAGTGGAGATACAGTCAGGAACGGAGCATGGCGTCACACTGGGAACTCCAATTGCAATGCGGGTCATGAATGAGAATCAGCGGCCAAAGGACTACGGCAACAGTACAATGGACATATACCCTCGACCCAGTCATGCTGACCTGACCTACCAATTGAAGTACGGTGTCCGCGCAAGCAGTGGTGGTGGAAGAGCGAGCGCAAGAGAAACAATTGGTTAGACTTCTACATATTTGAATGTGGATGAGTGAGCTAATGTTGGCTTGCAGGTCGAGTTGCCGCCGGCGCAATCGCAGAGAAGATTCTCCATCAGATATGCAATATTGAAATCGTAGCGTTTGTATCGAGTATTGGCTCAGAATACCTCTTCCCACCGACATCTACTCACCCTACGCCCGCCACAAATCCCGAATTCCTCTCCCTTCTAAACACCATCACCCGCAAGCAAGTCGACTCATTCAACCCGGTCCGGTGTCCAAACAAGGAGGCCTCGTCACGAATGGAAACGCTAGTCAAGCAATTCAAAGAACGGCAAGACAGCATCGGCGGCACGATAACGTGCGTGATCCGCAACGCGCCGCCCGGGCTAGGCGAGCCATGCTTCGACAAGCTGGAAGCGGTGCTGGCGCACGCGATGCTGTCGATCCCAGCGACGAAAGGCTTCGAGATCGGCAGCGGCTTCGGCGGGTGCGGCATGGCAGGCAGCGCGCACAACGACGCGTTCATCGCCGCGCCCGCCGGCCCGCCCGCCGCGCTCGCCACCGCCACCAACTACTCCGGCGGCATCCAGGGCGGCATCTCCAACGGCGCCCACATCTTCTTCGCCGTCGCCTTCAAGCCGCCGGCCACCATCGGCCAGCCGCAGACCACGGCCGCCTACGACGGCGCGCCCGGCGTGCTCGAGGCCAAGGGCCGCCACGACCCTTGCGTTGTCCCGCGCGCCGTCCCCATCGTCGAGAGCATGGCCGCTCTCGTCCTCGTCGATGCTCTGCTCGCGCAGCAGGCGCGGAGTAGTGCAAGTGCGCTGCTGCGGAGGGCGGAGAACGGCGCGGTTAATGGCTTTTGAGTGGCGGCTGGCTGGCGGGCTGGGTGGAGTGGATTGGGTGCCCGGGATGAGGGAGCCGTTTCTGTGTTCTTGACTGGCGCGGCGGTGGCACGTCTGGGTGTTCTGGAGAGATGGTGGTCTAGAGCTGGGAGGCTTTTGGTTCGATATCAATCAACGAACGCGGCTGTGAGGCCTTAAAGTTTAAGGAATTTCAGACTTGTTTGGGCTCTGTAAGCAATTTACGCTGCAGCCTTTAGAAGATCTTAAAGGACCTCTGTCAATCAAAAGGTCTGAAGGCTTTTTATTGACTGCCATCGCTCTAATGAGGTGCAGACATCACTCGGTATGCTATGTTTTCTACTGCGTAGATCCCCACCAATGAAAATTTAGAAGAGAGGGCATAATCCATTTGCAATATCGAAAACCTTATGCAATTATGACTCTCACAGTCCCTCTCAGTTCTTTCGTCTTCTTTTCTTCTTGCTCATATATCATATCGCTGCACTTTGATCGGGCGAGTACAAAGCAATCGAACATAGTTATCGTGAGGAGCCCGGCGTTGATGCTAATCAAGCTCAATGAAGGCGTTGTTTGTAGAAGCCACACGACCATACTCGTTATACTTATACCTTGGGATTCCAGGTGTCTGCCATTGCAAGCAAGTCGATTCCTAGGAGACCGATGAAAAGTCTTCCAGCAGGAAGCCATCGTTACGCTTCATCAAGCCGTTAAGGACTGGGTCTATGTAAGAATCCAAGCTGCAACCATTCGCCGGCTGAGAATAGGAACCACATTTTCTACTCCGTTTCTGGCACGATGTCGGAGGGGATTGTATGCTGTGAGCAATTTCTGCAAAACTGAAACCTGTGAACGGGTTGACAGTTTGCGAGAAAGAGAGCTTTCGTGCGGCCATTACTCTACCTTCATTAATGCCCCGAGAAGCATGCAACGGCAGTCGAACGAGCACCCATGCAAGTCGTTGATGAGGTCATTTGCGACCTCTCGCAGAGCAATAAGGATTTTCTGGATCGATTCTTGTCGTCGCTGGGCAATATCATCTACAGTTGCCAACAGCCAACTTAACTATGCTGCTGTTGAATGAGACTCAAAGACTACGCTCTGTAGAATTGGAAGCCCCAGGTCCTGAAATGGGCCTCTGCTATACTTCATGGCAGCGCTGGTGGCGGAGAGAAACTCATTACGCTGCCGAAATACCCAGGAAATGCATATCCATAACACAGTATCCCTCGAATATTCGCTCGGCAGGGCTCTGCTCAAGTGCGCAAGCCAAATGTCGGTGAGGACTTCCACCGCTTCAGCACACTCGTACAGATCCACAATGACAGCAACTTTCGCGAGCATTTCCAGATCGACAGTCTTCGGAACGCTTCGGCTTTTGCCGTGGATGATATGCATGACAGTCACCAGCGCATCCGCGTCGACATCTTCAACTTCCACCTCGACGTATTTATCAGTTTGGAGAGTCTTCCCTTCTTTCCACTCTCTCTCGAGCATGTTGCGGAAGTAAGGTGAGGCTAGAATCAAATGACGCGAAGAGACCCGTATCTTCACACCGCCGGGAGATTCAGGACCACGAAAGCCATCTCCAAGTAGTTCCGGACTCGTCTTGCCATGTTCTGGAAGGTCGCCGATAGCTTGTGGACGGGTATCGAGAGATTCTGGAAGACTATTAAGGAGTTCTGAAGGACTGTCGATGGATCCTAGAGGATTTCCGAGAACTTCTGGGGAGCATTCGGAATCATTAAGGTCTCTCAACACCCTATTTCTCCTCGATTTTACTTCCTTCTTCGACGGCGTCGACTCTAAACCGAAAACTTCATCTACAAGATCGGGTTCAGATGGATCACGGGAACGGGGCAGGTGCTTTTGGGCCTCGTCCCAGATAGCAAAAGGAGGCCTGGGTTCCGTAGCACTAGGAGGACGTCTCCATTAGAGTCTATCTCATAGGATTCCGTAGCCATTTTGTAGCAACGAGGCGTCTCTGAAGTCAAATGGAGCTGTATAAGAGATACGCAGCTCTAGGGTACGTAGAAGCAGCTATAAATTGCACTTTTGTGCGAAGAGGAGAGAATCGGGCATCGTCCGCTCACTTGAAGTGTTTCGCCTAGAAGAAAATCGTTCGTGTTGTAGTCTTGCGTTGGCGGCAACTCATCCAATCAATTTGCTACGCCATTCTGTGGAAAATGGTTAAGGAAGAGTAAGGGTACAACTACCAAGATTACACGAATTAACTCAGCTAAGTGCTTACATGCTACTTCTTTTCTTGTACCTGCAGCTATATCGGGAACGCCGACCTTTGTTGGAGTATTATGAACCCCAGAGCTTCGGTACGATACGATGGAGTAGAGTCGAGTACCTCGGCTGGATGTTTTTTCACACTGGAAACAGCACATCGCCACCTGTGTATGGGCAACAAGAATACGGCTTGCTCTCAGCCTCAGCCCATCCTTAATCCTGCACGTTCGATGATGCTGTCTTAGCTTTGGTTGTAAGCATCCGGCTTTGGCAACCGAAGTGGCGCCTGCATGCTCACAATCTGACTAAGTTCTCACCTACGGTGCTCCCTCAATAAGCTATATGACTACCAATTAAGGTAGGAGTGAAAATATAAAAAGATGTGCCGCAGGATCGTAATTAAGCAGCTTAAATCCTAAAAATCGATCATTGTAATCTATCCCATTTCCGAGAACCTAACCTCAGCGATTTTCCCAACCTCTGGCTCTTAGTTTGTGTTCAGTTTACATGATGTCTAACGCAGAGTATACCCCCGGACGTTGGGCACACTCTCCGTTCCCTCTCATTGAAACTCCATGCGGTGCCAAATCTGCTGTTGGACAACATGGCTCGATATACATGGCACATGAGATGGCGCATATCCACAATGCTCTACTTCGAAGTCTCAACGCCATATACAACCAGGCATCTGAAGTCAAAACTTCCAAAGATATCACTGATCTACTCTTGCTCACAAAGTTCTGGCATTTCGAGGTGGAAGACCACCACTCCGTAGAAGAGGAGATCCTATTTCCTCGGCTGGAGGAGTTGACTGGACAGAAAGGTATCATGGATGGAAACATCGAGCAGCATCATGCCTTCATTCCAGGACTGGAAGCCCTGGAAAAGTACATCAACGAAACCACACCGGGGACCTACAACGCTGAGAAGTTGAGGAGCATCATCTCAAGTTTCGCTATGATACTCCAGCAGCATCTACACGCGGAGATCGAGACGTTATTGAGCTTGAAGAACTACGACTCTGATCGGCTGATTTCTTGCTGGCAAGCGGTTCACGAACATGTTCTGAAGAACTGCGATAAGGTCAGTTTCTCTGTTATTTAAATAACTCATCTGCGCACTCAATCTAACTTCTCATAGAACATACAACTACCACTGTTCATGCATTCTATAGATCGCAATTACGAAGGTGGCGTAACAGGCCTCATTTTGCCGTGGTTTCTGCACTACTTGGTCTACTACTTGTTCGAAACTAAGTACAGCAGAGCGTGGAGGCTACTACCATGTACGACTTGGGGTCAACCGAGACCTCTACCTTTCGCTCCATCTCTTTCGAAGTTTTGAATAGCGCCGTGTTCATGGTTCTGGTATGCTCAAGGCACGGAAGGTGTAAATTTAGCGAGAATGGAGAATGCTACGATTGAAAGTTAACATCGGCGAGGATACTGTGTTCATGTAATATAGATAACAAATATGGTATCTAATATTTTGCAAAACTGCAGACGTCATTAACTGCCGTTGGAGAACCGAGGGTCGGGTGAAAAGGCCTCGAACGATAGCTGGCATGGAAACCCGGACAAGATGCTTGCCTTTTCCCAACCGTAGTGATTGCAATGCATTGTACTTTCCATCATCGAATGAATGCCAGTATGTGTATAGAGTAGATTGGAACGACTTGACAGGTTTTAGAAGTAAGACTGCCCAGGGTCTGGCATGTTAAAGCTCTGCTGAAGAAGAAAATCCCATTGCTGCCAGTCAAGGCCATCGATATCCCCTAGTGTGAATTGTTCAGAGTGGTCTGAAGGAGACGCATTGAAGTCAAAATTTTCAGTCCAATTCATGTCGGGATACTGTCCAAGCTCCAAAGGGAACGTAGAGTCGACAATATTGGGAGTGGCTATAACGCTGTTCGTGCCGTTCGTATGCAGCATGTCAATTCCAGTGTTGATTTGCATCTGAGGAGGAACCCCAATGTTCGAATCTTTCTTTGCGATATTCGAATCGGTCCAAACGAAGTCAGGGTCTAGTCCGGCACTCTTCCATGCTTGCCTCCGGAGCTTTCTAAGCATCTCCCACGCTTCTCGACCAGCCGGTGATAGGTTTCTAGTTGGCTGTTTCTCCATGTGCGATCCAAAGCCGTCAGGTCCGATCAAGGAGAAAAGTTTGTCGACTAGATTTCGTGAGTGCTTTGCCTCCTCGGTAGTGGGATTCTTGATGAGATCAGCCAATATGATAGCTGTGGCCTGCAGTGGTTGATACATCCCAGGATACATCCAGTAGAATGGCCGGAAGAGCTCCGTCGTAGAAAGCTCTAAGAAGTCTTCGATATAGCCATGACAATGTCGTATCGCACTGTGAACGAATTAATACTGAAACTACCAGCTAGCGTTTGGAAAACATACTCCCGTCGTGCTCGGCTGCTGACCTTGCCATATTTGCCTCGCAACAGTGGTTGGTAGAGCATAGAGTAAGTTTTATGTGTCATAAGCCGAAGAAGTCTTTGAGACCATGACTGGAATGGGCGAACAGAAACACCTCCGAACGAGTTACTTCTGTGCGCGCGAATTTCTTCTCCATCTGATGAATACAATTGCATCATCGCAATGCGGCGTATTCTTGCTGCCGTCTCTGAGCTTTGTTGATCAACAGCACGCTTCAGGGATGCAATCTCCTCCAAAGTAATTGGCTCCACTGAAAACTGCCGTCGAAGGAGCTTTCGCATTAGAGATGTGATTTCATATCTACCGATGGCGACGACGTGGTAGATACAAATGCGGCTGCCATCTAGAGATCCAGAGGCTCCCAATGCTGTACTCTTCTCTTTCCCCGATTTTTCAAAGTAAGTCTGGGGAGACTCTGCTTGAAGAATCTCCTCTGGTGTTCCAATATAGTCGTCCTTGAGTTCATTTATCATCTTTGTGTCGTACAGGTAATCCACGACCATAAGCGGTGGGAGTCCAGCTGATAAGCACGTCATGACATCCGTATGAATGATGTGCCACCAGATACGACGCCTTATCTCCGTCTGTATCGGGTCAAGGCCAAAATGTGACCCGTCTCGATGCAGTCCCATGGCTTGTGCAGCTCTTAAAGCGATACCAATGAATGAACAGGCACTAAGAGCTTCTTCTTCGCGAACAAGGAGATTCTGGACGATGAGAAACGCACAGAGACTATAAATCGTTGGGCTCTGCGGGAAGGCAACCAGGCTCAGTGAGTAAGAATGAGAACTGTACAAAGTAGTCACGTCCTCGGGTGACAGTGATGTATTGTGAGGGCCAAAACTTCCTGCGAAGAGCACTGCGAACAGTAATGGCAAGAAACTAGGGACTTCGGCTAGAATTCCAGTAGGAATTTCCTCGCGATTCCAAGTGGAATACCATTCCCAGAAACGATCGTACTGAGATCGAAATGTCTGAACATGGACGAGGAGCGTGATAGGATGAATGCCGCTCAAGAAGTTGTAATACAGAGCGTAACTTGCCTGCTTCGAAGGCAATGCATCCAGAAGTTGCGAGAGCGAGTTGATGCGGTGACAGCAGTTGTAGTCACCTGAATGAGACCTTACTTCGTTTGACTGCCCTCGATCACCGGGAATTCTCGAAGCCTGCGCAGAGATAGAGAATCTTTGAGTAGGAGCTTGACTACAGCCTCCGACTGGGAACGGAAAAAGAGGCGCAGATGAAAGGAGGCTGTCTAAGTCATTGTTCTGGGATCTTATTAGCTTTCAGCCGTATGGCCAGCAGCAGGTACCTACGTCGTGGTCAATATTCGCCCAGAACGAACTTGGGACGTAGCGTGATCGTCCACCATGTTGGCTGGTGAGGTAACCAGTCCAAGACGTACTCGGCCGATGGTTGCCATGGGTTGAAGGAGATGGTTGCAAATCTTCAGGAGCACTGAGGTCTGATTCGCTCTCCATTTGCGCGTCGTCCTTTGCTGGACTTTCTTTGGATTCACCATTTGGTCGAATCGGTCGCTGTTGTTCCGAAGGAAATCTCAACGAGCCATCTACCGCCCAAACGCACTGTTCTTCACTTTGGGCACAGCGGCTGCAGATTGGTCGATTTCTGTCACATTTCAATCGCCGTGCCCTACATGCCTGGCAGCTGAGAATGGCTCGTCGGCGATGTACACCGCTACGCATTCGCTTATGGCTCGAAGAGCTCATCGTCGGTTAAGAGCCAGAATACGTCCGGAGAAGGATTGCTGTGCTGAATCACCAATGATCCAAGAGGTTCGGATCACCGAATACTTTCGAAGCATCCTCTATCGGTCTGGTCAATCGTGGGGTAATCAAACGCGGCCAGTCCTCGGTATCAATAAGGTGCCTATCCAATAACGAGGAAGATATAGTCAAAATGCCGGTGCTTTGATGTTTTCGTGAGCATGCATACGTTTAAGTTGTTGGGGTGGCAGTTGGCGAAGTTGAAAGCTCTAGCTCCGCTCGATCCGATCTTTACCTGGTTCGCTATCACGGTCCTCTGAGTTAGCGCAATGAGTTTGTTCCCGCAGTGACTAGCCCTGCATTATAAGTACATTTCTATTGTAATTTTGTTGTCGGGAAATCTGCCTCTGGTTTAGGCGGCACCCCCTTCGGGCATGGTCGCCTCGCTTAGTCACCC
>Ga0335073_10006474_pt1 | contig 16453 bp, 15 predicted proteins | sample Lox_Sample_22_FD_207093 | JGI IMG/M metagenome (GOLD analysis project Ga0335073, IMG submission 207093) | Soil microbial communities from Loxahatchee National Wildlife Refuge, Florida, United States - Lox_Sample_2.2 | ecosystem: Environmental > Terrestrial > Soil > Wetlands | place: USA... | reverse complement strand
CCGCATGTTCATCGGCGAGGGCGGGCTGACCTGGGAGCGGACGACCAAGATCGACGCCAACCACGAGCTGGTGCGTGAGATCCGCTAGCCGGAGCTGCGGCCGGTCGCCGGGACTGCCCTCGGGACGCCGGATTCAGCCGGAACGTCGCGCCCGGACGGCTCGGGCGCCTCATGTGGCATCCCCGCGGACCAGCGGTCCGCGGCATCGAGCCTGGCCTCGAGACGGTGCAGCACGGTGAGGATCTCATCCATGCGCTCCTCCACCCGGTGGTCGGTGTCATGCTCGACAAAGTACGAGGCGATGGACGCGGCCACGACGCCGAACAGCGCGATGCCGGTGATCATGAGGACCACGGCGACCGCGCGCCCGGCGACGGTCACCGGGTACTGGTCGCCGTAACCGACGCTGGTCACCGTCACCACCGCCCACCACAGCGCGCCGCCGTAACTGTGGATGGTGCTGCCCTTGGCGTGTGCCTCGAACGCCACCTCGAGCCCGGCCGCCACGAACATGATCGCGATCACCAGGCCCGCCACGTAGTGCAGCCCCCGGCGCCGGATGATCGCGCGGGCATGGCCGAGGCCGGTGCCCACGAACGCCGCGAGCCGGGAAGCCTGCAGCAGCCGCAGCGCGCGCAGCTCGCCAAGCCCGCGCAGCGCGCGCAGGGCCCGCAGCGGCCGCAGGAACGGCAGGAGCACGACCGCGAGGTCGAGCAGGTGCGTGCGGACGAACCTCACCCGGTCCGGGGCCAGCCCGAACCGCACGCCGTAGTCAGCGCCGAACAGGACCCAGATCAGGTAGTCCACGGCGTCGAAGGACGCGGCCAGCGCGCCGTGCAGCGGGCGGATGAGCGGGATCAGCAGCACCGGGATCATCACGAACGCCAGCGCGGTCATCGGCAGGTGGCTGAACTGCACGTAGCGGTCATAGGCCTCGCTGCCCCGTCGCTGCTGGCGCCCAGGCATGTTCCCGACGCTAGCGACGGGCCCGGCGAAGGTCGACAGCCTGCGCCCGCTGTACGGCCACTGCTCGTCGGCTGTTCACCCGCGCGGCGCCCGGCCGGCTGCCCAGGGGCACCCCGGGCGGCCCAGACGGCTAGCGGGAGCCCAGCCGCCAGGTTGACTCGAGCGCTTCCCCATCCCCGGCCGAGACGCTGGCCAGCGGCGGCTCACCGTCGTCGGCGACCTCGCCGCCCCCGGCCAGCACCCGCATCGCGTCCGGGGCGAGATACGCGTGCACCGGGGTGCCCTGGGACAGCTGGGCGAGCTGACCCTGGTCGCCGTCGTTCTGCATCAGCGCCTGTAGTTCCACCCCAGGTGCGAGCCGGAGAAACACCTGCGTGGACGACCCCAGGTAGACCAGCCGCTCGACCATGGCGGGAATCCGGTTCGGCCCGTCGGTGCCGAACTCCTCGACCCGCACCCGCTCCGGCCTGATCACGGCGTGCGACCGGTCCGGCGCCGAGTCGCCGCCATGGTCGACCTGCAGCACGGACTCGCCGAGCTTGGCGCTGCAGCACGAGCCGGGTCCGCGCGAGACGATGTCCACCTCCATCAGGTTGGACACCCCGAGGAAGTCGGCAACGTACGTGTCGGCCGGCTCCTCGTAGACCTCGTGCGGACCGCCGATCTGGACGATCTTGCCGTCGCGCATGACCGCGAGCCGGTCCGACATCGTCAGCGCTTCCTCCTGGTCGTGCGTCACGTACAGGAACGTGATGCCAACCTGCTCCTGCAGCGCCTTCAGCTCGACCTTGAGCGAGCGGCGCAGCTTGGCGTCAAGCGCGCCGAGCGGCTCGTCGAGCAGCAGCACCGAGGGCTTCAGCACCAGAGCCCGGGCCAGGGCCACCCGCTGCTGCTGGCCGCCGGACAGCTGGCCGGGCCTGCGCTTGGCGAACGTGCCGAGCTTGACCAGGTCAAGGGCCTCGTTGACCCGCGTGGTGAGCTCGCTCTTGTCGATGCGGCGGTTCCTCAGCCCGAACGCCACGTTGTCGAACACGGACAGGAACGGGAACAGCGCGTAGCTCTGGAACACCGTGTTGACGTTGCGCTTGTGCGGAGCCACGGCCGACACGTCGACCTCGTCGAGCAGGATCCGCCCGGCGGTCGGCTGCTCGAAGCCGGCGATCAGCCGCAGCGTGGTCGTCTTGCCGCAACCGGACGGGCCCAGCAGCGAGAAGAACTCGCCGCTGGAGATCGTCAGGTCGATCGAGTCGACGGCGGCGATCTCCGCAAACTGCTTGGAGAGCGAGATCAGCTCTATCCGGCCTCCGGCCATCGGGGTTACCTGCCCTTCTGAAGAGCTCCATTCGGCTGACCAGCCTGGTGTCCCCCAGCACGCCCGCGCTGGCTGCCCTTCCACTCAAAGCCCAGCTGCTCAGCGATGAACCGCATGCAAAGCTCGAACGCCCGCTCGGGGCCAACCACGGGATCGCTGAGCGCGATCTGGATGGCGAAGCCGTCGAGGAGCGAGCAGAGCAGGATCGCGAAGTTGTCCGGGTCCACGGTGGCGAACTCGCCGGCCCGCTGGCCGTCGGCCACCAGCGCGCTGACCATCTCCCGCCAGCGCTCGTCGTCCCGCTGCCGCAGCCCGGCCACCTCGGGATTCCGCGCGGCCAGCGTCCAGAAGTCCAGCCAGAGCGTCCACGAGCTGCGCGGTTCCGCATCGGCCTCAGGCAGACAGCTCATGGCCACGATTTCCTCGATCCGCGCCGCCGCGGTCGGGAGCTCGGCCATCCGGCGCTGCCCGTCGCCGTACCAGATGTTGTCCAGGTACCTGATCGACTCGGTGAGGAGCTGGTCCTTGGTCTTGAAATAGTAGATCACCAGGGCCGGGCTGATCCCGATCCGCTCGGCAACGTCGGCGATCCTGGTCTCGGCGTAACCGCGTTCGGCGATGACCTCGAGCGCGGCGCGCAGCATCTGCTCGCGGCGGCTGTCGGCGGTGCCCAGCGCAGTCGTGGCCTGGGCCGTATCCGTCATCGCGACATCCCTCGACATCCCGCCTCATTCATTTGACCTCTTGTGGACACGTTATCAGGTTTCTAGACTGAACATTCAGTCAAAGATGTTAAATGCGGCCAGGACCCCGCCTGGCCGCAGCGGACGGACACGCGGAAGGCGGACCCATGGCCGCAACATACGACGCCATTGTCGTTGGCGGAGGACACAACGGTCTCGTCGCCGCCGCATACCTGGCCCGATCTGGCGCCAGGACGGTCGTGCTTGAGGGCAGGCACAAGACCGGCGGCGCGGCGACCACGGAGGCGCCATGGCCGGACGCGCCCGAGTTCAGCGTCACCCGGCTCTCGTACGTGATGAGCCTGATGCCGCCGACGATCATCAACGAGCTCGACCTCCCCCGCCATGGGTACAGGATTTACCCGATGGGCCCGTATTACCAGGCATTCCCCGAGGGTGGGTCGATCAAGTTGTACGCGGACGACGCCAAGCGCAACCACGACGAGGTGTCCAGGTGGTCCAAGAAGGACGCGGACGCCATGCCGAAGTGGGACGCCTGGCTGGAGGGGCTCGCCGAGGTGCTCGGCCCGCTGCTGCTGACAGTCCCGCCGGCGATCGGGTCGCGCAAGCCGCGTGACCTCGCCGACACCCTGCGGCTGGCGTGGCGGCACCGCGGCCTGGACGTGCGCACGATCGCGGACGTGACCAGGCTGATGACGATGAGCATCGCCGACCTGCTCGACGACTGGTTCGAATCGTCGCAGGTCAAGGGGGCCCTTGCGGTCAACGGCGTGATCGGGACCTGGGCCGGGCCGTTCGAGCCGGGCACTGCGTACGTGATGGCGCACCACTCGATCGGCGACGTCGGCGACGGGCACCTGGGCAACTGGGGGTTCCAGGAGGGCGGCATGGGCGCCGTCTCGGCGGCGATCGAGCGCGCGGCCCGCAGCCACGGCGCCGAGATCCGCACCGGCGCGCGGGTGGCCCGCGTGCTGGTCGAAGGCGGCCGGGTCACCGGCGTGGTGCTGGACAACGGCGACGAGATCCGCGCCAAGGTCGTCGTCTCCACCGTGCACCCCAAGATCGCTTTCCTCGAGCACGTCGGCAAGGAGAACCTGCCGGAGGACTTCACCGGCGACATCGAGCACTGGAAGTCGCGCAGCGGCGTCGTGAAGATCAACCTGGCGCTGGCCGAGCTGCCGGACTTCACCGCGGATCCCGGCTCCAACCTGCAGGAGCACCACACGGGCTCGGTGGAGATGGCGCCCACGATGGAGTTCATCGAGCGCGCGTTCCAGGACGCGCGCGAGGGCCGCCCGGCGGCGGCCCCATTCAGCGACGGCGTGATCCCCACGGCGTTCGACAAGACGCTCTGCCCCGAGGGCAACCACATCATGTCGCTGTTCACCCAGTGGGTGCCGGATGACTGGAATGAAGAGCCGCACACCGCCGAGCTCGAGGCATACGCGGACCGGATGATCGATCTCTACAACGAGCTCGCGCCGAACTTCAAGGCGTCGATCCTGCACCGCGACATCGTCGGCCCCTACGAGATGGAGCACGACTACGGCCTGATCGGCGGCAACATCTTCCACGGCGAGCTGTCCCTGGAGCAGCTGTTCCACATGCGCCCGGCGCCCGGCTACGCGGACTACCGCACGCCGGTGGACGGCCTGTACTACGGCAGCTCGGCAACGCACGCGGGCGGCGGCGTGTGCGGCATCCCCGGGTGGCAGGCGGCCAAGGCCGCCATCGCGGACAAGAAGGCGGCTCGGCGGACCGGCCAGGTCCGCAGGATCATCCGGCGGTCATGACCATCCGACACAGCCCGGAACGCGACGCCACGGCCGGCCAAGCGGACACGGCTCCGCCGGCGACCGCGGCGCCGCCCGCGGCCGGGGCGGCCAGCGCCGCCCGCCCCGGCCCGCCAGCCGGCACCACCACCCCCGACCACGCCAGCCCCCCAGCCGGCACCACCACCCCCGACCACGCCAGCCCCCCAGCCGGCCGCGTTCCGGGGGCGGATCTGACACCGATGCTGGAGGCGCGCAGCATCGCCCTGGTCGGCGCCTCGCCGCGGCCCGGCACGTTCGGGCAGCGGATGCTCGACGAGGTGACGAGGAGCCCGGCTGGGCCCGAGGTTCACCTGGTCAACCCCAGGTATGCCGAGATCGGCGGGCGGCCGTGCGTCCCGTCACTCGCGGACCTGACGGAACCGGTCGACCTGGTGCTGCTCGCCGTGCCCGACGCCGCCCTGGAGCAGCAGCTCACGCTCGCGGCCCGCCGCGGCGACCGCTCGGCGGTCATCTTCGGCAACGCCCACGAGGACCCCTCCCCCGCGGGTATCCAGCCAGCCCCAGCGTCCGCCCACGCCGCCCCCGGCCGCCCGGCTCCGGGCCACCTACTGCCCGGCCATCCCACCCCGGCCCAGTCAGCCCTCAGCGACGCCGCGCCCAGCGAATGGATGTACCAAAAGGCCCCTTCTTTCGAGCCCATCGGTTCATCGATGCCGGAGGCTGGCGAGCCCGTGGGACTGGTGAGGTCAGCGGGGCCGCTGCGCGACCGGCTGGCCGCGATCGCAAGGCAGGCCGGGATGCAGCTTTGCGGTGCCGGGTGCATGGGGTTCGTGAACGTGGCCCGGGGGCTGCGCGCGATCGGCTATACCGAACCCGACCCTCTCCGGGCCGGTCCTGTCGCCCTGGTCACGCACTCCGGATCGGTGTTCTCAACGATGCTGCGCACCCGGCGCGCGATCGGCTACAGCCTCGCGGTCTCATCGGGCCAGGAACTCGTCACCGCGGCAGCGTCCTACCTCGACTACGCGCTGGGGCTGCCGGAGACAAAGGTCCTGGCGCTGGTCCTGGAGGCGATCAGGGAACCGGATCTGCTGCGAGGGGCCCTCGCGCGTGCCGCTGACCAGGACATCCCGGTCGTCCTGCTCACCGCGGGGCGCTCGGCCAGCGGACGGGCGATGGTCACCGCGCACTCCGGCGCGCTGGCCGCCGACGATGGCGGCTGGGAGGCCCTGGCCCGCGCGTACGGCATCCATCGCGTCGGCGATCTCGCTGAGCTCGCCGATGCGCTGGAGCTGTTCGCGATCGGGCGCCGTGCTGCCCGCCGCAGTGGCCGCGGCGGGCAGCACGGCCTGTCCGCCCGGACGGGCATCGCGACCGTGCACGACTCCGGCCTGGAACGCGCGCACGCGGCGGATCTGGCCGAGGATCTCGGCGTGCCGTTCGCCGCCATCGGCCCGGCGACCAAGGCCAGGCTGGCCGGGATCCTGGACCCCGGCCTGATCCCGGCCAACCCACTCGACGTGTGGGGAACCGGCGCCGATACCCGTGGCCTGTTCACGAACTCGCTGGTTGCCCTCGCCGAGGACCCGTCGGTGGACGCGGTCGCCCTCGCCGTTGACCTGGTCCACGAGCTGGACGGGGACGAGTCTTACCGGCTGGCCGTGCTGGACGCGGCGGCGCAGATCACCAAACCGCTGGTCGTGCTCGGCAACCTGTCCAGCGCCGTCGACACCGACCTCGCCGCGCATTTGCGGGAGCATGGGGTTCCGGTGCTCGAGGGCCTGCGCACCGGCCTGCTGGCGGTGCGCCACCTGCTCGATCACGCCGCCCGGTCTTCCGCCTCCGTGGTGCCGGACCTGGCCGTCCCGGCCGATCCCGGCGGGCGCAGGGACCGCGGCGCGGCGCTGCTCGCCGCGGGCATCACCAGCGGGCCGCCGCTCCTGGCGCTGCTCGCCGAGTACGGAATCGCCGCCGCCGCCGCGTCGGAAGCCAGCGACGCGGCAGGCGTGCTCGCAGCCGCTGAGTCGATCGGCTACCCGGTCGTGCTCAAGACGGCCGACCCGGCCATAGCGCACAAGTCCGACGTCCGGGGCGTGGTCCTCGGTATCCCCGGCCCGGCGGAGCTCGCCCGGGCCTACGCGGACCTGTCGGCCAGACTGGGTCCGCACGTCATGGTCTGCGAGAACGTTCCGTCCGGCACCGAGCTGGCCATCGGTATCGCGCCCGACCCCGAGCTCGGCCCGCTGATCGTGGTCGGCGCGGGCGGCGTGCTCGTTGAGCTGCTCGCGGACCGCGCGGTCGCGCTGCCTCCGGTCGACGAGCGCACGGCCAGGCAGATGATCGGTGAACTCCGGGTGGGCAAGCTGCTCTCCGGGGTCCGGGGTGCGCCGCCGGCCGACCTCGACGCGGTCGCCCGGACGGTCGCGGGCGTCTCAGCGCTCGCCGCCGACCTGCGCGACAGGCTCCTGGCGCTGGATGTGAACCCGCTGATCTGCGGTCCCGAGGGCGCGGTCGCCGTCGACGCGCTGGCGGTGCCGGTCGAGGCACTCAGGCTGGTATGACGAGCGGCAGAAACGCCGCGGCCGGCCCGGTGACCCGGGCCGGCCGCTGATCATCGAGCACGAGCGGGTCAGGTTCCCTGGTTCCAGGTGACGCTGAAGTCCGCGCCGCCGTCGGTGAGCGCCGACGGCGTGGCCATGTCCTCGCCGGACGGGTCCTGCATGATGATGTCGGTCGACGTCCAGAGCGAACTGGGGGACAGCGTCCCGCGCAGGCCGTCGCGAGCTGTTACGAGCGTGTTCGTGAAGCTGACCTTGCCGAAGTCGGCCAGGTTGATCCCGCCGCCCACCGACCCGCCCGGGTCCTCCTCGATCACCTCGGCCGAATTCCGGTCGCAGGTGCTGCCGCTCGGGCAGTTCTGGTCGGCCTGCATGTCGGCCCCGGTGGTCTCGTCCTTCAGGGTCAGCTGATACTGGCTGGTGCTCTGGTCGAAGTAGACCGCCACGAAGATCGTGTCGCCCGGGTTGACGCCGGAGAACACGACGGGGTCGAGGGGGAACATCTCGTACCAGGCCTGGTTGGTGGCGGCGCCCGTGGCGGAGTTGCAGAAGGAGTCGACGCCCGTCTGCTCGACCGTCGAGCTGCTGAACCCGTCGAGGCCCACCCACTCCGCCGCGTACGTCTGCCCCGCCGACCCGATCCGCACCGCCGAGCAGTTGATGCTCGGGACCGTGAACGTGCTCTCCACGAACCGCAGCGCCACGTTCTTCTTCGCGACGGCGGCATAGCCCGACCAGTTGTTGCTGTCGGTCGTGGCGTTCCTGGCAAGGTGCGGCAGCACCGTTCGCGGCAGGCGGGCGTTGGTCACCAGGTGGAAGCCGTGCAGGTCAAGACCAGGAGCGTGGGTCGCGCTCGACGCGCTCGCTGACGCGACGGGTGCCATCGCGACGGCCGCAGCCGCGGTGGCAACGACGATTAGCGGTCGTAGATTCACATTCGGGCCCTTCTGGGGGACTTCAGAGAAATGACATTGTGCCCGAGCAGAAGATTTGACCGCGGCGCTTTTCTGGCAAACGAAACTAATGTTCCAGAAAGCACATAAAAGAATTTATCGAGGTCACAGGCATCGCCAGAAGCGAAAGGGACGGACGTGATCAGCGTTACTGGCGAGGCGCCCGTGCCGGCCCTGACGGCCGCGTCCGCGTCCGCGTCTGCGCGTCTGCGTCCGCGTCTGCGCCCGCGCCCGCGCCCGCGTCTGCGTCTGCGTCCGCGATCAGAAGATCACGTAGAGCTTGCGGATTGTCTCGTGGATCTGCCAGGTGCCCGCCCAGCCGCGCGGGAACACAGCGGTGTCGCCCGGGCCGATCTCCTGCGGCGCCCCGCCGTCGGGGGTCACCGTCATCCGGCCGGACACGATGTGCACAAACTCGTTCGTCTCCAGCTTCCAGTAGGACGGCCCCGGCGTGCACTCCCAGACGCCGCTCTCCTGCTCGCCGTCCTGCCACAGGGTGTAGCCGGAGGTCTGCATCGGCTCGCCGGTCGCCTCCTCCAGCGGGCCCCAGTCCTCGAGCTCGGCGGTGGCGGCTTCGGACAGGAACGGTGTCTCGGTCATGTGGGCTGTCCTTTCTGGAGGATGGGGAGGGTGGGCGGGCGAAAACGAGTCAACTCGCCGGCGCGCTGGACGGGAACGGCAGCGCGATCGGGTCGGTCCCCAGGCGGCTATTGCCCTCCGCGTCGAACCGGTCCAGGCCCAGCGACGCGGTGTCCACCACGTCCGACCTGCCGGTCAGGGCCACGTCGGCCGCCGCCTTGGCGACACCCGGTCCCCACATCATCCCGGCGCCTCCGGCACTGGCCACCGTGACTCCGTTCAGGGCGGTGTCCTCGATGAGCGCGGGCCCGATGATCGGCAGATGATCGGGTGTGTAGTCGATGGTCGCCGCCCAGATCCGGCGCAGGCCCAGCCCGCGGGTAACCGGGACCAGCTCGGCGAGCCGCGCGCGCATCAGCGCAAGGTACGCATCGTCAATCTGGGTGGCCGGGCCGGGCGGCTCCACCGGGTTGCTCATGCCGAACAGCAGGCCCTTCTCCTCGGGCCGCCAGTAGAGGCCTGCGGCCAGGTCGAAGACCATCGGCACCCGGGCGGGATCCAGGTCGGGGTGCGGCTCGGTGACCGCGACCTGATGGCGCACGCCGCCGGCCGGGACCCTGATCTTGGCAAGCCCGGCGACTTGGGCGAGCTCGGGCCCGCCGGTGAGCACCACGAGCGGGGTGCCGATCGGGCCTCGTGTCGTGTCCACGCCGGTCACCCGGTCGCCGCTGGTCGCCAGGCCGGTGAGCGCCGTGTGCTCGCTGATCGTGACCCCGCTGACCGCCATTGCCACCGCGTAGGCGGTCACGTTGCGGGTCGGCGTCAGGTAGCCGTCGTCCGCGCTGAATGTTCCGCCGAGGGTGAGCCCCGGCGCCAGGGTGGGGTTGAGCCGGTCGACCTCGTCCGGCTCAAGCCATTGGATCGGCAGGCCGAGCGAGACCTGCATCTCCATGCGCGCGTGCGCGGCAGCGACATCGGCCTCGGTGAAGCACGGCAGCAGGTAGCCCTGCGCGGTGAACCCGGAGTCGATCCCGAGCACTTCGTGCTGGCTGAGGTAGAACCGGCGGGACCACTCGCCGAGCTGGACCGCCCACCTGGTGCCGCCCTGGGTGCGGACGACGCCGGCGGCGCGGCTGCTCGCGCCCTGGCCGAGGGTGCGCTTTTCCAGCAGGACCACCTGGTCGAGCCCGGCCTGCCGGAGAAAGTAGGCGCACCAGGCGCCGACGGTGCCGCCGCCGACGACAACCGCGTCGGCCGACCCTGGAACGGCGGGAAGCATTGGCACGGCCTCGATGCTGGCATAGACTGAACGTTCAGTCAAGACTTGGCCTGTGCGGGCAGAAAGCAGGGCAACCGGGATGTCGATGTACGGCCTGTCAGACGAGGACCTGCGGATCCAGGCGCGAGCCCGGACCTTCGCCGACGAGCTGATCCCGTTCGAGGTCACCGCCGAGATGAACGCGGGCGACCTGCCAAAGGACGTCGTGGCCGCGCACGCGGAGCGGGCCAGGGAACTCGGCGTCGCCGCGGCGAACATGCCGCGCGAGCTCGGCGGCGGGGGCTGCACGTCGCTGCAGCAGGTCCTGATCCAGGAGCAGGTCGGCCGGGTCACCAACGCGCTGGCCTGGTCGGCCTCCACTCCCCCGTCCTGGCTGCCCGCGGTCGCCACGCCGTACCAGCTGGACCGGTTCGTGCTGCCGACCGTCCGGGGCGAGCGCGAGGAGTGCTACGCGATCACCGAGGAGGGCGCGGGCTCTGACGTGGACGCGATCGAGGCGACCGCGCGCCGGGACGGCGGCGATTACCTGCTCAACGGCGAGAAGTGGCACGTGACGTCGTACAACTCGGCCGACTACGCGTTCTTCCAGGGCAAGCTCGTCGGCGGCGAGCACGGCGGCGAGCACGCGATGTTCCTCGTCGACCTGCCGAGCCCGGGCGTCCAGGTGGTGCGCACGCCCGCTTACTCTCACACGATCGCCCATCATCACCCGATCGTCGCGTTCACCGAGGTCCGGGTGCCGGCCTCGCACCTCGTCGGGGCCGAGGGCGACGGGATGACGTTCGCCTACGAGTGGTTCCGCTTCGAGCGGCTGATGGTCGCCGCTCGATGCCTCGGCGCGGCCGAGCGGCTCACTGCGGAGATGACCGGCTTCGCCACGGAGCGGCAGGTCCAGGGCAGGCCGATCAGCGAGCTGGGGCAGATCCAGGCGATGCTCGCCGACAGCCTGACCGAGCTGTTCGCCGCGCGCTCGCTGACGTACGAGACCGCGCGAGGGATCGACTCCGGCGCGGACGTGAAGGTGCAGCACGCCCAGTGCTCGATGGCCAAGCTGTACGCGTCGGAGATGGCCGGCCGGGTGGCCGACCGGGCGGTCCAGGTGTTCGGCGGCCGCGGCTACATGCGCGAGAACGTCGCCGAGCGGTTCTTCCGCGAGCTGCGGGTGGAGCGGATCTGGGAGGGCACGAGCGAGATCCAGCGCGCGATCATCGCCGACCAGATGGTCAAACGCAGCCCCGCGGCGCTCGCCTGACGGCCACCGCTGCGGTATTCCCAGCGGTGTGGCGCACGGCCCTATCATGCCGCTTAGGCGCGCGGCGCAGGCGGCGACCGGGCGCACGGCAGGTGAGGTCGTGGAGACAGGTCCGATGAGCGAGAATCCGAAGGAACCGAGCGGGAATCCGAAGGAACCGGGCCCTCAGCCGGTTGATCTGCACACCGACCGGCCGCATCCGGCGCGCGTCTACGACTACCTGCTCGGCGGCAAGGATAACTACGCCGCCGACCGTGCCGCGGCCCACGAGGGCATGAAGGCCAACCCAAACTCGCGGGTCCCGCCGCGGGAGAACCGCTCGTTCATGCGCCGCGTGGTTGGCTACCTGGTCCGCGAGGCGGGCATCAGCCAGTTCCTCGACGTCGGCACCGGCATCCCCACCTCGCCGAACGTGCACGAGATCGCGCAGGCAGCCCACCCGAGGGCCCGGGTCGTGTATGTGGACAACGACCCGATTGTGCTCTCGCACGCCAGGGCGCTGCTGACGTCGTCGCCCGAGGGCAGGACCGCCTACATCGACGCCGACTTGCGCGACGTGGCCAAGATCCTTGACTCGCCCGACCTGCTCGGAACGCTGGACCTGAGCCAGCCGATCGCGCTCATGCTGTTCGCCGTGCTGCACTTCATCCAGGACGAGGATGACCCCTACGGGATCGTCCGCCGGCTGCTGGCGGCGCTGCCGTCCGGCAGCTACCTGGCGCTGTCGCACCTCACCGGGGACTTCGACCCGGGTGCCTGGGCCGGTGTCGCCGCCGTGTTCCGGCGCAGCGGCGTGACCATGCAGGTCCGCTCGCTGCCCGATGTCGAGCGCTTCTTCGGCGGCGTGGACCTGATCGATCCCGGAGTCGTGTCGCTGCCGCGCTGGCGGCCCGACCACGAGGTCGAGGTTGGCGAGGCAGGCCTGCCGTCCGACGCCGCCGTGTCGGTATACGGCGGCGTCGCGCGCAAGCCGTAGCTGGCCGCGGCTAGCCAGCCAGGCTGTCCTCGATGGCCGCCACCAAAGCGGGGTCCTCCGGGTCGGTGCGCGGCCGGAACCGCCCGAGCACGGTGCCATCGGGGCCGATCAGGAACTTCTCGAAGTTCCACTGGATGTCGCCGGCTTCCCCGTCGGCGTCGGGCACAGCGGTCAGCTCGGTATAGACAGGGTGCCGACCCGGCCCGTTGACCTCGATCTTCTCGAACATCGGGAACGTCACGCCGTAGGTCACCGAGCAGAACTGGCCAATCTCGTCGGCGGTGCCCGGCTCCTGGCCGCCGAACTGGTTGCACGGGAAGCCGACCACCGAGAACCCGCGATCGCTGAACCGCTCGTGCAGCCGCTCCAGCCCCTCGTACTGCGGGGTCAGGCCGCACTTGGAGGCGACGTTGACCACGAGCAGCGTCCTGCCCGACAGATCGCCGAGCGAGCCGGGCTGCCCGGCCAGGGTGTTCACGGGAAAGTCGTACACGGTCACGTGACTGATTCCTTCGCTGTCGGGATGCAGGTGCGCCAGTCTCAACAGCAGCATCCGTTCGTCTCTTCCATGTCGCCGGAAAGAGGAGTGAGCTGTGTCACCCCCTGCCGATAGGCTGCGGGGCAGCATGAGCAGTGAACTCGAGGACCTCCCGCAGCAGCTGGCGGCGCTGACCACACGCGTCGACACATCGAGGGCCTGCGGGCGATGATGGACCGGGATCTTGCCGGCATCAAGCAGCGCATGGATGCACAAGATCATCTGCTCCAGGCGCTGCACATCACGCAGGCCAACCACACGCAGCGGCTCAGTCGCATCGAGGACACGCTGACCCGGATCGAGACCGATTTCCGCGGGAAGCTGGACACGATCGTGGCGATGCTGGACCACCTCACGCCGCCCGCCGACGGGCAGGCATAACCAGCCAGGAGCCGACCTGCGGCGTCAGCTGGCGGCCGCGGTCCTCGCGCCGGGGTTCCAGACCGGCTCGCCGCGGTAGCCGCGGGCGACCATGGTCACGAACTGGTACACGGCGTCCTCGTCCGGCGACAGCGGTCCGGGCTTCGCGTGCTCGGACGTGAGCCCGCGCTGCACGGACTCGCAGGCGTGCCAGTCCTGCTGGTTGGTGATGTCCCAGAACTCGACCGCGTAGCCGGGGTCGAAGCCCGGCTTGTCCAGCGCCTCCGGAGCAAAGGCCCAGGTGCACTCGATCATGGTCCGGTCCACGGCAAGCGGCGTCAGCCGGTGGGTCATCACGTAGTCGGGATGCAGGCTCAGCAGCACGTTCGGGAAGATGTTCACGTAGATCACGGTGCGCAGGCCCTTGGCGTCCAGGCCGCGCAGCGGCACCCCCAGGCTGGTGCCGTCCAGGGACATCGTGTCCATGCCGTCCCGCAGGTCCATCCAGCCGCCGACCCACGTGCCCCGCGCGGGATAGTTCTCGCCGCTCTTCGGCGGGCTGACCCGGCACAGCTCGGGATGGATCATCGGGCAGTGGTAGCACTCGTGGTAGTTCTCGGTGAGGATCTTCCAGTTCGCGGCGGCGTCGTACTCGTGCCGTCCCGCCGTGACCAGCCGCCCGGGCTCGTACGGCGCGACCAGCTCGTCGAGTTCGCGCAGCGCGTCGGCGAGCGGCGGCGCCTGGCCAGAACCGTCCGCGAAGATCAGCCCGTGCCACTCGGCAACGGGCAGCTCGACGAGGCCCCAGCCGGACCGGTTGAAGCCGTCGCGTCCCTTGAACCCCTGGGCGAACCGCAGCCCGCCGGACAGCGAGTAGGTCCAGGAGTGGTACGGGCAGATCACCGAGTTGTTCTGCGCGCTCTGCCCGCAGGGCAGCAGTTCGTGGCCGCGATGGCGGCAGGTGTTGGCAAAGGCGTGCAGCGCGCCATCTTCATCGCGGGTCAGCAGCACGCTTCCGGCGCCGACGGACTCCGCCCGCTGATCACCAGGCTGGGCCAGTTGCGAGCTGAACCCGACGCAGGCCCAGCCCGCGTCGAAGAAGTGCTTCTGCTCCCAGGCGAACACCGCCGGATCCACGTACGCGGCCGGTGGCAGCATCACGGATTCGCCGAAGGGCTGGAGCGATCGCGCGAGCGCGGTCTGGTCGATGGGCGCAGCAGGATGACGAACTTGACTGACCATACAGTCAAGGGTAGGCGCGGGCCTCGGCGCTGTCCAGAGCGGCGGAACACCTGTTCACCGTGCAGCCCGATCAGTTCACCGGTTTATCGTGCAGGCTCAGTTCACCGGTTTATCGTGCAGGCCCAGTACACCGGTTTATCGTGCAGGCGGATCAGCGCGGGTGCCGACGTGCGCAGCGACGAAGTTGAGCAGGCGGCCGAGCAGCGCGGCGAGATCGGTGCGCTCGGTCACGGCGAGGCCGCGCACGAGTTCCGCCTCGCGCCCAAGGACGCTGTCGACGGTTCGCTCGACGAGCGCGTGCCCGGTCCTGGTCAGGGCCACGTTCACGGCCCGGCTCCCGTCGCCCACGGCGGCTCTCCGCACCAGCCCCTCACGCTCAGCCCTGGCCACGCGCTGCGACACCGCGCCCGCGGTCACCAGCGCCCGCTGCGCGATCTCGCGCGTGGTGAGCCGGTACGGCGGCCCGGCCCGGCGCAGCACGCTGAGCAGGTCCAGCGTCGCCCCGTCGACCCCGCACGCCTGCAGCACCCGCCGGCGATCATCGGCCAGCAGCTTCGCGAGCCTGAAAATCGGGGTAACGATCTCGATCGACTCCACCGGCACGCCCGGATGCTCGCGCTGCCACGCCGCGGCGATCTCTGCCGCCGGATACGCGGAGACAGAGTCGAATGGATAGCGGTCTGCCTCGGCCACGACCGGCCACCTCCCCCCGGGTAAGCTACGTTTAGACCTAAACATATCGCTTGCCAGCCTGCGAGCGATGCGGAACGCGGCCGGGCCGTGCTGGCGCGGAACACGCCTGGTGGCCAGACCCAGCTGGCGTGGGAGGACGTTGAGAGACCGCGCCGGCGCGGACACGTCCGGGAGAGGAGTCCGGAGTTGGCTCGGAACGTGCTGGTTACCGGGGCGAGCGGCGGCATCGGGCGGGCCATTGCCGCCCGCTTCGCTGCCGGCGGCGACGCCGTCGTCATCACCGGCCGCGACGCCGAGCGCCTGCGTCGCGCTGCCGACGAGCTCGGCGCCCAGGGCGTCGTCTGCGACGGTGCCGACCCGGGGCAGGTCGCGTCGCTCCGCGCCGGGCTCGGCGGCACACTCGACGTGCTGGTCAACAACGCCGGCGGCAACACCGACTTCGACTCCGACGGCGCGTCCGACGGCGACTGCGCCGGCGGCCGTCGCGCGGGCCTGGAAGGGCTGGCGGCCAGCTGGCGCGCGAACCTCGACGCGAACCTCATCAGCGCCGTGCTCACCACGCATGCGGTCGGCGACCTGCTGGCTGGCGGCGGATCGGTGATCAGCATCGGGACGATCGGCGCCGAGCGAGGCGGCGGCTCTTACGGCGCGGCCAAAGCCGCGCTGGCTTCATGGAACGCCTACCTGTCCGCGGAGATCGGAGCCCGCGGCGTCACCGCGAACGTCATCTCGGCCGGGTACATCGCCGGGACCAACTTCTTCCGCGACCGGCTCACCAGCCAGCGCCGGGAAACCCTGATCGCGGCCACCCACGACAAGCGGCCGGGCAGACCGGACGACATCGCCGAGACGGCGTACTTCCTCGCCTCGCCGGGCGCACGGCACATCACTGGCCAGACCATCCACGTCAACGGCGGCGCCTTCACCACCCGGTGAGCCCGGGGCCGGGCCACGGCAGGCGGCGGCGGGCGGGATCTCGGCCCCGGCGACGACGGCGTAATTCTGTAATTCTTTGGCGGCGGGCGAGTCCCCGCGACCCCGCGACCCGAGCTGCGCCAGACTGGCATCGGCTGGTGGCCACCGACGGCCCTGGGAGCGACCCCAGGCCTGCACGAAGGATTCCGGCCATGACCGATGCGCTGCCAGCACCGGACGGTACGCCCTCACTGCCAGCACCGGACGGTACGCCCTCACTGCCAGCACCGGACGGTACGCCCTCACTGCCAGCACCGGACGGTACGCCCTCACTGCCAGCACCGGACGGTA
>Ga0335073_10006473_pt1 | contig 16454 bp, 10 predicted proteins | sample Lox_Sample_22_FD_207093 | JGI IMG/M metagenome (GOLD analysis project Ga0335073, IMG submission 207093) | Soil microbial communities from Loxahatchee National Wildlife Refuge, Florida, United States - Lox_Sample_2.2 | ecosystem: Environmental > Terrestrial > Soil > Wetlands | place: USA... | reverse complement strand
GGTCATCGGCGAGCATGCGTCGAACGGCGGCTCCGTTATCCTCAGCGAGATCGTCAAGTCGAACGGCGACCCTGTTCTACGCTATGATTACTCTAATTTAAACGCAACTCAGCAGCCGAGAGGTAGGCCGTTATCCTCGGTGATGACCGCCGATGACGAATTAATCGGAGTGACGGATGCGCGCATCATTAAAGAAAATTCCTTGGCCGGCCCGACTGCTTCGGCGTGCCGACCGGGTTGCCTCTGACCTTAACGTGATATTGGCGGTGTTCGCCATCGGGCTGGCCACCCTCGATCTAACGTGTCTCGCGGCGCAAAAGATCGTCGATCAGCTGCCGCAAGTGACACGACTTGCCGACGGTTCTGTGGTCCCGACACCAACTCCGTAATACGGTTTCGTCTCGAACCCCGTTCGACGCAAATTGGCAGATGGCGATTTCGGTCCCGGCTGTGGGGAAACCGACATTTTGCGACGGTTTTTCGCAACTGTTATTCGCCAGCTCACACCAGTTGGTCGAGAGACATCCTTGCCGCTTTAGGTCGGCCGCTCAGGCGGGCAGAGAACTTCACCACAGCGTCAAGCATGGCTTGTCCCGCCGACCCAGTCGATTTGTAAAGGAACCATGCTGTCGGAAAAGGCGCCGCTTACGCGGCGCCCTCGGCGAAGCGCCAGACCGCAATGCCAAGCTTCTTGGCCTTGTCGCGCCGCGCTCGACGCGCCACTTCTTGGTGTATCGCCGGACCGCGTCGTAGCTGCCCTCATCGCTCAGCCCGCGCGCAGCTCTTCGAACACTCGGATCAGCGGCAACCGCTCACTCGCCGGCTTGCCCTCGTTCGCCAAAAAACCGGTCCAGTGGGGTCAACCTTCTTCCACGCCGAAACACACCTGGTCGCCCCGGACCTGACGGAATGGCGCGCGGCGAGGTTGTGACCTCGCAGTAGCGCTTCTTGCTGCGCAGGCCGGCGGCGCAAAGCCGCGCCCCTTGCGACCCAGTCGGCCGCTCTGACTGCGCGCTCGCTGAGCGCTCCTCGGGACCTGCCGCATCCCGATTCTATCCCAAAAAGGGGGCATACTGGGCGGAGGACGCTACGTTATGGTTATCAAGTAAAAAATTAGTGAGAAAAGGTTAGATGGCTAGCCCCGCCGATGCCCTGGGCCCGGAGGTAATCGCCTTTGGCCCGTACCGTCTGTTCCCGAGCCAGCGGCTCTTGTTGGAAGACGAGAAGCCAGTGCGCCTTGGCAGCCGCGCTTTCGAAATTCTGATTGCCCTGGTCGAGCAACCCGGCGAGGTGGTCGGCAAGGACGCGCTAATCGCCCGCGCGTGGCCCAACACCCATGTCGAGGAAAGCAATCTCAAATTTCAGGTCAGCGCATTGCGTCGGACTTTGGGCGGCGGCAACCGCTATCTGGTCAATATTCCGGGGCGCGGCTACTCCTTCGTCGCGCCGGTCGTTCCCATCGAAGAAAAAATGGCGACCGCCGCGGTGGAGACGACCGAAGCGGTCGCCGGGCACAATCTTCCCGCGCTCCTGACCCGACTGATCGGCCGCAACGACACGGTGAGCAGGCTCGCTCGACAGCTCTTGCGGCAGCGTCTACTCACCATTGTCGGAGCAGGCGGGATTGGCAAGACCTCGGTCGCCGTCGCGGTGGCCGAGCAATTGATCCCCTCCTATGAGCATGGCGTCTGGCTGATCGATCTGGCCTCGCTGGGCGACCCTCAGCTGGTGCCGACCGCTCTGGCTGACGCACTTGGGCTGCAAATCCGTTCCGAGGATCCGCTCCCCGGCTTGTTGGCTAATTTTAGGGATAAGAAAATGCTACTCGTGCTCGACAATTGCGAGCATGTCATCGATGCAGCGGCCGCTCTGGCGATAGCGGTTCTCACAGGTGCATCTGGTGTGCAGATACTCGCAACCAGCCGCGAACCGCTGCGGGTCGAGGGCGAGCAGGTGCATCGCCTTTCGCCGCTGGAAAGCCCGCCTGCATCGGCCCCGCTCACCGCCGCCGAAGCGCTGGGCTTTCCGGCCGTTCAGCTATTTGTCGAGCGGGCCGGGGCGGCGCTCGACGAGTTCGAGCTCACCGAATCCGACGCCCGGATCGTCGCCGATATTTGCGGCAAGCTGGACGGGCTTCCGCTGGCAATCGAGTTGGCGGCCGCCCGAGTTGACACCTTCGGGGTGCGAGGCATCGCAGCGCGCCTCGACGACGAGTTTCAGCTGCTGACCAGGGGCCGCCGCGCGGGTCTGGCCCGCCATCAAACGCTGAGAGCAACCCTCGATTGGAGCCATCAACTTCTCTCCGAGCCGGAGCGCGTCTTCCTGCGGCGCCTGGGGATCTTCGCCGGCGGCTTTACCGAGGAGGCGGCGAGCGCGGTTGCGGCGAGCACCGAATTCGTTGCTTCCGAGGTTATCGAGAGCATCGCTGATTTGGTCTCTAAATCGCTTGTGGTGGTGGATGTTGGCGGCGTCACGGTGCGTTATCGGCTTCCGGAGATTATTCGCGCCTACGCGCTCCAAAAACTCGCCGAAAGCGGGGAGCGCGAACAGATGGCGCGGCGTCATGCCGAGTACCACCTGGGTCTCTTCGAGCGGGCCGAAGCCGAAACCCGGCCGGTGGCCGAGTGGCTCGCCGAATATCGCCCGCGCATCGACAATCTCCGCGCTGCGCTCGACTGGGCGTTTTCGCCCACTGGCGAGGACGCGATCGGCGTCGCGTTGACCGCTGCCTCAGTGCCGTTGTGGGTTGATTTGTCGATGATGGCCGAGTGCCGCCGGCACGTCGAACGTGCCCTCGCGCGGTTGGATTCAGTTGTAAACCTTGATCCGCGGCAGGAAATGCATCTTCGAGCGGCATTGGGTGCGTCGCTGAACTATACCACGGGGCCCGTACCCGAGACCGAAGCAGCCTGGAGGCGGACCTTGGAAGTTGCCAAGAGGCTCGACGACGTCGAATATCAGCTGCGGGCGCTCCGTGGGCTTTGGGCGCATCGGATGAACGCTGGCGAATATCAGGCATCCTTGGCTATCGCCTATGAGTTCGGCGAGCTCGCAGCAACCGCAGGCGACCCGGCTGCTCTGGGCGCCGCCGATCGCATGGCTGGGATCATCCTCCATTATCTCGGAGACCAGACAGGCGCGCGCCAGCACCTCGAGCGCCGCCTGGCCCGCACCGTCAGCCCCGTTGGTCCGGTTAGCCGCTTTCTGATCGACCAGGGGGTGGCGGCGCGGTCTCTGTTGGCACGGATTCTCTGGCTTCAGGGATTTCCCGATCAGGCTGCAACCACTGCGCGGCTCGCCATGGACGAAGCTGACGCGACAGGGCATGCGCTGTCGCTTTGTCATGCATTGGCTCAGGCTGCGTGCCCGGTGGCAGCCCTCAACGGCGACGTGGAAGCGGCGGAGAGTTTTACCTCGATCCTGGTCGACCGATCCAGAGAACTTGGGCTTGCCGGGTGGATCGCGCGCGGCCACTGCTTTCAAGGCGTTGTGCTGATCATGCAGGGCGATTTTGCCGCGGGTTTGCCGCTGCTCCGGGATGCGCTTGATGAACTGCGCGAGGGCGGGTCGGTTCCGGGTTACCCTGCCCTTCTCGCGTTATTGGCAAGAGGCTTGGGGCTTGCCGGTCGAGCGATCGAGGGGCTGGCGGTGGTCGATCAGGCATTGGAGCTGTCAGAGCGCCACGAAGAGCGCTGGTGCCTCCCCGAGGTATTGCGAAACAAGGGCGAGCTTCTTTTGCTCGAGAGTTCGGTTGGGGCCGCGCTTGCAGCCGAGGATTATTTCAGGCAAGCGCTCGACTGGGCGTGCCGCGACGCTACGCTCTCCTACGAACTGCGGGCTGCGATCAGCCTTGGCCGCTTATGGCGCCATCTGGGGCGCGGCGCGGAAGCACAGGATCTCATAGGATCGGTGTACGGCCGTTTTACAGAAGGTTTCGAGACAGCCGATCTCCGATCAGCGCGGCGGATCCTGGACGAATTGACGAATGGCTCCGGTCCCGAGCGAGGCGCCGGTGGCTGATCCGGCGGCGACCTCGACGGATCGTGCTATCTCGTTCGGTCTGTTCCGCCTGTTGCCGGGACAACGGCTCCTGTTGGAAAACGACAAGCAAGTACGCCTTGGTAGTCGCGCTCTCGATATTCTGATTGCCTTGGTCGAGCGCCCCGGCGAAGTGGTCGGCAAAGACGAGCTGATCGCCCGCGCCTGGCCCAGCACCCATGTCGACGAAAGCAATCTCAAGTTTCAGGTCAGCGCGCTGCGCCGGACGCTCGGCGATGGCAATCGCTATCTGACCACGATTCCCGGACGCGGCTACAGTTTCGTCGCCTCGGTCAGGCTCGTCGAGGAAGCCTCGGCGGCGGCGCCTGCACAGGCCGTCACCACAGCCCATCCGAACAATCTGCCGGCCCAGCTGACCCGATTGGTCGGCCGCGCCGACGTCGTCGAAAGGCTCACCGCGCAATTGCCCCGACAGCGGCTTCTGACCATCGTCGGACTAGGCGGGATCGGTAAGACCTCGGTTGCGCTTGCTGTGGCCGAGAGGCTGCTTCCGGCGTATGAGCACGGCATTTGGCTGGTCGATCTGGCGCCGCTAGGCGACCCGCGCTTGGTGCCCAGCACGGTCGCGACGGTGCTGGACCTGGAAGTCCGCGCCGAAAATCCGCTCCCCGGCCTGATCGGCAGTTTGAGCGGCAAAAAGGCGCTGCTGGTACTGGACAATTGCGAGCACGTCATCGAGGCCGCCGCTGCCCTGGCGACAGCGATCCTCAAAGGGGCGCCGGAGGTGCACATCCTGGCGACAAGCCGCGAACCGCTGCGCGTCGAGGCGGAGCGCATCGTGCGACTCCCTCCGCTCGCGAACCCTCCCGCGTCGACTAACCTTACCGCCGCCGAAGCGCTCGCCTTTCCCGCTGTTCGGCTGTTCGTCGAGCGTGCAACGGCAAGTTTGGACGCATTCCAGTTGAGCGATGCCGATGCGCCATTTGTCATCGACATTTGCCGCAGGCTGGATGGGCTTCCGCTGGCGCTCGAATTTGCCGCCGCCCGCGTTGAGGCTCTAGGGGTGCGCAACCTCGCGGCGCATCTGGACGAAGGACTGCGGCTGCTGACAACCGGCCGTCGCACGGCGGTGCCCCGGCATCGAACACTGACCGCCACGCTCGATTGGAGCTATCAATTACTGACGGAGGCCGAGCAAATATTCCTGCGGCGCTTAGCGATCTTCGCCGGCGGCTTCACGCTTCAAGCTGCGAGCGCGGTGATCGTCGATGCTCCCCTCACCGAAAACGGAACTGCCGAGCCCGTTGCGGAGTTGGTCGCGAAATCGCTTGTCGCGGCGGATGTCAGCGGGGCCGACCCGCGCTTCCGGCTCCTCGACACGACGCGCGCCTATGCATTGGAGAAGCTCGTCGAGAGCCGCGAGGCCAACTCGATCGGACGACGCCATGCCGAATATTATCGAGACTTGGTGGAAGGTGGTGCCGGTGATACGCCGGCCATTGACGATTGCGGCGCCTGCGCAGCCGAAATCAATAACATTCGCGCAGCGCTGGCTTGGGCCTTCGGCGCCGAGGGCGACACCTCAATAGGCGTGGCGCTGGCGGTAGCGTCCGTGCCGCTCTGGTTCGAAAAATCCTTGCTGACTGAGTGTCGTGGCTGGGTGGAGAACGCTCTCCGTCGCGCCGATGCGGTCGGGCGCGGCCCGCATCGAGAGATGGTGCTGCAATATGCGCTCGGCTACTCGCTAATGTTCGCGCAAGGGATGAATGATCGGGCACGCGCGGCGCTGACAAGGGCAGGCGAGATCGCGGAGCGCCTCGCCGATCTAGACTACCACTTGCGGGCCCTTGCCGGCCTAGCAGCCATTTGCCACCGTTTGCAGGACTTTTTCGGCGCCGTCGCTCTCGGGCGCCGAGCCGAGGAGGTCGTTAAGGCTTCATCCGACCCGATCGTACTCTCGACTGCTGATTGGATACTGGGAGCTTCTTTGCAGTTGCTAGGGGAGTATACCGAGGCGTTGACGTACGCCCAGCGGACCTATGCTCGTACCGCCGCGCCGGCGGTGCGGCGGGCCCATATCGCCCGTTTGGGGAGGGACAGCTTTATCTCGGCAGGCGCCACAATGGCGCTTATCCGTTGGGTGCAAGGTCGGCCCGATCAATCGGCTCAAACGGCTCAGGATGTTTTGGCTGCTGCCGAAGCTGGAAAACATCCTGTCTCACTGTGTCTCGCGCTGACTTGGTGCGGATGTATGATTCCGCTTCGGCTCGGGGACTTGGCGACCGCGCAGAGCTCCGTCGCTCGGCTAAAGGAGCATGCGCAAAGTCACGGGTTGAGCGCCTACTATGCAAACGGCCTATGCTTTGAGGGCCAACTTGCTACGAAACAGGGTGACTTGGCGGCTGCGCAGCAGCTCTTTCACACTGGGCTCAAGCGTTTGCAGCAGACTCAATCCGAAACGCTCTACACCACCTTCCTCAGCGGCATGGCCGAAGTCCTGATGATGCTGGGGCAATTTAGCGAGAGCCTTGCCGCAGCCGACGAGGCCGTACAGCGAACTGAGCGGAGCAACGCGTTCTGGTGGATGCCAGAAGCGCTGCGCATAAAAGGTGAAGCGCTCCTGCTGTCGGAGAATGCAGATGCGACAGCAGGAGAAGGCCACTTCCTTCGTGCCCTGGACTTGGCGCATCGCCAAGCCGCGCTGTCGTGGGAACTACGCACGGCGACAGGTCTTGCCCGATTGCGGCGCGATCAAAATCGCATCGGCGAGGCAAGGCTGTTGCTATCGTCGGTGTATGGCCGTTTCACTGAAGGGTTTGGGACCGCTGATCTCACGGCTGCGAAGGAAATGATCGACCATCTAGCTGAACAAACAAGCCCGCCGGTGTGAGCGACGTCGGCTCGCGCGACTCCTCCGCGCGGCGCAACGATGCGCATAGTCAACGCCCGCTTACCATAACTCACCCGGATTGACCGAGCTTCACTGGGCCTACACGACGAAGCGGCATACCAATACGGTCAAGTGCAGCGACGGAACCTCTAGCTGAGGCCGCCAAAGCACCATCGCTCCTCGTCGAAGGAGAGTGGAAATGCCAAAGCTGTTATTTGACCCAGCAAGATACCAGTTCTATCTAACCCGTGGCTTGGAGGATCACGCTGCCGCAAAATCGGCCGGTTTCATCTGGGACGTGCTTCGGAACCGGTTTTTTACCGAGGATCCCAAGGTAGCTGCGCGGCTCATGCAGTGGGCCGACGGCTACGCCAGGAGCCTCTTAGCAGATGCTTGCGAAGTTAAACTTGGGAGCAAGCCAAAGCCCGTTCGCGTGGCTTTGAGACCGGTGCCCGGTGCCGCACAGGTCACTATTCATTCGACTGCCATCCATTGATATAGCCGCGCAATCGCGTAAGCCGCCTAAAAGCGCGCGCGCTGCCAACCGCGAGGTGAAGCAATCAGCCATGAGCGCTCGAGGAGTCACCGCGCCGCCTAAAACACGATTGGAAGATCGCTATGGGATTGTCTTCGCCGCGAAGACAACGGCTTCGGCGCTGATCGCTCTGCTCGTCGCCTTCACCTTTAATCTGGATCAGCCGTACTGGGCGCTGCTCACTGTTTTTATCGTCTCGCAGCCACAGCAGGGCGGGCCAGTTTTGGCGAAATGTTTTTACCGCGTTATCGGAACTATGACCGGCGCCGCAGCGGCGCTCTTTCTCGTCGCCCTCTGTGCCCAGGAGCGTGTGCTCTTTCTTGGCGGCCTCGCCCTGTGGATCGGGGTTTGCACGTTTGGCTCCCAATACGCGAGAAACTTTGTGGCCTACAGCTTCGTCCTCTCCGGTTACACCGCGGCCATTGTGGGGATTCCCGGCGCCCTGGATCCTGGCAACGCTTTTTACATCGCCGTTGGGCGCGTTACCGAGATCAGCCTGGGCATCATAGTAGCGGCGACGGTGAGCCAAGTTGTGTTGCCAAAGCGCCTGGCCGTTTCGCTATGGCAGGCGATTGCCGATGCCCGGACGAAATTTGGCGACTACGCCATTGCGCTGCTTGGCTCGGGCGCGTCGGCGCCTCTTCGAACCCAGTTGTTGAGCCAAGCGATCTCAATCGAGAACATGCGGGCCTCGGCAATCTTCGAAGATCGCGAGATTCGCTATCAAAGCGCCACCATCGAATTTGTCGAATCAACACTGATCAGGCTCATTGGCTTGGGGCAGCTCCTCGGTCGGGAGCTAGAAATCCCCGGCCGACCAGGCATCACCGGTGTGGCGGGACTTCATGACGCAATGAGCGAAGCGGCCGGCGCGATCACGCAATGGCGAGATGCAACGATCGACGCAGCCAGCCTCAGCGAGCGGCTCGACCGGATAATCAGCCATCTGCCATCCCCGCAACAGGCCTACATCGATCCGGCGCCGGACGATGTCGTAGTTCGCCGTATCGCGGCACGCGCGCACCTGTGCCAATTCCTGACGGGCATGACCGGGTATGCGGCAGCGTATGAAGGCTTCGTCGCCGGAAGACCGCTGACGGGACGCCATCTTGGTTTCGCTCGCGGTAATGACGCGCAAGAAGCGCTGTGGACAGGGCTACGCGCCGCGCTAGCAGTCGTTTTCGTCAGCAGTTTTTGGATCCTGAGCAATTGGCCTCACGGGTCGACAGCTACTGTCCTTGCCGCCGTAGCGACGGCGCGGCTCGCGACAATGGGGCCGGCCGTGCTGATTGCGGGTGCTACCACTTTGATTTTCGCTGCGGCAACCATTCCTGCTTTTATTATTATCGAAGTATTATTGCCTCTGGCCGACGGGTACGGGATGTTCGCTCTCGTTGTCGGGCCGATGCTGTTTTTGTGCGCTCTATTGATGGCGCACAAAAAGACCATGCTGATTGGGTACATGTCGGCCCTGCTGTTCGCTTCAGCTGGGCAATTCCTAAATGGAATGGTTTACGACCCCATCGGAATGCTCAACACCTGCGTCGCCGCGATTGTGGCGGGAACTACGGCAATGGTGCTGTGGGCCGTCGTCGCGCCGGTGACGCCGGAAGCTGCCCGGCGCCGGTTCGTGCGCACCGCTCGCAAGACCTTAATGGCGATTACGGCAAGCGGGCCCATGCCTAACCAATTTGTCGCTTTCGAGACGGCGTTGGCCGACGCGCTCGATCAGCTGCGAGGTCGTCTCCAGCCTAATCGGCCAGAGGATATTGCGGTCTACGAGGCCGGAATTGCACTCCTCAGCGCCGGTCAGGATCTCATCAACCTGCGAGCCCAACGAGGACTTTCATCCTCCGCAGATGACCCATTGCTCGATATCGCTCAACTTGTTCACGTCGGGGAAAGAGATTGGCTCGAACGGGCTCGGAGCACATTAGAGGCCGCCGTCTCCCGCTATCGTCTCGAACTCCGCGATCAGGCGGTCAGCATCCAACGAGCCGAAGCGGCGAGCCGCGAGATCGTTGCTCATCCCAAGACCGACGATGCGCGCAACCACGACGCCGTGCTGCGGTGCGATCAAACGCCGATTGGAACCCGATCCGATGCTGCGTGAAACGCACTTCTTAGGGGCCCTAATGCCCTCATTGGTTCTCTATTTTCTTGCAGCAATCGTGCTGTTTATCATGATCGACCGGCTGCTCTCACCGCTTGGTTTTTATCGTCTCGTCTGGCACCCGCCCCTGGTGCGCCTGGCCATTTTTGTTTGCGTCTTTTCCGGGCTCGTCTTGTTTACCAAACCCTGAAAGATCATCCGATGAAGACCCTCGCGCGTGTCCTGCTAACGCTCTTTGTGGTCATCGTGGCTTGTGCAGCAGGGTATGAACTCTGGGACTACTATATGTTCTCACCGTGGACTCGCGACGCGCGGGTGCAGGCAGATGTCGTGTCGGTTGCCCCAGACGTCTCGGGCTTTGTCAGCGACGTTCGGGTCAAAGACAATCAATTCGTCCACAAGGGCGACATACTCTTCGTTCTCGATCAAGAACGCTATACGCGCGCTCTCGCTACGGCCCAGGCAAATGTCGATGCCCAAAAGGCCATTAGGGAAATGCGCGAGCAAGAGGCTGCCCGTCGCGTAAGACTGACGAACCTCGCGATCTCGGATGAAGCTCGACAGGACGCCGTTCTCACTGCCAATTCAGCTGCTGCGGCGTATGAGCAAGCGGTGGCAAATCGCTCGACAGCTCAGTTGGACCTCGACCGCACTGTCATCCACGCACCGGTCAACGGATTTGTCACCAACCTCACCTTGGACATTGGTCAATACGTCCCCGTCGGCAGCAAAGTCTTGGCCCTGATCGACAGCGATTCCTATCGAATATCGAGCTACTTCGAGGAGACAAAAATACCGGCACTGCAACAAAACAATCCGGTTGAGATTTATATGATGAGCGGTGGCCCGCCGCTGCGCGGTCACGTCGTTGGTGTTGCGCGCGGCATCACTGACCGCGATAACTCCAACGGTCCCGAGCTCTTGGCAAACACCACCCCAACCTTCGAATGGGTTCGGTTGGCCCAACGCATTCCGGTGCGCATTCACATCGACAAGGTTCCCGAGGGGATGCTGATCAGCGCCGGGATGACCTGTACCGTCGTCGTCGAGACGCCGCCGCGCCAATGGGCGACTGCCGCCCTGTTAGGTGAAGCGGCGTCCGCAATTCCAAATGCAATCTCAGCCTACATGAAGACCGCGTTCGCGCGACTATCTCTGCACGAACTTATCGCCGAACGATAACGCGAAGGATCTAGTTATTATCATGAATTTATCGGTTACCCTAAAGACTGCGGTCGGCGATCCTCTTGTCGTGGTCTTTACAATTTTTATCATTGGCGGGCTCACGACGTACTTCCTATTCAAAAGGAAATTACTGGTCCGATCAATTATGCGAGTGTCGTTTTTAGTTTTGCTGACAATTGCCTTTATACGCGCAGACATCGTCCCTTATCAACCGCTGCAATCAACCGGCTCGCCGTTACGCGACGCCGTCCACGGTCTCCTTACAATCGCTTGGTGGCTTTGGGCGGCGTGGTTTTTGGTAGGCCTGCTTCGGGCCGTCGTCGTCATCGAACGGCTCCCGCGCGAAGGTAAACTACTCCAGGATCTTCTCGCTGGTTTGACTTATCTTGCGGCCTTCTTCGCGATCATCGGCTATGTGTTCGATTTACCGGTCCAGGGTGTGCTCGCGACCTCAGGGGCTGTGGCAATCATTCTCGGCCTGGCGCTGCAAAGCACGTTGAACGATGTGTTTTCTGGGATCGTGCTGAGCTTCAGCCGTCCTTATCGGCCGGGCGATTGGATTAGCCTCGAAGGAGGCACCGACGGCCGTGTGACAGAAATGAATTGGCGGGCGACAAATATCCTGACCGGAAGGCGCGACCTTGCGATCGTGCCCAACAGCACCATTGCAAAGTCGAAGATTGTCAACGTCAGCTCCCCCTCGCGGCTGCATGGCATAACCCTCGCAATCGCGCTCGACACCAGCGGGCCGCCCTCGTCGGGTACAGAAATCCTCGAACGCGCGATTTTGAACTGCGCTTTGATTCAGGCGTCTCCAGCCCCCAGCGTTGTGATCAAGTCGATTACGGCAGGGAGCGCGGAATTTGAGATCACGTTTTTTGTCGCAGACTTAGCTTCGTCAACGAAAGCGCAAAACCAGCTGTTCGATCTGATCTTCCGGCATCTTACTGTGTCCGGTCTCAATCTCGCGCCCTCTCAAGCCGGCAATCAATTGGATCAGCCATCAGCACACGATTTCCCGAGGGAGAAGGGCATCCTCGAAAAACTGCTTGAACTCGTTGTAATTTTTGGTGCCTTGACGGCAGACGAGCGGGCGGCCATCGCGGCAAAGCTGAAACCGGCTGAATACGAGCGGGGTAAGACATTAGTTGAACCCGGTACCGTAGTCAGTTCCCTGTTCATTGTCGGCTCCGGCGTACTGTCGCTCACTCGGGAAGACGACGACGGTGAGATCGAGGTGATGCGCCTGGGCCCGGGCGACCATTTCGGAGAGATCGGGATGTTGACGGGAGCCCCTGCAATCACGCGAATTTCGGCGCTCGCACCAACCACAGTTTACGAGCTGGCAAAGGACGATCTTCTGCCAATTCTCGCCGCGCGACCGCAGGTCGCCCAGGAGCTCAGCCGCGCCCTCGCTCGACGCCAGGCCGCAAGCCAGCTAATCGACTCGGGCGAACTCGAAAAAAATGTCCCCGCGAGCGGCCTGACGACCTGGTTCTCAGATCGAATGCAAAGGCTGTTCGATCTTGCGAGGGCTACGTAAGTCGACATCGGAGCGCGATTGGCTACACCGCTGCCGAATGGCTATCGGCCAGCCCGGGGCAGTGACTAGGCCGTCCTTACGAAGACTTACCACCGCTCACCAAAGTCAACACGACAGCGCCGCCCGCATGATGTTTTAGTGAGCACAGCACATTGGCGGTTCAACCGAGGACCCCTAAATCCAGCACGTGGTCCAGGTGCCGGCGGATTAGATAGGGTCTCATTGTTCGCCGGACCTCCCGCTACATCCGCCTTCTAAGAGCTATCTCTGAAGTCGCCCGAATTAGGGGAGAGGACGAATGACGAAAACTGTCGCTGATCAGTTCGTCGAGATCCTTAGCGCTGCTGGTGTCAAGCGCATATACGGCATCGTTGGCGACAGCCTGAACGGCATTACCGACTCGGTTCGTCGGCAGGGGAAGATCGAGTGGCTGCATGTCCGCCACGAGGAGGTCGCTGCGTTCGCGGCTGGCGCTGAGGCGCACCTGACCGGTGAAATCGCGGTCTGTGCCGGAAGCTGCGGGCCCGGGAACCTGCACCTGATCAACGGACTGTTCGACTGCCACCGCTCGCGCGTGCCGGTGCTGGCGATCGCCGCGCACATCCCTTCTGCCGAAATCGGCGCCGGCTACTTCCAAGAAACCCATCCACAAGAGCTTTTCCGGGAATGCAGCCATTATTGCGAGCTGGTGTCTGGCGCCAACCAGATACCGCGCGTGCTTGAAATCGCGATCCGCGAGGCGCTCGGCAAACGCGGCGTCTCGGTAATCGTGATCCCAGGCGACGTGGCCCTGCAGCCCGCCGTCGATGCACCGTCGACCAAACTCGCCAGCTTGCTGCCGTTAACGCCGGTCGTCACGCCGGCAAAACGTGATCTGGAAAAGCTGGCCGGGCTGCTGAACGGCAGCGGGCGGGTGACGATCTTGTGCGGCTCCGGCTGTGCCGACGCCCATTCCGAACTGCTGGCCCTTGGCGAGCGCCTTAAAGCACCGATGGTGCATGCCCTGCGCGGCAAGGAGCACGTGGAATGGAACAACCCGTACGACGTCGGCATGACCGGGCTGATCGGCTTCTCATCCGGCTATTACGCGATGCTCGATTGCGACGTGCTGCTGATGCTCGGCACCGATTTTCCGTACCGCCAGTTTTATCCGCAGGGCAGCGCGGTGCGCATAGCCCAGGTCGATCTACGCCCCGAGAACATCGGGCGTCGCGCGGCGGTCGACCTTGGTGTCGCCGGTGATGTCGCCGCCACGATCCGCGAGCTGCTGCCGCTGCTGCAGCCGAAGCACGACGGGGCACACCTGGCGCAGGCGCGGGCGCATTACGCCAAGACGCGCAAGGCGCTTGACGATCTGGCGGTCGGCTCGCCCGGCAAAGGCCTTATTCATCCTCAGCAGGTGGCCAAGGCGGTCAGCGAACAGGCGGCGGAAGACGCCGTCTTCACGTGCGATGTCGGGCTCCCGACGGTGTGGGCCGCGCGCTACCTGGCGATGAACGGCAAGCGGCGTCTGCTCGGCTCGTTCTGGCACGGCTCGATGGCCAATGCGATGGCGCAGGCGATCGGGGCACAGGCGACATTCCCGCGCCGTCAAGTGATCTCGCTGTCGGGCGATGGCGGATTCTCGATGCTCATGGGCGACTTTCTTAGCCTCGTGCAGCTCGGCCTGCCGGTGAAGGTCGTCGTCTTCAACAACGGCGCGCTCGGCTTTATCGAACTCGAGCAGAAATCAACCGGCTTTCTCGATTTCGGCACCGAATTCAGGAACCCGAATTTCGCCGCAATGGCCGAGGCGGTCGGCATTCACGGGATCAGGCTCGAAGACGCGGCCGAGGTCGATGGTGGGATTGCCGCCGCGCTCTCGCATGATGGCCCCGTCCTAGTCGACGCGGTGGTGAACCGCAGCGAGCTCGCGATGCCGCCCTCCGTCACCCTGGAAATGGCGAAAGGCTTCACGCTCTACATGGTGAAGGCGGTGATGAACGGCCGCGGCGACGAGGTGATCGACCTCGCCCGTTCCAACCTCTGGCGCTGAAAGGGACTTCCAGTGGACCTGACGGCGCTGCTCCTGTCGCGACTACAGTTTGCGTTTACGGTCTCGTTCCACATCATCTTCCCGTCGTTCACGATCGGGTTGGCGGCGTGGCTCACCGTGCTGGAGGCGCTGCACCTCGCGACCGCACGCCCGATCTATCGAACAATATTCGAATTTTGGCTCAAGATTTTCGGCGTCGCGTTTGGCCTTGGCGTGGTGTCCGGTATCGTTCTAGCGTTCGAGTTCGGCAGCAACTGGAGCGAGCTGTCGCGGATGTCGGGGCCGATCCAGGGCCCGCTGCTGACCTACGAGACCTTCACCGCCTTCGCGCTCGAAGCGAGCTTCTTCGGCGTCCTGCTGTTCGGTCGCTCGCGCGTACTGCCGTGGTTCTACCTGTTCTCGACCGCGATGGTAGCCTTGGGGACCATGTTCTCCGCCTACTGGATCATGGTGAACAACAGCTGGATGCAGGTTCCGGTCGGTTACGCGATCGAAAACGGCCAATTCGTCCCCACCGATTGGGCGGCGATCCTCTTCAGCCCCGTCGTGTGGGTACGTTTCGCGCATATGCTGCTCGCCGCCTTTTTGACTGGCGCGTTCTGCGTTGCCGCAACCGGGGCGTGGTACCTGCTGCGCGGCATGTGCCAGCCCGAGGCGCGCATCATGCTGCGCATGGGCCTCTATTTGGCGGCCGTGCTGCTGCCCGTGCAGCTCTTCTTTGGGCATCTTAATGGCGACTACGTCCACAACGATCAGCCCGCCAAATTCGCCGCGATCGAAGGGCGCTGGCACGACGAGCAACCGGCAAGCGAAGTCCTGATCGCACTGCCCGACCCAGCGGCGCAGACCAACCGATACCAGATCGCAATTCCGGTGCTCGGTAGCCTGATCGGCAGCATGAGCTTCACCTCGAAGGAAGTGGGATTGATAAGCTTTTCGCCCGTCCAGCGGCCGCCGGTGCTGATCCCGTTCTTCGCGTTCCGGATCATGGTCGGCTGCTGGCTGATCATGACGCTCGCCGCCTGGGCCGGCTCATACTTGATCCGCAAACACCGGGTCGAAAGCAGTCGCCCGCTGCTGTGGCTGATCTTCATGTGCTTCCCGCTGCCGTGGGTCGCGACCTTGACTGGTTGGTTCACCGCCGAGGTCGGGCGCCAGCCGTGGACCGTCTACGGCGTATTGCGCACCGCGGATGCGATGACACCGTTCCTGACGGCGCGCGAGGCGGCGATATCGCTTGTGGTGTTCTGCACGATCTACGCCGTGATCTTCTCATGCGGCGTCTTTTACATCTACCGGCTGCTGCGCGTCGGACCGGCAGCCGAGCTGCTGCCTGCCGCAGCGGCGACCCCGCAACGACCGCTGTCGATCGTTGGCGCCGGCCCCCATCACCTCGCGCCGGGAGAATAGACATGGTGATGTTCTGGGTGGCGATCCTCGCCGTCGCCACGTTGCTCTACGTGCTGCTCGACGGCTTCGACCTCGGTGTCGGCATGCTGTTCGGCTTGACCGGTGACGACGCGCGCCGCCGCGCGATGATGAATGCCGTGGCGCCGGTATGGGACGGCAACGAGACCTGGCTTGTGGCATCGGGGGTGGTGCTGTGGGGCGCCTTCCCTATCGTATACGCGACCTTGATCTCAGCGTTTTACCTGCCGGTGCTGGTCATGGTAGCGGGGCTGATCCTGCGCGGCGTCGCATTCGAATTCCGTCACAAGGCCGTGCATCTGCGATGGCTGTGGGATGCCGGCTTTGCCGGCGGCTCCTTGGCTGCCGCGTTCATCCAGGGCCTGATGGTCGGCGGCCTGGTCGAGGGGTTGCCGATCGTGGGCGGCCGTTACATCGGCGGTGAATTCGGTTGGTTCAGTCCTTTCGCGGTGCTGTGCGGTGTCGGGCTGTGCATCGGGTACGCGTTGCTCGGCGCCTGCTGGCTGGTGAAGAAGTGCGAGGCCAATCTTCGCGACTGGGCCTATCGTCTTATCCCTTACCTGGCCGCCGGATTGCTCACCTTTCTGCTCGTCGTGTTTACTTACGCGCTCGCCGAAAACCTGGCGGTCATGAGCCGCTGGCTCGAGCGGCCGTATCTTTTCGCACTTCCAGCTATCGGGGCGGTGGCAGCGGCGGTCGCTGGGTTCAGCGTTAGGCGGCGTCGCG
>Ga0335073_10006472_pt1 | contig 16454 bp, 21 predicted proteins | sample Lox_Sample_22_FD_207093 | JGI IMG/M metagenome (GOLD analysis project Ga0335073, IMG submission 207093) | Soil microbial communities from Loxahatchee National Wildlife Refuge, Florida, United States - Lox_Sample_2.2 | ecosystem: Environmental > Terrestrial > Soil > Wetlands | place: USA... | reverse complement strand
GTTTACGACATCCAACCGGGAAAAACATATCTTTTCCGCATCTTGAACATCGGAGCTTTCCCATCTTTCTTCCTCAACTTCCAAGGACACGAAATGACTGTCATTGGCCTCGATGGAACTACGACTCAGGCCACTACTGCAAACACCCTTTACGTTGGTGCCGCTCAACGGTACGAAGTGCTCATCACCGGCAAAACTGGTGCTACTTCGAACGCTGCTATCCTTGCAATGTTCGATAGTTCTATGTTTGAAGCACCGTACAATGGAAACCTAACTGTTCTTGGTGAGCTTCAGTACAATAAGGCATTTGGAGCTCCACCACCGTACACAGGCCTTCCGAACTCAATCATGCCACCCATTGATGACACGACCATCAAGCCGTATGATAAGCAGCCACTCCTTGGTCCTGTCACAAAGCAGTACGTACTCAACTTCGACCTAACTCTCATTAATGGTATTCCGCGAGCCATCATCAACAACGTCACATATCTGCCTCAAAAGGTTCCTACACTTTATACCGCCTTGAGCGTACCACAGCAGTACAAGCTGAACCCAGCCGTCTACGGTGTGAACTCAAATCCTCTCCCGGTCCAGTATGGCGATGTTGTCGAGATCGTCATCAATAACTTAATAGCGACTGAAGGACATCCTTGGCATATGCACGGCCACCAGTTCCAGGTTGTAGCCCGTTCTGCTCCTGGTGCTTACCTCAGTGGCCAGCGATACGATCCCAGTCAAGCTGACCCTATTCCAATGAGGCGTGACGTCGCTGGCGTTCAAGAAGGAGGTTACGTCGTCTTCCGATTCAAGGCTGATAACCCTGGTATCCAACTGTGAGTATCGCTATTGTCAATCTCTATTACTCAGAAAATATCTAACAGAATAATACAGTCTCCATTGCCACATTGAATGGCACGTCGAAGCCGGCCTGGTAGCAACCATCGTTGAAGCGACTGACAGACTGGGTGGTCTTCAGATCCCGTATGATCACAAACAGGCTTGCATCGCTGGCGGAATGCCATTCCAGGGCAACGCAGCGGGTAACACTAAAAATCCGCTCGACCTTACCGGCGCGAACACGCAAGTACCGACTACAAATCAAGGAGCGCTGTGGACGGGTCAGTCCGGAAAAGTTCGAAAGATTCGAGGTGAAGGAAGCGTTTTTCATCCTCGATATCTTTGAACATGATATGGTCTTCAACGGATCGCATTTGACGTGAGCTCTTTAAGCCTTCTGGATAGCATTAGACTTTAGTCGGGCCTTTTTTCATACCCTCTCGCATGAGTGGCGTTCGTATAATACTCTATCGTAGTCCTTTCCCACAAAATTGCAACGATCATGAATATACACGAATTTTCGGCAATAATAACGTCTTCTATCCCACCTTATCCCCTCTTTTCTCCGTCTTCCTCACAACCGCATTCTCTCCCTTCGCAAGAATCATCATCGGCACCACGCCAATCAACACGACAATACCACCAACCATCAAGAAATTAAACAAGATGCTCCCACCCGCCTCCAAAGCCTCCGCCTCAGCCCACCTGGCCTCATTCCGTCTCCTGGCCTCCGCGCGCCGCGACCCCAACCCAGCATGGGTGCGGGCATGGCCAGCGCGATCCCAGTGCAGCAGGTCCGGGTCATGCTCGAAGCCAGGGTGATGCCGACCGGGCTCGAAGCCCCCAGCAGGCGGTGTCCCGGCAGCCGGGCGGTCGGCGGCGTGCTGACCTGCGTCGGGCCTCCTGGCCGCGTGCGCGCCGTAGGCCCCCTGCGCGTAGAAGCTGGGCGGCGGGCCGCGGAAGGCGCCGCGGCGGCGGCTGAGGCCCGAGGGGGGCCGGCTGCCGGCGGGGCCGGCCGCCGCGTGCGACGAGTGGCTGCCGCGCGGTGTTGGCGCGGTGCCGCCGTGCGCGCGCGCGAAGTCGCGGTCGTACTTGGCCCGGTTCGTCGCCGAGCCCAGCGCGTGGTAGGCTTCCGAGATCTGCACAAACTTCGTGCTTGCGTGCGGGTCGGCTGGGTTGCGGTCCGGGTGGTGCTGCTTCGAGAGCGCGTAGAATTGCGTTTTGATTTCGGCTTGGCTGGCTGATGGGGGGAGGCGAAGCGTTGCGTAGTGGTTTGGGAACTCGTTTTGAAGCTTGGGAGCGGTGGACAAGGCCCGACGTGCTATTCGAGAAGCGTGGGAGCTGTGCATGCAGAAGAGGCAAACCGATGGCGGATGGAATATCGGACGGCGTATCATCTTGGCGGTCGTAGAGAGCACATTTGGAGTGACCAAGCGTTCATAGACGCTCCGTTGGCCAGCGCAATTGCGGTTCGACAGGCTTCGAGCCTGCAATGGAGCATGGAGGTATGGATTAAGTTACGAGGTTACCGTAACACAGATTCATTGTGAGTAACATGGAGTTGAGGTTGGCCCGTGCCCGATCGCGTGGAAAATCTTAAATCATGGCAATTCGCGCCCCACTCCCGCATTTTGGTGTATCCAACGTCACTCAGCGTCGGCCTTTTCCTTCACCAACACCGCAATCATGGCTGCCGTGGCTACCGAGGGTGTAAACAACCTCAACTGTGAGTTGCCAAAATTATCCATCACAAGTACATAGCACGGTTAGAGCTGACTCGGTACAGTGAACGGCGATAGCGGCAAGACTGCCAAGGCTGCTGCCAACGGTGCATCACGCGAGCAAAATGGCGATGCAGATCACGATGACTCGGACGACGACGACAATGAGATTGTGAATGGTGGTGGTGCTACCGCTGCCGATGGAGAGGTCAAGAAAAAGAAAAAGAAGAAGCCTAAGAAGAAGAAGAAGGCCGCAGGCGCTGGTGGACCGAAGCAGCAAACTTCGCCGCCTCGCGTCAAGGTCTCTGAAATTTATACAAATGGCCAATATCCTGCTGGTGAAGAAGTCGAATATAAAAACGACAACGCTTATCGCACTACGAATGAGGAAAAACGCCATCTTGATCGCATGAATAGTGACTTCGTGAATGAATACCGCCAAGCCGCCGTGGTCCATAGGCAGGTCCGCAGCTGGGCGCAGAAAAACATCAAGCCAGGACAGACACTCACGGAGATTGCTGAGGGCATTGAAGATGGTACCCGCTATCTCACCGGGCACCTGGGTCTTGAGGAGGGAGACAACATCCTCGGTGGCGTAGGATTCCCGACCGGATTGAGCCGGAACAACTGCGCTGCCCATTACACACCTAATGCAGGAAATAAAATGGTTCTGGATAAGGATGATGTAATGAAAGTCGACTTTGGCGTGCACGTCAACGGCCGTATCGTCGACAGTGCCTTCACGATGGCATTCAACCCAATGTATGACAACCTTCTGGCCGCCGTAAAGGATGCCACCAACACGGGTATACGCGAAGCTGGCATCGATGTGCGCGTATGTGACATTGGTGCAGCCATCCAAGAGGCTATGGAGTCATACGAGGTTGAAATCAACGGAGAGACATACCCCGTTAAGTCGATCCGCAACCTGACGGGTCACAACATCGGCCGCTGGCAGATCCACGGCGGCAAGAGTGTACCTATCGTCAAAGGCGGTGACCAGACGAAGATGGAGGAGGGTGAAGTGTTCGCGATTGAGACATTTGGTAGCACAGGCAAAGGCTACGTCCATGACGATGTATGTTATCCTCCGAAGAACGAAGCAACTTCAGCTAACTAGTTCACAGCTCGAGACGTCGCACTACGCCAAGCGCGTCGATGCTCCGCACGTCCCACTGCGCGTTGCCTCGGCCAAGAGCCTCCTCAACGTCATCACCAAAAACTTTGGTACTTTGCCCTGGTGCAGGCGCTACCTAGACCGCCTAGGTCAGGATAAGTACCTGCTGGGACTCAATCACCTCGTCAACGCCGGCATTGTCGAGGCATACCCGCCTCTCTGCGATGTCAAAGGCAGCTATACGGCACAGTATGAGCACGTAAGTAGAGTGTTTGAGTTCCTGCGTGGTGCGATAAGAATGCTAACGAGTTCATACAACAGACGATTTTGCTCAGACCTACCGTAAAGGAGGTCATCAGCCGTGGCGATGATTACTGACGTGGGTACGCCGCTCATGAGATCCTGAAAATGGGACTGTCGATATAAGGACGAGGGAACGAGTTTGGTAACGTTTTATTGTTAGCAGACCAAATCAAACCTTTGCCAATGCGTAATCATTGTTTGAATGAACAAGAAGTCTGAGACTGAAAAACAACTTCAATTACAAAAGAAGCGCACCATTCAAAACTCGGGACAAGCCGCTATGAACGAGTGCAAAAGATGTCTACAAGTATCCGCTGCCCATGTCTCTACACTACCACCGTTCTGCTGCTGAAAGTGAAAGGCCGATGCTCACGTTCCTGCAAACCGTCATCTATGCTAACCCACCGAAAAATAAACATCCTCTTTTGGAAATCTTTTGCATCGCCGGTTGCCATCCAACTCTCGTCGGTGCCGCTCGTGCTGACAAGTGCTTCGTGGAGTGGTTGGAATGTTTAACCCTCGAAGACGGCATGTGTGCCAATCTGTAGTCGATGTTAGTAGGATGCTCTAAAACTAGGTTGTGTTTGAGCTAGGATATTCGTATCCGCTTTGATTCTCATGTGAGAACATAACCTTGTGAGATGACTTTCCGAAGAGACAAGAGGCGAGGAAGCTATTGCCCAAATATGGACTTTTACTTTACTTTACTTCGAACCCGCTCCTCGCTTTCATTTTATCCTCGGAAAGTCCTATCAAGGAAAGCAGAAGTCGATATCCCAGAAGAGTCTACTGACCTTGTGGCCACCCTCGTTGATCTTCTGACTGTCGAGGGAGAGGCCAATACCGAGGGTGAAGCCTGGGTTGACCTTTGTGTTGTAGGCGAGGGCGATCATACCGCGGTCGTTAACCTTGGCCTAGATAAGGGAACTACGGGTTAGCATAGTCGCTTCATCCATAAATTGCTGAGCTGGGAAACGCACCTTGACGAAGGACAGCGGGTCAACCTGGTACTTGCTGGCGATCTCAATGCCTGCGGGCTTGGACTCCTTGACGTCGTAGCTGGCCTTGACACTGGCCTCAACTGCCGCATTGACCTTGTGGTAGTACAGAGCGCTCAGGATGTTGAGGTTGTGGGTACCAGTCGCGGCCAGAGAGTATTGTGCCGTCTTGTAGCCGAGTCCGACGCTGTATCGGGTCAAGGCTGCCTTCTGCACATCGTATGCAGCTTCTCCGCCAACGAGGAAACCCTCGTGGGAAGCAACACCGTCGACGCGGGCGATGATGGCGCCGGTAGATGGAGTGAAGTCACTGAAGGCGCGGACGTGGGCGGGACCCTGCTTGAAGTGCAAATTGACGGACTGGCCCTTGTTGAAGCCTTCCTTGGGGTTGAAGTTGGAGATGATCTCTGCCTTGAAGCCATCGGCGGCGACATTTTCGAGCTCGATCTTGGAGGTAACGAGGCCGGCAGTGGTGTATGTGAGGGTCGCGGTGGTGCCCTTAGCAAGGACCTTCTTCGCTTCCAGCTGTACATACGTGAGCTCTCTCGTTCTGACTTCTTGAAGCTCCTGTTCGTCATTACTAACACTGCCTGTAATGTCACCCTTGTGCGGGTTGGTGCCTTTGGCGGTGAGGTTGAGGCCATCGGCATTCTTGAGCTTCACCTCGAGCGACGCTGGGTTCAATTGTCAGTGCCATTGTCCATATAGCGATTTGAGACAATTGAGTAAAGTCTACCATTGTTTCCGTGGTAGAAGTCCTTGCTGAGGAGCTGCAGAAGAGAGATCAGCGTTAAGCGCAGGAGCATGGGTGGATTGTGTACGTACATCGTTTGCGCTCTTGGCAATGTCACTGAAAGCTGGAGGAGGAGCAGCCATTGTGACTGATAGTAAGTGGACGAAGAAGAGGGTGGTGGAGCGTGAAGAGCAAGTGGTGGATGATTGGGAGTTGGTGGAAGAAACAGAAGAGACGAAAGAAAATAACCCAGCTATGTCGCGATGTGGTTACTGGCCGACGAAAAGCGCATTGGCGTTCGGAGCTAGAAGCGCTCCCGTTGACCTGCCAGCTTTGGCTACCGTAAATTCGTAATAAACCCACCCTTTCTGCGCTCTTTCGCCGTCAAACGTTGCCGTACTTGCACCAATTAACCTCCTTCTAATTTGCTTCTATGGCTCGAAGCAGCCAAGGCCCTGAGCCACAACCGACTCCTTCCTTTCAATTGGTACACGCATTCTGACGCAAAACAACAAACTGTGCGGTAAGCAAAGTCTAAAGATCCTGTGACAGCTTTCGACATTTCCGCTCTATTCCCTCCGCAATCTTCCGGCTTGCTTTCGCCGTCTTACCATTGGTGCATCAACCAGACCAGAAGAATCCTCAATTCCGAAAATATTCTGAATACTTCCTAGGTACGCTAACATACAACAATATTCTCTGTTCAATTGCAGGGTGCGACCTCCCAACTACCATCGTTTCATCATCTTCCTTCCAAATCCATCCTTGTTGCTCCTAACACAATAGGAAATTAACTCGCGTTGCGCATGAAGAATGACATCGCAAATAGATATCTGATCCGGATCTTTCCATTACTGTATTCTGCCCCTGACGAGGATCTGCCACCACCACGCCGTCCGATCGGATCAGAAATGCGGCTCTAAATAGAGATTAGGCACGATGATGTAGATAGATCAAGTCCGACATTGCGATGCATGTTCAAGGCAGCAGATTCATCAAGCGAGTATCCGCTGCCAAACAACTCAATGCCATTTATAGATACTATGGAACGCAGGTATCCGATGCTATACCACATCCAACTCAACAAGTCCAAGCATATATTTCGAAGTCACGGGACCCGTACCTGAATCTGTCCATCGAGCACCACCTCTTCGAAAAAGCACCGCCAGGATCCAAACTCCTCTTCCTGTACACCAACAGGCCGTGCGTCGTGATCGGCAGAAACCAAAACCCATGGCTGGAAGCCAACCTCCGCCTTCTGAAGGACCCACGCGCCCTGACCGACGGCAGCACTACCGACACGCAGCAAACCCGCCCGCCCACCGTCCTCACCTCGCCCATCGCGCTTGTGCGGCGGCGCTCCGGCGGCGGCGCCGTGTTCCACGACACCGGCAACGTAAACTGGAGCGTGGGCGTAGACAGCGCGTCGTTCGCGCGAGACCGGCACGCGGAGATGGTGCAGCGGGCGCTGGCGCGGGCGGGCGTCGCGGAGGCGCACGTGAACGCGCGCCACGACGTCGTGGTGCGCCGCGGCGGCGCCCCGCTCAAGGTGTCGGGGTCGGCGTTCAAGCTCGCGCGCGGCAGGGCAATGCACCATGGCACGGCGCTGCTTGGTTCGCCACATCTCGCAAGCATTGCGCGCCTTTTGCGGAGTCCTGCGGCGCCGTTTATTGCGGCGAAGGGTGTGGAGAGTGTGAGAAGTCCGGTGGCGAATGTCGGTGTTGCTAATGATGTGTTTGAGCGTGCGGTTCTGGAAGAGTTTGCTGAGATGTATAGTGTGGAGGGTGCCTTAGAGCCACGTGTTGTTGGTGAGGAGATGGCAGAAGTGAATGGTGTTGCAAAGGGCATGGCTGAGCTTAAGGTTGGAGAGCCGTGATGTTCGATAATCGGACTACGCTAATGGGAGAAATAGTCGCTCGAATGGCTGTTTTTACAGACACCGGCATTCACATTCACTTTCGAAATGACGACCGGGAAGGGTTTGAGATTACCGGTCTCGCTAGAAGTACGCCATGGAGCTATCGAGAAGTGCTACTCCAAGACTCAAGCAGAAGAGCTCAGCAGTTCTCTAATCGGCAAGAAGCTCCACGAAATTCAAGGCGCAGGGGACTGGAGATCACTCCTGGCTGAAGATCCGTTTCTGGATGAAGACGGTGACTTCGCTCAGGTATCAAGCGAGTTGATCGAACCAACGCGGATAGATCAATTCCTAAGTCGAATGATTTCGCATTGATAGTATTCTCACACCCAACAGTGCGTGTAGGGCGCAAGCATCTATCTACGGACCTCGACACCGGCAGCTTCAAGCCAATCGCCAATGTTGCGCTCTATTTCAGCATCGTCCATGACCTTCAAGCCGATAGTCTTGTTCATTGCGACGTCCGTATAATTCCCACCAAATCCTGCTCCGTACATCATCAAGAAGTACAGATTGAAGCGCATGTGAGGATCATTCTCACCCTTCTTTACCGCCTCAAAGTAAGCATCCGCGTCTTTCTGAGCGCTGGTGTGCTTGATCTCGAATTGAATCCCAGTGAGCTTGGAGACGATATCCGTGACCTGACGTTCTGTAACTAAGGCCGAGTACACGTAAACTGGCTTGTTGTTCGTCTCCTCAGGGTGTTGGAGGACCAGTTTGACGGCTTCAGCGATATCATCTCTGCTTGTGGTACAACATGCCACATCCCCACCGTCGTGGAACAATGCCGTCTTGGTCTTGATGTTCGGACCGAGGAAGCCCAGCTGCACGCCAAGATCGAAGAATGGTCCCGTTTGAATGCTACTCCATTCTATCTTACCGGCCGCAGCAAGCTCTTCGACATATTCGCGCGTCTTGAGCTTTTCTGCTATGTTAGGAAGCCTCAATTCTTTCCCTTTCAACTCCAGGTTACTAGAGTATTCAGACGGAATCACGCGCTTAATTCCTGCTTCAGCGGCGGCATCCAGCATAACCTTTTGGTCATTGAAGCTTGGTATCGGTACGGCGCTGTAGCTTGTTCAAGTCACTGCGCCACGAATTTTTGAGAGTGCCACATACCTCACGACTACATCTTGGTCTTTGAAGGCCGCAACCAAGTCAGCTTTGTTCGTCAGGTCAGCGCTGATAGATTTGATCCCCTCGGGAAGGCCGTTGGTCGATTCTTTTCTCTGGATGGCAGTGACAGTGAACCCAGCGCCGCTAAGACTGCGGAGGATGCGTGATCCAACACCTCCTGTAGCCTTGCGATGTCAGCCTCGTCCGAAAATGGAATGAATGATGCGTACACCCAGAAGCGCAACGTTGCGAAATGGAGAGCTCATTTTCGATTACTTTGTTGAATTTTCTTTCTTTCTCCTCTTGCGTGCTTGACTCAGCGCTTTGCGCGTTTTAGGTCGGTGTGTTCGCTTTGGATGGGACACGCAATTTTCTAATGCTTTTATGCTGAAGCTCAAGAAAGTTAAAAAGTCGGTCCGCGCAGCTAGCAATTGAGATGGCAGAGCCGAATTTGCAGCTCAGAACGACGTCGGATTCTACGCAAAGTCTTCTCACCAGAAATCTCGCACAATTTAGACAGAAAAAGCCGAATGACGGTTGCTCCTCTCATTTGGCCATTCTCATCGGCGTTTGCAGGCCCCGAGATACAAAATCCGCGGCAACCATGACAAATTGACGCCACACGACTCAAGACCACTGCGGTGATTGGAAGCCAACTTTGGCGGAAAGAACCCTTTTAACTACAACGTTAGTCTTTTATTTAGTTTTGGAGATCATCGCCGAGACTAGCGCAGAGACATAAGAAACTTTCCGTTTATTCGTTAGCTGAGGTTAGAGTGTGCAGAGGGCGCAAGCTGAGGTTTCCCCGACAAAACGGGACTCCGGGACTAGCGTCGAACGCATGAGGACCAACTTCTGTTCGGCTGGTCTGCATTCCATCAGGGGAACTCATTACTGTAAAGCCCAAGATATCGTAGCACGATATCAAGATGCATCTCAAGGTAAGGCTTTTTGACGAGGTTGGGAAGATCTACTTTGTTGAACCATAATCTAAAGGCTAGCATTGATCTAGTGGATATACAGCAACGGACCGTCCACAAGGCTAGTTGCAGTCTATTTGATGTCTTTGAGGCGAGAGACTTCGTTTTCGGCAAAAGAAAAAGAATACAGCCAATCAGGAGTTGGCAGCTCGGCAATGAATCCCGGGAATTCCGAGGTACTTCTGAATGACGCTCAGCTGTTGTGATGTGGTTTGAACGTCCATCGATCCTTCTCGTCGTTCGTGAACGGCACCCCGAGCTCGAACAGTCGCGTAATGACATTCTGGAAGTCTGCGAAGAATGCTTCGTTGTCATTGGCATACTTCTCAACCCATGGACGGAAATCCTTGTCCTTGATCAGAACCATGTCGGTGGGCAGCATCATGAGCGACTTGGTGGCAACGTCCTGGAATTGCTTGGGACCATTCCATTTGCGCCACGCCCACTTCTCCTCCAGCAAGAGCTTATAGTAGTCGTTGGTAAGGACGGTGGGCGAGAAGGTCCAGGGCCCATCGAAACCCGATCGGTCGGTGTGGCAGCGGCCGAGAGCGTGCGCACCCGATAGCGCGACGATCTCTTGATCGTTCCAGCCCATTCTACCGAATATGGCGCGGAGGTGATCGGCACCTTTGGAGGCGTCGGGCAGGCGTCCGTCGGGCGTACAGTAGCTCACATCATGGTCGCTGCGGCCTGGCCGCCACGGGATCGCAGGGCCAAGCATCTCTTGGACCGCGCAGACGCCTGCCAAAGTCCATAGGTCGGAGTAAGAGATCCAGGGAAATCTCTCGTGGATCGGTTCGAGAAAGTTACGAGCATTTACAAGTCCAGCGTTTGCGCCGTGCTCGGATTCTGGGGCGAAACGCATCGTTGCACCATTGCTGCCGCCAGTATTGGTTGCCTTGTCGTAGCTGCGCGAACATGTGTCAGTAAAAGTCTATGAGCAATATGGTATGTAACAAGATCCGAACATACGTTCCACTGGCGTGCCATGCCAGTCTAAGCACAACGGGACCGTAACTGCCATCTTCATACTCATCATGTTCTTCCAGTCTCTCTGCAATAGCATCGTATACTTTCTGGTAGTCGTCGAAAGTCGGAGAGAATATTTTAGGCTCTGACTTGCCTCTCGAAAGCGCTGAGTTCTGGGAGTAGAAGTAGTAACCGCCTCCGCCTACCGCACCAAGCCCGAGCAGCCAGTAAATGGTGTTGCTTCCTTCGCTTTTTGGAGATGTAGAATTTGCGTATCCGCGGCGCTGTGATTGCTGTCGGAAGTTCTGACGCGCAAATTGAGCTGCGGTTCGGGTAGTTGCCGTTCTGAACGTCCCACGAGAGGCTGATAGGAGGTTTCGGGTGAATGCTGGAGCAGTACGAGAGGACGCCATCTTACACGCGTGGTTTTGTGTTCGTTCTGGAACCGAGGATTTTAGATTTGTTAAGGGCAAACTGGGAAATCGTTGTTCTTCTATAAGATGTGCTGGGGGGCAAATCGAGAGAATGTTGCAGTTAGAAATCCAGTCATAAAAGAATAAGATTAAATCTTTTTCGGGCAAACGGGCCTTGTGACGGTATCAAACGGACGGCGGCGAATGACTAAGTGAAGGGTTTGACTCCATTATTCCATATCAATTTCTCTTTCGATAATCTGAAGCAGATGCGCATATCCGGTGTCACCCGGAGTCTTGATAGGCCAACATGCCATTAGGTGGGTCTTTTAGCCTGGGACGCGTTGGCCGGCCAGAGCTGTCATATTATGAATCACCATCACGCCGGAATTTCAAAGCATTTACACCGAGAGAAGCGGAAACCCCCAAATTCACACGGCGAAAGAGTTGGGAAGGAGTTGAGGTGTGGATTTGGTCGGTGCAGGTCGTTTCCATCTCCCTTTGGGAGCAGCCTTCTAACTGGCCACTCCCCCTCTTTTCGCAGCCACCCTGTCCAACTTAGGGCTGCCTTTTTGCAAGGTTATTCGGCTGCTTTACATCGAAGTAGGATACAAGATGAGCGTAGACTTCAACTGATGCAGTGGTGGGCTCGCGCGTATGGACGCTAAAGAATGACTTCTTCGACCAGGCACCTTGCTCTACCTTACTATTGTCCGTGTCACAAGTCAAGATCTATGAGCGAGTGTTCACCTGCGCACGAAAAGTATTCTTCGGCTACCTTACTTAGATGGAATCATGGAAGAATGTTTCAAGGACCGTCGCACGAGTTAAGATTGTTGGGTCTGTATTCGTACATTCTATGCGTAGCCCATGTGTTTGGTATTTTGGTATTCGACCACTATACATGCTATTTCTCTGAAACTCCGAATTTATACATGTGCTTCTCAGCTGGAGATTTTCTTGTTGATTTGCATCGAATCCAGATCCTCCCTCTCCTTCATTTCGGCTTCGATCTCTTCGATAAGAGCGGTGAGGTATGGCGTGTCCTGAGGAGCGTCAATTGATGCGTTGTTGTTTATCACTGTGTCATGAAGCTCACCTCTTCCGCCTTCGTCCATTGATCTTTGGGTAGCAGTTGGTGAGCTAGAGAGCACTGTGATGATGGTCAGGACACGTGTGTTAGGTATTCAAGCTACACAAGCACACCTGGAAAGCTCTTCGCATGCGGAAAACTCGATCGTAGGCTTCCTTTGGGGGTAGTCGCTTCAGAGCCAGTTGAACGACATCGTTCTCTTCGGGGATCAGGTCATCGGCTCTAATGGCATCCAAAACATCAGCATCGCGTGTTAGAATGAGTTGCGAATGGCCGGTTTAGCTATTGAGGTGATTGCGGACGAAAACTGACCTTAATCCAAGCTGTCTGTAGCCGGCTGCACCCTTGTACCATTCGGCGAGTGGAACAAACCAACTCTTCAGCCAAGGTCGCTTCATGATATACTTGACAGCAGACGCCGACGAAGCCATGTTGAAGAAGAGCGAGGGTCCGAATTGCTGATCGATGGAGGGATCAATGGAAGGTATTGAGCTTTTGAAGCGAACGAGTTGAGGATTGAGGCCGGGAGCTGCCGACTGCGAGTTCGGCCAATCCAAAGCTCCGGCCGGCGAAGACTCCGCTAAAATGCGATATCGCCTTTGCTGCAACCGGTAATTATTCCTCTCATCCTCATGCTTGTCATCACTCAATTCAATCTGCGCCTCTTCTTCATCCACCACATCATCTCTTTCTTCTAGCTGTCGAAGTCTTCCATTTGCACGCTCCCTCCACCCACCAACCCCTGAGCGAGATTGTTGACCCGGTTTGTTTCGATAACCACGTCCGGAAGCGTATGGGCACATGACGAAATCCGCCACTGCACATTAGTCAAGGCCTCTCGCCCGCCCCCCCCGTCATTTCGTTTTTCTTCATTCATTTCGAAGCCTCACGCGGGGGAATCGCCCAGCCAAGCTTCGATATCACCAACCACTCCACATCAATTCCAGAGATCCAGACGACAACGGCAGGCCTTCCCACCTACCTCTTCGAGAGCGGTCCGTACACAAACATCCTCCTGCTCCGATAATTTCGCAATCAATGGGCCGACTCAATCGCTAGACGCATATCAGTGCAAGTGCTGTGGGGGCCTTCCGCGCACACTGACGCTCTTAGAACAAGGGCAAATCGGCCTGGTCGGCCCCCGGTTCAAGCAACGCTTGAATGAATGCAGTCGCTCAATACAAGGAGCGCCCTACAATGTCCGCTGAGGGCACAAACTCGTCGCCATCGAGTCACCCTGAGCCATTCCACGAGCCGCCAACCGCGCGAAGGCCTCGCCATGTCACTCACTCCCTCCCTCCCGTCCTCGATTCTCCTACCGCGGGTCTGGCAGTCTACTGCGCCATGCTCCCGAATACGTACATTACAAGCTTCTGTGGTGCAATGAGTGGAATGGCCTCGGGCATCGTCACTTGTCCGCTTGACGTTATCAAGACCAGACTTCAAGCCCAAGGCTCATTTAGAAAACCAGGCATGAATGGTACATCTGGTGCTCTATATCATGGTATGCTGAGCACTGCTCGCACTATTTGGAGAGAAGATGGAATTCGCGGCATGTACAGAGGCCTCGGTCCCATGCTACTGGGCTATCTACCAACTTGGGCCGTGTACATGGCGGTGTACGACAGCTCCCGAGATTACTATTACACCAAGATGGGTTTGTGTTTGGCTCCTGTGAGCAGAATTTTGAACTAAATGTATGCAGAGAATCGATGGTTTGCGAGAATCTACGCATCCATAACCGCCGGCGCTTGCTCGACCCTGGTCACAAATCCGATATGGGTAATCAAAACCCGTCTCATGTCCCAAGTTGGTTCCCAAGCACCTGAGGAGGCCAGAACACCTTGGAACTATCGTTCCACTCTCGATGCTGCACGTAAAATGTATAGGGCCGAAGGATTTCGTTCCTTCTACTCCGGCCTTGCTCCAGCCTTGCTTGGGCTTTCCCATGTTGCAATCCAATTCCCACTGTACGAGTACTTCAAGCTCCAATTTACCGGTCTAGAAATGGGTGCCAATACCACGACAATGGATAGCGATCATCATTGGGTTGGTATTCTCGCCGCAACGTTCCTCAGCAAGATATGTGCGACAAGCGCAACATACCCACACGAGGTGCTGAGGACAAGGCTGCAAACACAGCAGCATATGTATCCTGCAAGCTCACACGAAGAGATCTCCTTTCGCGGAGCCCTTGGATCGGCCCACATCCGTAGACCTCCAGGAGCATCCTCTTCGGATGGTATGCTGAACCTGCCAAGATATCGAGGTATGGTCAGAACCGTCAAAACAATGCTCGCCGAAGAAGGTTGGCGAGCCTTCTACAATGGCATGGGCACTAATATGGTCCGCGCGGTGCCGGCAGCCATGACGACCATGTTAACGTACGAAACTCTTAAAACAAGCTTATTCCATTTGCAAGTCGAAGGTAGACGAATTATGGAGCAGCAAGAAGAAGGCACATATACATGAAGAAGAGAAGATGCTTGTGTCAGATCTTAATCTTTGTCCGTTGGAAGTGGAACCGCTCAACTGAGTTGTCTCCTTTCGAAGTCGACTCGTACTTCTTACTGGCTCGCTATGGCATGGCGTACGGTGCTTTTAGGCGGCTGGGTCAAGTTAACGTGGCCCATTGTGATTTCAGACTCGTTGGAGCTATGATGGTTTCTTTGGAGAAGCGGTAGGACATGGTCCTAAAACTCCCACGAGGATGACAATCGTGTGGAGCCATGAACACCTCTCTTGTACATAAATCTCTTTGAACAGCTTAGACGCATCGCAACAAACCAAGGCGCGCCGTTTTGTCAGATGAATTTATTGATAGAATGTTTGACGAGAATCCACTCTGGGACAGTTGAATTTCGTGTCTCTGCGGGTCATCATATTCCCTTTCGCTCCGAAATTATGGATTAGTGACAAAAGGCAGATATGATCACAAATCCCTTAATGTTTCGTTCCATATTCCGTCTTATCTACGCGCAACGTGAAAAGTGACGGACGAGTAAGAGGCGCTGAATGGGGTGGTATGCAAGAGGTCTAGCGCCAGCCTTGCGAATCACAAGCCAAAAGTTTGTTTTTTTTTGATGCTCATCGTCGGCCGGAGAATCTACGTCAAAGTTGTCGTACACATTACGTCGGGCGCAGTTTACGCGCCATTGCCCTTCGGCAGTGAAAATCGTGACGCGGATAAATTGTATCTCTTCAAATCCTTTTACTTTACTATGGCTTTGAATCCCTAAAGAGGCCGAGCTTTCAGAACGTCACAGTTTTGCTGACGGACATCGTCCTGCTCTGCAGTCATCGAACAACGCTAATGCGCCATTGAAAAGACACAGCGGGGAGTTCCGCCGTGTTTAGCTCCCTTGGAGATATATTCGACGAAATATTTGATCCAAACTTATTCTACCTTTTCTTCTCTTCCTCCCTTAATCGACGTTTCGACAATGGCCGCTCGTCGCGGTAGTCGCCTTCTCCGACCTCTCTTGTACACAATCGGAGCCGGTGGTCTTGGTGGTACCTTCTTGTACATCGCATACCGACCTCGAGATATTCCTGGCCTTGAACCCGCTCAAGTTCCTCCTCCTACTTATGGTGAAGGTGGAAGCTTCCGACTGCCGCATTTTCCTAGCATACCAACTCGAGAAGAGCAGATCGCAGAGCTGAAGAGGAGTAGTGGTACAGTGACCAAAGCCGTGAAGGATACCACAAGCAGATTAAGAGGATTCTTCACTGGAAGCAAAGACGTGGAACAAGCTAAGGAAAACGCTCAAGATGAGCCCTTCGACGTGTTGGTAATTGGAGCGGGAGCTACCGGCGCCGGTATTGCTCTAGATGCTGCGACTCGAGGACTTCGAGTTGCAGTTGTCGAACGCGATGATTTTGCCAGTGGGACAAGCAGCAAGAGTACAAAGCTTGTACACGGAGGCGTCAGATATTTGGAGAAGGCTTTCTGGGAGCTCGACTATAATCAGTCCGTAACATCCACTTCTTCGCCCTGATGTATGTCATTAATTGACAGCGACACAGATATAAGCTTGTAAAAGAAGCTTTACGAGAACGAAGATACTTTCTCGATACGGCTCCTCACCTTTCCTCTTGGCTCCCGATCATGATTCCAATAAATAGTTGGTTCCAGGTGCCATACTTCTGGGCTGGCACAAAGGCCTACGACTTTCTAGCTGGATCAGAGAACATCGAAAGCTCATACTTTCTCACCCGGAGCAAGGCTCTTGATGCATTTCCAATGCTGAAGAAAG
>Ga0335073_10006471_pt1 | contig 16455 bp, 19 predicted proteins | sample Lox_Sample_22_FD_207093 | JGI IMG/M metagenome (GOLD analysis project Ga0335073, IMG submission 207093) | Soil microbial communities from Loxahatchee National Wildlife Refuge, Florida, United States - Lox_Sample_2.2 | ecosystem: Environmental > Terrestrial > Soil > Wetlands | place: USA... | reverse complement strand
CTACCGTTCCGTACCGTATGCCGACATCGCGAACCCACGCCCACCTGCCACTGCTGACCGTCTTGGTGAATTTATTACGAGGAATTCAAGCTTTTGAAACGATTGAAGGCACGCAATTCTCACAAAGACCGAGAAGAGCCTTCCTGTCCTCGGTCATCCTCGGTCATCCCCGAGCGGCCTCAATTGCCGCTTCCTGCCCTAATGATGCCGAACTCTACAGTAAAAGTAGTGGAGAACCCCACGATTTGCAAGGGCTTGAAGATCCGAGGATCGAAAGTGTGTTAATCCGTGACCCATCGATGGCCACGCTGGTCGGATGCTGCACTTTGTCTGACTGTTCACGCTGTAACCTGCCAATACCTTGCTATCCTGGATGACAATGGCAGTTACCTTAGCCATTGAGGTACTTCGGTCGTAATCAAATTTGCTCACCTACTTCGAATTCGCCATCCCGCGATGGCGCCGTCGGCCATTCCCATCCATGCTCGAGGCAGGACCTTCCCGCCGTCAACGCCGATCAATGGCGTCAAATCTTTCCGCGGCAGGCTAGGTGTTAGGTCCGCCCCGGATCTCTGACATGCGACCTTTCGGGGATCCTGATTTCCCTTGTCCAGGCCGAAGTACATAAAATAATGTCTTTGCGCTCTCACCGGACCTGCTCAAGACAAAAAACATGGCACCCTCTTTGCTCAATGGCGACGGTTCTGGACACTCGGTTTATCTGAATGGCTCGGCGAGGAAGACTTACTCCATGCTGGCCGAAACGCAAAAGGCTCTCGAGAAGCTAGTGCAAGTTGCCGGTAGCCAGCTACCTTCCGAATGCAAAGAACTCCTTGCTTCTGCCGAGTTTAGAACTTCCAACACCGGCACTCCGGATTTCCCCTGCCCTTTTAAAGAGACCGAAGCTGCGGGCGCACTAAAGGCTGTCGAGGCGGCCGTTGCGACGGCGATTGCCAACGTTAGACTTGGACATCAAAAGAGAAAGATTGTGGTAGACCTTGAACGGGCCTCATGTTTCCTCTTTTCGACTTATGTGGCCACCGTTGGTGGTTACGATAAGGGCAATCCGAAATCAAAAGCGCTCCTAAAACGTAAGCAACGTACAGACTCAGTAGCCATTACGCGAGACTAATAATCGATGCAGCCACCGACCTCCTTCAAGCTCAATCAAATCCGTACCGCAGATTGGCTGCCAACCTCTATGAGACCAGGAATGCTGGCGAATACTACCACATTCATGGCTCTCTTGAAGCTACGACAACGCTGAACATGATTGGCCTTCCGGGATTCCTGAACGAAACTCCATCTTACCATGACTGCATAGACCTGATAGAGAAGCACGTCAAACAATACACCGTCACAGAACTCGAAACCATGAACGCCGAGCGGAAGCAAGCAGGTGTGCCCTGCCTGAAGCCAGCAGATTTCGCAGCGAGCGAGCACGGCAAAGCCCTCGCCAAAGAACCGCCGTGGCGGATAGACGTGCTCGAGCGAGACTCACTACCAGCGCCCTTCGCACCGCTCCCATCCACATGCGCGACGCCCAAACCGCAAATCCTGAGCGGAATCAAAGTGCTCGAGCTATGCCGGATCATCGCAGGGCCGTCGATGGGCCGGGGCCTGGCAGAGTACGGGGCGTCGGTGCTGAAAGTGACGTCGCCAGCGCTGAGCGACGTGCCGTTCTTCCAGGTGGACGTGAACGTGGGCAAGCACGCGGCGGAGCTGGACCTGCGGAGCAGCGGCGGGCGCGCGGCCTTCGACGCGCTGCTGCGCGATGCCGACGTGGTGCTCGACGGATACCGGCCGGGGGCGCTGGCGCGCCTGGGCTACGGCCCGCGCCGCCTGCTGGAGATCGCGGGCGAGCGCCACCGCGGCTTCGTCTACGTCGCCGAGGACTGCTTCGGCCATGTTGGCGAGTGGGCGGCGCGCCCCGGCTGGCAGCAGATTGCGGACTGTGCGACCGGCGTGGCTTGGGAGCAGGGCTGGTTCATGGGCTTGGAGGAGCCCGTCGTGCCGCCGTTCCCCATGAGCGACTATGGCACCGGTTGCATGGGGACGATTGCGGCGCTGACGGCCTTGTACCGCCGCGCTACTGAGGGCGGCAGTTACTGGGCTGGTACCAGCCTGTGCCAGTACGATTTGTTCCTGCTGAGCTTGGGCTTGTATCCCGAGGATGTCAAGGAGAGGCTCAAGAAGATGCACGATCAGAGCTTCTTTGAGCTCAGACACCATGACAGCGTTGACGAGGTTGGGAAGAGGGCACTGAAGAGCATGAGGAGATGTCATCCCGAGCTATTCGAGGACCGGCATTTTGGAGAGTCGTTCAGCGCGGGATTCAAGGCGCAGGTGAAGTATGTTAAGCCGGTAGTAGAGATTGAAGGAACTTGGACCGGATGGGTCAGGCAAGCACGGCCAAATGGATTTGATAAACCTGGATGGGACGACTGGGAGGTTGAACAAGACATGATGAATTGAATCGTGTGCATATAGAAGCGACAACTCAAATGAATGACGGTTGAGACGAACACGTTCCGCTTGCTTTTGAGGCGTCTCCAAACTACTCCGTACTTCTAGAACAAAAGACATGTCAACACCAAAGGGTAAAACATAGGACCTTCTATAGTAGAATAGCGTAAAAAACTATATAGCTCTGCATGCATATATCACGTTTCTCAAAGTGATAGTCGTTATATTTCTTCGAACCAACTCGCCACGGTTGTGGCTTCAAAAGTTCCGAACAGCATTGCCGTCCGGAGGAACACCACTAGCTAGCAAAGACGCCGAACCATTCTACCCACCTATGCGACATCGTAGACGTACGTGCTTAGCCTCTATCGTATAACCGTTCGTTCAAGCTCGTTATTCGGATTTTCCGTTCAGCCTCTCAGCCTTGTGAACGAGCTCCTCCACCCATGAATGAAACTCCTTTCTCATTTGAATTGGAATAACGTGGCCCATGTCGTGAATAAATCGAACAGTTATCCCGCTTTCCTGACCACCTAGTCCCTCAGCAAGCGCCTCTCCATTTGGAAAACTAATCATCCTATCCTTCTCACCGTGAAGAACCATGATTCGTTCGCGTCCGATGCTATCAGCCAGCTCTCGTAGCTGTGCATGCGACTTGTGATGCCAACCGGCCGCGATGGCTTGCAACATGAATGAAAGTCCAGTAACGGTATTTGGATTGAGTTTCTTGGACAACTCCGAAGCCAAGACTCTATCCCTGTTGGTTGGAAATGGCTCCTTGGTGTACTCGAGCTCATCGGGTTTGGCCAGCCACTCTTCGGTAAAGAGATTGTACGCCATGTGATTGAGCTGCGTGTCTATGGCTTTGGGGACGAAGAGATTGATTCGATCCTTCAAATTCTCGAAGAAGCTTACAGTGCTCTTCAGTGCCGCCGTAGTCGACACCAGACTAAGGCTGGCTATGCGGTGGGGAATTGCAAATGCGAGTTCCTGGGCAATCATGCCGCCCATGCTGATGCCGACGACGTGCAACTCTCTTGGCTCGGTCCATCCAATGTGTTCGAGAATTTCCATGGTATCTTTGGCCATCTCCGAGGTTGTGTAACGCATTGCGGGCTTGTCCGACTCACCGATGCCACGATTGTCGAAGACGAGACAGCTGTACTTGTCACCTTGAGTATGACCAAAGTCCTTGTACTGTCGTTGCCATGCTGATTTGATGGAGCCTAAGCCCATGATAAACTAGACATGCGCAGTTGTCAGGAATGCCAACGGTAAGTAAAGCAACAACGATAACTACTTCAGAAGTAAACGGTGCTAAATTAGTAAGATGGTGAAGAGCATCAAAGTTTAACAATTGCGAACAGCTACAGAGTGACATTCAGATCTCAAACGACGGACATGGAGAACTAGGACAACGAGGGAGAGATAACGAGGTTGCAGTTCCACATACCACAAGGCGCGTGGGACCAGTGCCGTGGATCTCATAGCAAATCTCGAAAGGACCACCACGGCCAACTGCTACAGCAACCTTTTCTTTTGAGGCAGGCTTCAGATCCCATGTAATGTAGGGATACTCTGCATAGTGTTGAAGTTCGGCAGCGGTCATGTAGTGTGGCTTTTTGCCAGAAGCCGCTCCGTGGGTCCTGATAGACATCAGCAATTGGACTTGACCACTCTTGGGCTGTGTACCTGCATACATGATGTCGGCTTGATCCTACCGCTACGATCGTGGAGTTCAGAGGAGCCGAATGTACGAAAATGCTGTCCCGGTATCCGGGGTGCGCAGCAGTGCAGCAGTCTCAAGGCGAGCGGCATGGCCGTCGAAGTGACTCGGATTGCATGATATGGAGTAGACTATAGCGGGACGACTGCGCTTGGCGCTGATTTCGTGTGGCTAGATCATCGACTACGAAGCAACTAGTGCAACACTTTGTAGAATAGGCAGCTTTATTCTTTGCGTTCAAAGGTCTAGCCATTTCACCCTTCCATGACCACTGATTTTCCCGAACGTACAACTTCAAGACTTGCAATCAAACCACGTCCGCCGCTGTCCGTCCACTATTTGTCCGTCGGCTGCATGCTTGGCGACGAGGGTGGCCATTCATTGCGCTTTAGACGCATCTTCACTGCCGCGCTAGAGGGGGCTTAGATGGAAGATGAGACGCAGGAAACACTGCTCGATTTGACAGCCACCCGGGAACGAATCAATCCGAGCCATCAAATTGCCCTTACCGATCGGGAAGTGAGAAAATGGCTTATACGCAGGACTGGACGGCAACCGAGCCAGAAACTCGAAGCTTTGAAATCAACGATATAGCAGTGTACGATGCGAGCAGTCGCATTGCATTCGCAACGGTGCCGCCGACCAATGGATAATCGATGGTGGGAACTGCACGAGTGGGCGCCATCCGCTCGCAGATCGGCCGCTATTTGAATAAGGTGTATTCCAGTGCAAACTTTGGTTTCGAAGGCCAAGTAGGAACTCGACGCTGCTTCACCAGACAGAGCTTATCCTTCGTCGCGAGTGGTTCTGCGACAGCCGCCTACTGGCACCGAACGTCGCAGGATTTCAGTTTCACCCAATCACCCCGGTCTCACGGGCGCTAATTAGAAGAGCGGACGAAGAAACAAAACTGACCACGGCCCTCCCTTCGGCCTTTCGCCCTTAGTAATTGCTCCGGCGTTACCACGCGCATCCACCATCCACCGCCCTAACCCTGCCAGTGTCAGCTTGCTACTTGGAACATTCTATCGTCTACTTCACGATCCTCACAATTACCACAACGAACAAGACGCCTTCGGGCGCTCAATCGCCGCTATGAACTACATGAATGCTCCCGCAAACGACGCCGCAAACCCATACATGTTTACTCCCTCGCCTCTCGTCAACCAGCATCGCCGCGTATTCAGTAACTTCTCCGCCGATGGTGCTCCGTTGCCGCCTAATGCAATCCTGCCCGGTTTGTTCGCTGACGACCTCGCCGGTTTCGAATTGGGCGATGGAAATGATCACGGTGATCCAAAGAGAAGGCGCATTGCAAGGGCAAGTCACTCACGCCACTCTGCGGTGGTGATGCTGCTGGCCAATGCTAACTCCGATGATAGGCCTGCGACATGTGCAGAAAGAAGAAGATCAAGTGTGATGGCAAAATGCCGGCATGCACACACTGTCAGAATTACAAGACCGAATGCATCTTCACTCAAGTGGAAAAGAAGCGCAATCCTCCAAAAGGGTGGGTGCCGAATTATACATGCTGGAGATCATGCGCTGACTTGGAATAGCCACAAGTATATCGAAGGCCTCGAGAACCGACTTGGACGCATGGAATCATTGCTGCGATTATCTGGAATCCTGTCCGACGAAGATGCCGGAGCCACGGATCTGGGAACGCTTGAAAAGAGGCTGGCCGACAGAGCTAGCCAGGTAAAAGAGAAGGCGACTACAGAAGCTACCGAGGCATCTTCGGGCGTCAAAGATGAGACATCATCGAGCGGAACACCTCGACCTGGACCTATCTTGACGCCTCGCAGTGGCGAGACATCTCCAGAACCGCCAAGGTCGGGAAGAAGCGAAGAGGAGGTCGAAGTTCTTTCCGACATGATGTGTTCCTTGGTAACGAACAACTGTGGCGAAACTCGCTACATTGGTATGATCTCTACTCGTGAATTTGCTGGTTAGACGCATCTGACTGAAGTTTAGGCTCTTCTTCCGGCTTCTCCATCTTCTCACCCAAGGGCATACAGTGGGTAAACGAAAAGACGGGTGATACCTCATTTCAAGAAATGATTCAAGGACAAGCCTTTGATGAGAACAAATGGGTTCAATGGAGGCCAGAGGTATTCCGAGACATCTTCCAACGTCGTGTCTACCTTCCGCTGCCACCCAAGATTGAAGCCTTGTCCTTGCTCAAGGATTACTTTGAGAACTTCAACTGCATGTTCCCACTATTCCATGAACCAACTTTCTACCATCTGGTGGATAAGCACTACTCACGCGATCCATACGAAGGTTCGGGATGGTGGGCAAGTCTGAACGTTGCCCTCGCCATCGCTCACAGATTGAGGGTTATGAGCAATCTCGTGCCTCAAGAGGAGGACCAAAAGGCCTGGGGCTACTTGAAAAATGCAATGGCGGTGATGACGGAATTGACAATCAGAAACACCGATCTTTTGAGCGTACAAGCTCTACTTGGAATGGTAAGTCGAAGCATTCACTCTGCCACCGACACGACGGCTAATTTTGTCAGTCTCTCTTCTTGCAAGGCACTCCAAATCCCCAGCCATCATTCTTCTTGGTCGCAGCTGCGATCCGATTGTCACATAGCATCGGCCTACACAAACGTGGCTCCGGCTTCAATCTCAATCAAAGTGAAACTGAACAGCGTAAACGAGTGTTCTGGATATCATACATGGTAGACAGAGAGTAAGTTGACCTAGTGATATACGAATACAAGCCTTGGCTAATGTTTGAATAGCATCTGCTTGCGCTCTGGTCGACCACCGATCCAAGATGATGATGATATGAACGTCGATTTACCCAGCGAAGACCCTCCGGACAATGTCGGCAACATTCCACTCGCCGATGGCAATGGCAAAGTTAACTTGTTCCGGCTGATGTGTAGATTCTCAGTCATCGCCAGCAAGGTGTACAAGCAGCTGTACTCGGTCAAAGCATCTCGACAGTCCGATGGCGAACTTCTCAACACCATCGGCGAACTGGATAGAGAGCTGGAGGAATGGAAAGACGGAATTCCTCTGGACTTCCGCCCCGAACACGAAATCAAGGCCAATCACACTCCTCTCATCCTGCACGTCGTCGTGCTACATTTCGCCTATTACAACTGTCTAACGACAATTCACCGCATGTCGGTTCATCACGGCTACTGGACGAGTCGACTATCCAACTATGCGATCCAAGGCCTCAATGCTCGTCCTCTCAACCCTCGTGTCTTCTCATCGGCAGCGCTTTGCGTCTCGGCGGCCCGTGCTTCGATAAACCTTATCAAGTACATTCCACAAGGCGACTATGACTGCGTCTGGTACGATACAATTGTTTATTCATTGTGAAAATGCTAACTGTTGCCGCAGGTTAATCCTATATTATCCCGTCTCCGCGCTCGTCACCTTGTTTGCCAATATTCTTCAGAATCCGCAGGACGGTAGGGCGCGTTCAGATTTGAAGTTAATGAACCAAGTCGTCGGCTTCCTCAACACTCTCTGCAACGAAGACAACAACAGTATCAAACGCATGCTCAGTGTCTGCGCGGAGTTTGAACGCATTGCTCGAGTGGTTCTTGACAAAGCCGATAAAGAGACCTCATCCCGACGGAAGCGGAAGCAGCAGGAAAACAGAGAAGCAAGCGTCATCAGCGTGAGCAGTGCTTCCAGCGGGCCTCAACAGACAGCCTCGCCGCCATCGCAACGTGGTGATCCCGACACACCGAAGCCATCGCAGCCAGGCAATATCCCGAATGTCTTCTCTCCACCACCAAACTATGCGAAATATCTCTCCGAGGATAATTTTCAGAACCTTTCAACCTTGACATCAAACCTCTCCTCCGCTATGCAAGATCTCGGCCAAGGCACGCCAGCAATGGCAAATTGGCTCTCACCCAGAGCCGTGCCTTCTTCTCTGCCTACGTCAGGCGCGAGCTCTGCCACAACGGCCACGTTCGATTTCGGCACCGGACCGCCCTCGGCAACCACATCACCGCAGGCCACGTCCTCGAATCGCACCAGCGTCAATTCAACGATCGCTCCAAACGGCGTATCAATGGCTCAGCCGACCGTCGACCCCATGGACATGGGCAACTCGTTTACGCATCCTTTTATCCCGCAGGATCTGTGGCAGATGCCCATGACGCTGGAGTGGGACTGGGCCGACATGACGGCTGGGAGCGGGTTCGGTGCAGGCTTCGATGACGGCATGGGCATGAACGGTACCCTGACCGATTTGCAGAGCTCGATCGAGACGGATAGGAGATGAAGCATCGCCAATTCACCGCTCAAAGTCGCGCCTAGGGTGATATAGGCAAAAGAACGGGAGAGTAATGGTCGTCGAGCAGCATGGCATTTCCTGGGGCTCGGGGCAATCGGCATTCTGGGACGGCGAAAATGAAGGAACGACACAACTCCAAGCTGTTTTGGACAAATTTTGGCCGGCATTCTCTGTGTGGAAAATTATCTTCACTCAATTGGCTCAGTCACTCGACACAAGGTGCGATGTTGGACTCCAGTTGGGCGTCTCGCAATAGATTGGACATTGAACTTGCATGGTATCGAGCGGATTATCGCAGTCGTATACTTCAATTCAACTTGTCTTAGTTATTGTATGTTGAACGCATATAATGGGTATTTATGAGACACCATCGTTATTATCATATTTAATTTTGCCATGGCAAGGCTACACGATGTCGCTGCAAATGTGCTCATGTGAGTGTCAACGGAGTTATTTCCGACTTCATGCACGTTAGCTCATCGGCGTCGACTGCTTTTAAAATCGTAACCAGACATTCACCAGTCTCAAACCTCTTAAACTGAGCAAAGCTTTTTGGTGACTTTACAACGCATTGAACAGACCATCAATATGTCAACGGCCGTGCTGGCAGGAAGTACCGGCTTGGTCGTACGTCCCAAAACCTCCGCAAACACAGCTTTCTACTGACACGACGTCGCAATACCAGGGCTCACACATCCTCACCACGCTCCTCGAGCACCCATCCTTCACAGCCGTCTACGCCTACACGCGCAAAGCCCTCCCGGCGCATCCGAACACCGCGAAGCTCCAAGCGCTCGAAATCAGCGACTCGGCCCTCTGGCCAGCGCAGTTCCCGGCCGCGCAGCCGACGCTCTTCCTCAGCGCGCTGGGCACGACGCGGGCTGCGGCGGGCGGCACCGCGGCGCAGCGCGCCATCGACTACGACCTGAACTTGGCGCTGGCGCGCGCGGCACACGAGCGCGGCACGCGCACCTACGTGCTGGTGTCGAGCGCCGGCGCCGACACCAAGAGCAGCCTGTTCTATCCGCGCATGAAGGGCGAGCTGGAGGAGGCGGTGCGCGCGCTCGGCTTCGCGCACTGCGTGATCCTGCGGCCGGGCCTGCTCGTGGGCGAGAGGGCCGAAAGCAGGCCGGCGGAGTGGGTCGTGCGCCAGTTGGCGAAGGGGTTGGGTGCGCTTGGCCACGTGCTGGTGGATTCGTGGGCGCAGGAGGCGGGCGTTGTGGCGAGGGCGGCGGTGAGCGCGGGGTTGCAATGCGTTGAGGGAAAGAGGGAGGAGGGTGTTTGGGTGCTCGATCAGAAGGAGATTGTGAGGCTGGGGAGAACGGAGTGGTCGACGAAATGAGAAGGTCGCGTCCTAGTATGATGTGATATCCCTGGAAATAGTACATACTTCATGTTAAGACGGATGATGAAATTCCGACCACCTCCGGATCAGTAAATCACACTCGGGTGGCATTTCAGTGACTACCTACGCTCGGTGCAATAGACTAGCTTCGCAAAAAATGAACGTCGTACGCAGTGAGTGGTGCTGAGCTAGGAAACGACATTCTAGTGTGATGCAATGAAGAAGTACACTAACATATCTTAAGTAGCGCATCGCGAGTATCAAAAGTCTAAAAGGCAATGAACTGAAGCGCCTTATCCTCGTTTGAGACTCTTAACCTCTCAAACTTCCACCGAAAGATTCTCAATTGCGCTGAACATCAAAATGCATATAAATCAACTTTTCTCCAGCTCGTTCCCATCCAGAGGGGAATGCCATCACCATATTCGACTCTATATGAAGAGTCTATTGCTTATGAAGGTGCTCAATACTCCACGTAGCTATAGCCATGCTGGGAAATGGCTGTAAATTATGCAATCTTCAAAACGGACCGGTCGCGTCCCTTCCTCCCAAAGTCCACATATTCTATTGCTTATCTGGGAAACCCAAATTCACCTTTAACATGGTCAGCATCCGTGATTCAAGTATGATCGATGTAACTCACTCCGAATTCAGGATACACGAAACGAGTAAGGCCTTTCTTCTTGTGAATTTCTTCAAGGGCCTCCAAATCTGCCGCATCCAGAGAGACAATCTTTCGATTATCATCAATTCTTGACGGCGTCACCGATTTCGCCAACACAGAGTTGCCTCGAGCGACTACAGATGATCAGCGGTCAATACCTTTCCGTGGGCTAGGAGGAACGAACTGTGATAGCTGAGGAGAATATTCCCTGGGCTAACCTGGTATTTCTTCGCCAGTGTAATAACCGTTTCATCACTAAAGAGTGGACTACCGGTACTTCCGAACGGTGAATAAGCCGTCACATGGATACTCTTCTCTTTGCAAAAGTCAACAATCTCCTGTTGCGGAAGCAGTGGATGATTCTCGATCTGATTCACTGCCGGAACAACCTCAACTTGTGGCAGAAGCCTTTCAAGGTATGGTTTGCTGAAGTTTGCCACGCCAATTGCCTTGGCTTTGCCAGTCTTCAACACCTCTTCGAGTTCTTTCCATGTTTGGATATACGACCATGACTTATCAAGGTCACGAGAGCCATCTGGGAGCTTGGGGAACTTCTCGTGATTGCCTGAGTTCATGTTAGCTCTCTGCCAAATTGCTTCTCAACGGTGTAAGCTCGAAACCTTTTGGATTCATTGGCACTGGCCAGTGCATTAAATACAGATCAACATAGTCCAATCCCAGACTCTTGAGACTTTTATCCAAATTCTCTTCGACTCGGTTTCGATGATAAGTGCACCACTTGGGAAAAGTTGTAAATATAGATTCGTCGACTGATCTTCGAGCTCATCACACTCACTAGCTTGCTGGTGACGAAGATGTCCTCCCTCTTAACGCCAGCTGCCTTCAATCCTTCCTCAAGACCCTCTCCAACTTCATCTTCATTGCCATAGACATATGCACAATCTATGTGTCTATATCCTGCCTTGATTGCGTGGGAGACTGCTTTCTTTACTTGGCCACGCTCGGACTGCCATGTTCCCAACCCGAGCGCGGGAATAGTCGCTCCTGTGTTCAAAGGCAGCTGTGAATTCATGTTCGCGACAGGAAATATCACGGATCGATACACTTTGGATAGTATCCACCTGGAAAAAGACGCATTCATTCCGAATGTGCTCAAATTATAGTATGTAACCAGTTTGGATGGAAACGGTAATTGGCGGTCCGGCCAACTTCGCGAAGAAGTTCGCCGAAGCTCTGTCAACCTTCTGCCAGCCATCAAAGCACCTTCACCTTCCAAGTTTAGGCGGCTTGACGGCCTTCGGGCTTCTCTCAAGCGGGAGACCGAGCCGCCCACCCACCTGACAATAATATCATTACCGTATGATCATGACGGAAGGAAAAATGCAAGCTTGAAAGTCTTTCATCACTCTGCAGCGTTCCGGCCAGCTGTACCAATCAGACTCTAAGCAGCAACTCAACGCCTTCGCAACAAATCTCCAACCGCGGAAGGATTCTGGACTCCTCTCAAATCTCATTGCTAGCTGTGCTTCATCCAATGTAAAGGGCGGAATAAATTTCCTCATTTGCAAGCGTTTGCTGTAGGTGACCTCCAGCAAGTCGGACGGCTTCTCCAATGGGGAGAGAACGTGGCATGAGGATCGAGAAACCTCTTCGCGACTGCTAGGATTACATTACATCTCCTCATTTTTGGCAGCTGTGGATACCTCGTGGACGCTTTCCCTTGGAGATGCGCTCCAGGTACGTCAGATGGAGACATTACCAACCGCGAAAACTACAGTGCGGATCGAAACGTACTACATTAGCGGATGGGTTTCCTAATTTGTACATGCTCGCTATTGTAAACAGTCGATTTATTTGCTTGTGCCACACGTATACTATTTCTCACTATCTTGGTCATTGTCACTTTCAGCGTCTTAGATACCTCAAGTTTCGATTTTGCTTGTTCGTCACCAAATTTTCACATGGCTCCAGGAGCAATCGCAGCTCAGCGTGAGGACACTATCTTTCAAAACGAACCTAGGGACGGTTTGGCTTTAGAAGCGCTGTCAGATGATATCGATCGAGTAAATGTCTTGAAGGCTACTCTCAAAGTCAAGCAAGGAACTGCGACCCAAGAGGAGAAAGACATCTACGAGCGATCTCAGTTCGATGCCGAAAAGGACAAGACTCAATTTCGACAGTATGAGGAGGCGTGTGATCGTGTAAAGAACTTCTACCGCGAGCAACACGAGAAGCAGACGGTCGCGTACAATCTCAAAGCTCGTAATGAGTTCAAATCCAAAGTCCGCGCCGAGATGACGGTCTGGGAAGCCATTGAAAAGCTCAACACTCTGATTGACGAGTCGGACCCCGATACGGAACTCTCTCAAATCGAGCATCTTCTCCAAACCGCAGAAGCTATCCGTAGGGATGGCAAACCGAGATGGATGCAGCTAACCGGCCTCATTCATGATCTTGGCAAGCTTCTCTATTTCTACGGCGCTCAAGGACAATGGGATGTCGTAGGTGACACTTTCCCAGTGGGCTGCGCTTTCGATGAGAAGATCATCTACCCGAACACTTTCAATGGCAATCCGGATTACCACGATCCCATCTACAGCACCAAGCTTGGCATCTACACTCCGGGTATCGGCATGGATAATGTCATGCTCAGCTGGGGTCACGATGAATACCTTTACCACGTGGTCAAGGAGCAAAGCACATTGCCCGATGAAGGTCTAGCCATGATTCGCTACCATTCATTCTATCCGTGGCACAAGGAAGGCGCCTACAACTGGATGATGAATGAGAAGGACAAGAAGATGTTCGAAGCCGTCAAGGCTTTCAACCCTTATGATTTGTACAGCAAGAGTGATGACACCCCAAAGGTGGCAGAACTGAAGCCGTACTATTTGGAACTGATTGATGAGTATTTCCCGAATCGAGTCGTCAAATGGTGAAATCGTTGTTAAGACGGAGATGGTTCTTGGAGTTTCATTACCATGATCAGATAGATGGTGTACAGATATATTCACGTTGGGATTGAGCTCCTCTCCCAAACGATATAGAGGATACTTACATGACGGCTGCATTTTAATCTCATCAAAGACATTCTTTTGATCCACCTATATCCGTTCGAACATGTCCAAATTATAGTCGCGCCGCTCGAATTTCTGAACGCCATCTCATCGTCAATCTCATTTTGAACAACTTTTAACCTTTCGAAATCTCCTATAGCTTGAGCTGATAACCGTCATCCACCAAATCAACAACAACCTTAATAACGAGGTTCCCTTTCTCATCTCTGGTCAGCCCAGCCATCTGGAATGCTTCGTCTAAGCTCTCGAACCCGGCATAGTGATGTGTTACCATTTTCGCAAACTGTGGATACTCTAGACCCGTTCTCGAGAGTATCTCAATGCCAGTGGGATAGGTGTTTGCATATCTGAAGCTTCCGATAAGATCAACTTCCCTTAGCGCTGCCGCTGATATCGGAAGAGTATGGATCGGATGACCCATTCCGATGAGGATGACCCGACCTCCAGGCCTGGTTGCGTAAATTGCAGCTTGAAGACATGCAGGAACTCCGGTACACTCAAAGACCGCGTCGAGTTCGCCGACCGTCCTACTATCCATTTCAACAATTTTTCCGATCTCCGCCGCAGTCTCTTTGGCGATTGCAAGACTGTCTTCGATCGTGCTTCCACACTTCAAAGGCACAGTGTAACCTTTGTGTGCGAAGCCATTCTTAACGGCAAAATCCACTCTTCCACTGTCAATATCTGCAATAATAACCGAGCTGGCACCGTTTATCTTTGCAACCGCCGCAACAAGAAGACCCACTGTACCCGCACCAAAGACGAGAACCTTACTTTCGACTGCCAAAGCTGCTCTCTTGTTTGCGTGGATCCCCACACCAAGGGGTTCCAAGAGGGCACCCAGGTCCAAGCTCATCTTCTCCGGCAATTTGTAACACCACCGGCTCGGATGATTGATTCTCTCCTGCAGGGTTCCCTGAGCGTGAGGAAATGATTTGGCTGAACTTCGAAATTTCATTTCTTTACAGATATTGTAGCGTCCCTCTCTACATCTCTCGCAGAACCCGCATGGTTGGCCTACTTCCAGTGCCACCTTGTCTCCGACAGCGAAGTTAGTAACGCCGGGCCCTACTTCGACGACTATGCCTGCTGACTCGTGGCCGAGCGACATGGGCTCACGGATGATGATATCTCCATTGCGGTAGTGGTTGTAATAGTGCAAGTCACTGCCACATATACCAGTTGAGCGTACGGCGACTTGGAGTTGACCCGGCGCCGGTGGATGCAGATGTCGCGTTTCCACATGCAGTTCTTTGGCACCGTGCAGTACAGAGGCTCGGATTAATTGGAAGTCATTAGGATCTTTGGTCGTATGTGCCATGGACATTTTGAAATTGCTTGATGGAGAGAATATCACCCGATTTTTAAATCATGAGTTTCAAAGGGGAGTTTGAACTTGTTCGGGTATGTGAGTGCGGGTGTATTTAAGGTCGAAAGAATGTGCTTGCAGAGAAATAAATCCATTCGTATTCGTCTTGAATCGGTATTCGTCCCCATTATAATATTACACATCACTCAAAGTGATGGTAGTTGAAGCTGTCGTCCGTCAGTTACCGCTGCCGGTGTCAGCTGTGCCGAAAAACTTGAACGTTGCCACCAACTCACTTCCGGATATGCATCCACAGTCGTAGCTGGGGGCAAGCTCAGCTCATTGGACGTCATTACGTTCCTGCAGCCAGGGTCCGGCAGATTTCAAAATGACACTTCATTTAATAGAATCGCAACGCCGAACCGCCATAGCACAAAACGGATAGCAAGAGCTTCGGGAGAGGCAAAAGATGACGAACGTAATGAAATTGTTCTCGCTGGAAGGCCAGACGGCACTGGTGACGGGCGGAACAAGAGGAATTGGTCAAGCAATGGCAATTGCATTTGCCGAAGCAGGCGCGGATGTACTGCTAGTTCAGGTACGTGAATTGAATGCTGTTGACGGTGGAAAGAGAATTCTAATTGTTGTCCACAGCGAGACACATCCAACCAAGGTACCAAATCAGCCATTGAATCTCTCGGTCGAAAAGCTCAAATTTACACTTGCGATCTCTCGTCCCAAGATTCCGTCTCGCAACTCATCCCGCAGATTCTCAAAGACGGCTACTCAATACACATCCTGCTTAACTGTGCCGGCATTCAGTCTCGCCATCCAGCACATGAGTTTCCTTCCTCGGACTGGGATCGTGTTCTTCAAGTCAATCTCAGCACTGTTTTTACTCTTTCCCGCGACGTGGGCGCACATATGCTGTCTCGCGAGCCAGACGCGGCCGGTCGCCGTGGCAGCATCATCAACGTATGCTCTCTGTTGTCGTTCCAGGGAGGACTGTTCATCCCAGCTTATGCAGCCTCCAAAGGAGGAGTTGCGCAGATAACCAAGAGTTTCAGCAACGAATGGGCAGGCAAGGGCATCTGCGTGAATGGGATTGCACCGGGTTACATTGCAACGGAGATGAACACCGCGCTCATTCAAGACAAAGATAGAGCGGCAAGTATATTAGCCAGGATTCCGGCAGGCCGATGGGGTAGTCCGGACGATTTCAAAGGTGCGGTGGTATATTTGGCAAGTAAAGCAAGCGGATATGTGAGCGGCGAGATTTTGACTGTTGATGGAGGATGGATGGGACGGTAGAAGACATTATAATAGACCACGATTTGACAGTGTGCAAGTTTAAGAAATGTAGCTGAGTTTATGTTGTGACTGGATTCACTGGAATAGCCCCACGAACAGCCAAGATGCAAATTGGTTGCTTTTGAAGCACTACTTCAACCTTGCCGCAGCCTCGTTGGAAGCAATCACCTTTGAGTGGCTTAGTCACCATCCTACAGACTGAGCGCCTTAGTAGCTTCGAGGTTTTCGCCGCTTCATAAAAATACAACTCACCTTTATGCATTTTGTTTCAATAGCCTTGCGCCTTCTGATAGTAGATTACTTTGGGCAAGGGATAGCTTA
>Ga0335073_10006470_pt1 | contig 16456 bp, 12 predicted proteins | sample Lox_Sample_22_FD_207093 | JGI IMG/M metagenome (GOLD analysis project Ga0335073, IMG submission 207093) | Soil microbial communities from Loxahatchee National Wildlife Refuge, Florida, United States - Lox_Sample_2.2 | ecosystem: Environmental > Terrestrial > Soil > Wetlands | place: USA... | reverse complement strand
GAGGCGTCGAATGCCGGGCGCGCTACGCCGAGGCGTTCACCTGCACCAAGCTAGTGATCTCGTTATCTGAGCACTCCGAATTGACATGCGCATCCTCTTCCTGACCGCCATCCGTGCTGTTATCCCTGGGGCCACTGCGGCGTTGTACCAGGCTGGTCCCTCAGCCCCCTCCATAGCCTGTCGGCCTTGGCAGGTTATAAGGTTCCGGAGTGCCCCCAGGCGATGATGTAATTTTTGGGACCGGTCAGTGGCTGTTCGGGGAGTACCTCAAAGTCGGGTAGAAGCTCACGCAGCTGGTCGAAGGAGAGCTTGTTACGCTGGAAGTGAGCCTCCGGTCGGCCAGTGTTCATGGTCAGGTAACCACGCTTGGCCGGTGCCAGCACCTTCTCGATGTACCGACGCTGCAGCGCCGAGGGAAGTTCGGCGAACGCATAGTTGCTGATAACGAGGTCGTAGGGTTCCTCGCCCAGACACTGGTTCAACGTCAAGGTACGATAGGCGCAGTTCAGCAGGTGGGACTCCAGGTACCGCTCAACAAGGCTGAGCACCGGCGCTAGGTCGAACAGGTCGTACTGCCGCATCTGGAATGCGACGTCGCAGATAAGCATCTGGCCGCCATACCCGACGCCTACCTCAGCGACGTTGCGCACGTGTTCGGCATCGAACAGCTTGCGCAGGTCCGAGGCAACCTTCATGTACCGCAGCGTGGTCGGGCTGACGCGACCGATGCCGGGATAGTCGAGCAGTCGCGGCGACCCAACCACATCGTTAGACTTAAATTCATCGATCCGGTCGAGGAAGTCGGGAGCGTCTTTGCGCAGGATGTGCAGATAGGCTTGTCCCTCTTGCCGAGTTACGTGCTCGAGCACGACCATGTAGTCCGGGTGACGCCGGAATCTGGTGAAGACCTTGTAATCCCTTGCGGCGGCCTGCACCAGGGCCACGTAGGCCCCAGTGTCGCTCTCCGAGCGATACTCATCGGAGCCGCCGACGAACACCTTCCGAGTCAACGCCCGCCTGCCCCGGGACACTAGGTCTTGCCCCGGGTTCCTGAACGCCTCGTGGGCCTTCCCAGGATGCCTCACGGCCTTCGCCGCGGTCTCCACAATTGATCTCTGCATTTCCTGGTTTCCTTCTTCCACGATGATGCTGGTACACGGCTGATCTCCAAGACGCTAAGAACTCGGGAGCCTGTTCAAGGAAAGTTGTCCGACATCGGTCTAACTCCCTGCGATCCTGAGGTCGTAACGCCCAGGAGCAGCGATGCCGCTATAACGAGGTGTAGAAGGTACATAGAGGGGGCCTCGAAGGCATCCTCGGTGAATGAGGCCAGCAGGCAATATGTCACCAGGAACAAAATAAGCGCGCGCCGCAAGCCGGGCGCCTGAAAGAAGGCAGCGATAAGCAGGTAGATCACCATCAGCGCGCATACGCAGACACCAAAGATTCCTTCCTGCTGGTAAGAGGACAGCCAGTTGCTGTCAATAGGCAAACCATAGATGCTGGCGTTGGTTATACCGAATCCGAAGATCTCCTGGAACAGGTTGCGCGGCTCGGTTAGCACCAGCGCCCAGAAGTTGGTTCGGCCAGAGAGGCTACCCAAGCCCTGGGCGGTCTCACCCCGGGCCAGCCAGGTCGTTATGAAGCCGGCCGTCGCGACAACGGCCGTCGAAGCGATGAGCGCGCTCCATCCGAAGAACCTCCGCACCCGGGCATTGACCGCGAAGAGGCTCATGCCGGCGACAAGGATGCCTACCACGAGTCCAAGTAGAGCCGTCCGCGTGTGCGTGAGGAGAAGGATCATGATGCTGAAAGCGACGCCAACGAGTGCAGCGCGTCCGGTCACGCGGCGGCCAAGCCAGAGCAGGATCGTCAGCCCGGCCGCGACCGCCGCATACTGAGCGGCCTGAGTGGCATATATTGGCCAGATAACTCCTGAGAGCCGGCCACCGTATTCGAAGGCCTTCCCAGGAGAGATAAAGATGCCAATGGCTACTGAGATGAGTGATATATAAAGCAAGCGAAGATGCCACCGGAAGAGCATCATGTCGGAACGGCCCCACCACGGTGTCAGGAGCCAGAGTCCGATGAAAAACTCGATAAACCGGAATGTACGATAGTCGGTTCCCACATGGGCTTGTTGCGAGGCGGTGAGTATCCCGTCGGCTACGAGCAGTCCGACTAGGCAGAGGAAAACGTTGGGCCGTAGCTTGATTTTGGGATTCACGCTCAGCGCCAGCAGGAGTGCCAGCGGCAGCGCAGCATTTGGAAGGACCTTTCCAACTTTAGAGGGAAGGTCGATGACCCCGCCGGGCGCGTAACTTAGGGTGTTGAAGAAAAGCAGCGCGTACGCCGCCTTGACCCTGCGCCGGATCGAGCGTTCCTTCGTCGCAGCGGCGTCGAGTCGTAGGACTCCCGGATAGCGGCGGAGCCCCGCGACGGACGTGGTCATCGCTTGTCACCTTCCTGTTCAGGACCAGATGTCGCGCGTAATGTTCAGTACCACGCGCGTGCCAAGGTGATCGAGTTTCACCGGCATTTCCGTCATGTCGTCAAGGGCCTGCCGAACGGCGTGCTGGCGCTCTACCGGGCAGAAGACGAGCATGAAGCCGCCGCCTCCCGCACCGCTAATCTTGACCCCGGACGCCCCCGCATCGAGCGCTCGGCCGACAGTGCGTTCGATCTGGTCGTTGGAGACTCCGCCCGCTAGCTTCCGCTTGGCTTCCCAGCTCTCGCGGATCGCCGGGCCGATCGCGTCCACGTCACCGTCGCGAAGTCGCTCGACCGCCAGCCCCGCCAGGTCACGCAACTGGTCAAGGTGTGGTCGGGTGGACGCGACCTTGGCATTCTGCTCCGCGAGGATGTTATTCGCGCTCCGGGTGACCCCGGTGTAGAACAGCATGATCTGGCGCTGCAGGGCACGACGGCTCGCTGGCTCCAACTCCACTTCGTCGGCGATCACCTCGTCACCGGGACCGAAGCGGAGGTCTCGGATTCCACCCAGGGCGGCGATGTACTGGTCTTGCTTGCCGATCGGCTTTCCGCATCGCTCGATCTCGATCTCGCACGCCCGGCTGGCGAGCTCGCCCGCGGAAACCTGTCGGCCCCGGTAGGCGTACAGCGCATTGAGCAGCCCGACGGTCACCGTCGACGAAGATCCAAGTCCCGAGCCCGCCGAGGGGATGTCGGCGAGCGTCGTTATCTCGACGGCGCTCGTCACTCCGGTCATAAGCATAACCTCGCGAACAAGGTCATGCTCTATGTCCTCAACCCGGGAGACGATTTCCTTCTTGGAGTAGTTCACGTAAATGTCACTATCAAACCGCTGCTTGACGATGACGTATATGTACTTGTCGATAGCACAGTTCAGAACCCGTCCGCCACTCTCGCGGTAGTAGCCGGGCAGGTCTGTCCCGCCGCCGAGCAAGCCGATTCTCAGGGGCGTTTGTGTGATAATCATCGTCCGGCCCGGACGGGCCATTCCTTCCTGGCAAGACGGTAAGCCTCTGGCGTACCGATGTCGCGGAAATAGCCTTCCACTGGCACTACCTGCGCCCTGCCGACTAGCGCAGGTAGGAGGTGGTGTCCGATGTCGGCGGGCGGATCTTGGCGGATCTCGTCAAGCACGACCGTGCTGAACGCGTACATCCCCGCGTTCACCAGGTCGGAGGTCGGCTCCGGCGGCTTCTCAGTGAAGCCGGTCATCCGGCCAGCCTCGTCTATCTCTAGGACGCCGCCGGCCGACGGGTTCTCCGAGAGGAATGCCGTGAGAGTTGCGACCGCATCCCCGGTGCGGTGGACGTCGATCAGGTCCTGCAACTCGAAATCGGTCAGGTTGTCGGCGTTGCACGCCAGGAAGAACGCCTCGCTGGCCACCCACGACCGGTTGGCTAGCAGCGTGCCGGCGCTGCCGAGGAGCTCAGGCTCGAAGAAGAGGTGCACCACCGGCGGACCGGTTCGCGCCGCGACGTGGCGACGCACGACCTCGGGCAGGTGGTGCAGGTTAACGAGAACCTCATCAACTCCCGCTCGGTTGAAGGCGTCGAGCCAGATATCGAGCAACGGCTGCTCATCAACCCTCACCATGCACTTGGGCACGGTATCCGTGATCGGCCGTAGCCTGCTGCCGATTCCTGCGCAGAGCAGAAACGCCTTCACGCGCCGCCAGCTTTCCGCACTACGCCGAGAGCACGCATCTGGGCGTTGGCCTGGGCCAGCACCCCATCGAGTCCGCCGATGCCATCCAGCCACCCGGCGTACGCACGAACTGAATCGGCTGGCGTCCGCCGGGGTTCCCACCCGAGTTTGCGCAGCTTGCTGATGTCCGACAAGATGTGGCGCGTATCGCCGAACCGGTACTCGCCAGTGACCTTGGCCTCCAGGCCGGACCCGTACTGATGCATGACGATGTCGGCGAATTCTTTAGTCGTAACCGGCGTCCCGCCGCCTACGTTGAATACCTGCCCCGCGGCCCGGTCGTCGAGTAGGACGAGGGCGTTGGCGTCCATCACGTCATTGATGTTCACGTAATCGCGGACTGCTTCACCGTCTTCGTACACCGTGGGGGCGATGCCCTGCTTGTAGCTGAGGCAGAAGATGCGGCAGGCACCTGAGTACGCGTTGTAGACCGACTGGCGCGGCCCCTGGACGATGCTGTAACGCAGGGCGACAGTGGGGATGTCGTACCGGCGGCCGAGGTTGATGGCCACCATCTCCTCACCCAGCTTGGACATGCCATAAGCGTTCTGCGGGTTCGAGACGTGCTCGGGCGTAGCCTGCATCTCCATGCGGCCGCCGCACTGCGGACACGGGACCTCCCATCCAGCCGACGAGAGCGCCTTCTCCGGACGCATACCGGGGAGCTGCTCCCCGTCGGATGGGCAGCGGTAGAGCCCCTCGCCCATCGTGGACTGCGATGACGCCACGACGACGCGGGCGATGTCGAGCCGCTCAGCGACGATGATCTCGTAGATCAAGGCCGTAGAGACCACGTTTACATCGGTGAAGTGCGCGAAGTCGGTGAGGTAATCCTGGTAGGCGGCGAAGTGGTAGACGGCGTCCACCCGGCGCAGCAGGTTCGCGAGCAGATCCCGGTTGCGGACATCACCCTGGTAGAAGTCGATCTCGCGACTCAGGTATGAAGGCTTGCGCCCCGTCGGGTGCACTGGCTGGGTGAGCGCGTCCAGCACAACGATGTCATGACCGAGGCTGAGTAGCCGGTCGCAGGTGTGCGAGCCGATAAAGCCGGCGCCCCCGGTGACGAGGACCTTCATTTCTTGCGTTCCTTTCGCTTAGCCGCGACCTCGCGGTAGACGTCCAGGGTCTGCGCCGCCGTCGCGGCCCAGGTGAACTGGCGCGCGCGCGCGAACCCGAGACTAAGCAGGCGATCGCGATTGCCCAGCTGTGCCGCCTCGACGATCGCCCGGGCGAGCGACTCCGGAGCCTTGGGGTCGGCTAGGAGCGCTGCCCCGCCGGCGGTCTCGGGCATGGCGCTCACATCCGATGTCACGACTGGGCAGCCGCAGGCCATGGCCTCCAGGATGGGCAGGCCGAAGGTCTCGTTCAGCGACGGGTAGACGAACGCGTCGGCCGCCCGGTAAAAGTCGACGGTCTCCTCAAGGGGAACTCCGCCCACGAAGACGACATCGTCTCCGATGCCGAGCTCCGCGACGAGCGCGTTCAATTCGCCCACATACTTCTCGTCTCGGCCGGCGCCGACGATCGCCAGCTGCCTCCCGGGAAGCTCGTTCCGGGCTATCCTCCAGGCGCGCAACAGCCCGTGACAGTTCTTGTATGACCACAGCGATGAGACGAAGAGCACGAACGACTTCGTCACTCCGTAAGAGGCGACGTTGGTGCGGGCCAGGTCGACGTCGCCTGGCCTGAAGAGATCGTGGTCGACGGCCTCGTTGATGAGCCTCAGCTTGGCCGGGTCGACATCCAGGTAGCGCAGGACCTCCGAGCGCAGGCTCTCTGAGTTGATGATGACCGCGTCGGCGAGCCTGACGGAACGGGGGTAATTCATCTGCCGGTACATCCGCGCCCCAAGTGGGAGCGACCCGGGTGTGGTGAACGCGTGCATGGTCTTCAGGTGCATGACGAGCGACCACGTGGGGCTGACCAACGGCGCCATGAGGGTGTTGAAGACATCTATGCGGCTGAGCGGGAGCCGGATTGGCGAGAAGAGGTGCTCGCTAGCCGTGCGCGCGTTGCGGCGCTCATTGGACCAGGGGAACGTGATGTATTTCACGTCCGGGCCGTACCCCTGGTGGAGGGGCCGGGACTTGGGGCTGACTACAAGGTAGAGCTCCTCGCCCCAGTCTAGGCGCGCGGCCATCTCTGGGATTACGCGAGTCCAGAACCAGTGAGCACCTGACGGATGCTCGGGATGCTCACTCAGGAGGTTAATAGCGACACGCATGGTTACCCGTTTCAGAAAACCGTCGCCGAGATCGTCTCAGCGGTCATCCGCGACTGGCGAATGTACTGCGCCAGAGCGTGCATGACGGCCTGGTGGAGATCCTCCACTATTCCGTAGTTGGTGCACTCGAAGTGGATTGCCACGTCAGCCAGGATCTTGGCCGCACCGCCTTCGAAGCCGGTGATCGCGATGGTGTGCAGGCCGTTGTCGCGGGCCCAGGTCAGCGCGCGCACGATGTTCGCCGAACGGCCGGACGACGAGATGGCAACCAGCACGTCTTCGGCGCTCGCCCGGGACTCCAACTGGAACGCGAAGACATCCTCGTATGCCACGTCATTGGCGATCGCGGTAAGCAGTTCGACGTTGTTACTGAGGCTTTCCACCCTCGGCAGCAGGTCCGTCTTAGTCCGGATACCTTTCGTGTGATCACATACCAGGTGGTTCGCGATCGACGCGGACCCGCCATTGCCACAAGAGAACACCCTGGCGCCCCGGAGATATCCTTCCGTCAGGATGGCCGCCGCCCGGTCAAACGCGGCGAGGTCGGTTGTCCTCCAGGCCTGCGCCATCTCGTCCATGTAGGCCTCGAGGTAGGAGGCGCCGGAGCCGTAGGGCACGGCGGGAAACTTCGGCTGGATGCCCGCGGCTGGCGGCACCTGCACGGCCGGATCAAGCTGTGAAGTCATAGGGCAACGCGCTCCAAGATGAAGGGGGCTGCGGCGGCGAGGCTCGGGAACGGCCATACCTGTGGCTGTTCCACGTCATCGGATCCCAGGTAGATGGCTGAGGCGCCGACCTCTTGAGCGAGGCCGACGTCTTCCGGACGGTCACCGACCACCCAGGACGCGGTCAAGTCGAGGCCGAGAGCGATGGCCGCGGCCCGCGCCATCCCTGGCCGCGGCTTGCGATCTTCGCTCGCGCGGGCGAATGCCTCGACGACTCCATCCGGGTGATACGGGCAATAGAGGAACAAGTCGATGTGCGCGTCGTACCTGGCGAGATGCTCGGCTATGTGCCGGTGCACATCGCTGACATCGTTAAGGCCGTAAAAGCCACGGGCGACGCCCGCCTGGTTGGTCACGACGGCGACCGGCATGCCGACCCGGTTAAAGCTCGCGATCGCCTCCGCTGCCCCATCGATAAAGTCAACCCTGTCGATCGAGCCCACGTAGCCGTGGTCAACGATGATAGTGCCGTCGCGATCCAGCAAGATCCCCGGCCTGCCGCCCGTTCCCCGCGTGCTCGGAACAGGCCGAGCCGTTACGGTCATGACATCTCCTCGCCCGGTCTGGCCGCCTGTGGCAGGCCCTGTGGCGTCTCGCGGACATATGAGCCCCCAGGCACGGGGCGTGATACCGCGACGGTCGTCACAGGCTTGTCCCGGACATTCTTCGCCGGCCACAAGCGAGGAGGACCGACGGCTGCACGGTGCCGTCCGATTGAGCGGATGGTCTCCGATTCATGCATCGCCCGACGGAACTGCCACCACCACAACATCGCGTTAAACCAGGAGTAGGCAGCGATCAAGTACAAGGTGACCAGTATGCTGCCGAGCAGGCAACCAGCGAAGACAACGCCAAGGCCAAGCACCGCACTGGCGAGCGCCAGCCTCATGCTCCGCTTCGCGGCCCCCATGGCGTGCAGCCCGGTGCCCGCGCCTGCGTTAGCGCAACCCGCCATGACGGCCAGCGCCGTGGGCACTACCAGCGGATATGTCTTCACCCATAGGCTGCCAAGTATCAAGTGCCCGAATCCCAGGGGCAGCGCTATGAGCAGCGCGACGGTCCAGACCGCCGCGAGCAATGCCTGTCCGAAACCCAAGGCAACGCAAAACCGGAACGCCTTCCTGGGGTCGCGTCGCATGAGCGCGGCACTCTCGGGGATCGTCATCATGCCTATGCCGGAGCTCAGAATCCTGAAAGGACCCATGAGTATGTTGGCGGCCTGCATGTAACCAACCGATTCAAGGCCCAGGAAGGAAGAGATGGTGTAGCTCTGGAGCGTCGAACCGCCATTGCCAACGCAGTTTTCCACGAGGAAGCGCGGGCCGAGGTCGCGATGGGTTCTTAGCCATGAGAGCGCCATGTTCAGGTTGGGCACTGCCCTAGCCTGGAACGCCCCGAAAACGGCTCCCGCGGCGGCCCCGGCACCCCACGCGATGACGAACCAGAACACGTTCACGTGGCCGGTTGCCTTCAGGATCAGCAGCGCAGGAATCTCGACCACAGCCCAGAGCACGTCATTGATGAGGGCGTGGTGGCCAATCCGCACGGCGAAGAAGGCGTACCGCCAGCTGTCTTGCAGCATCAGGACCGGCAGCATAAGACCGAGGCCAAGGAAGGCCTCGCCGGTCGTGCCGCCCATGACGATCGCCGCCGCGAACGCCGAGGTTCCGAGGACCAAGCCCACGAGCAGTGCGGTGCCCGTGCTGGCGGAGGTAGCGCGACGCCAGGTTTTCATGTTCACGACGCCGAATCGCACCAGAAGCGGTTCGATGGAAAGGCCCCGCGATGCGTTGAGCGCGAATCCGTAGGTTACGTAGGCCAGGGTAAAGGCACCGAACTGTTCAGCGCCCAGTGTGCGGGCGACGAGTATGTTCAGGAAGAAGTTCGTCAGGCTGGAAGCACCCTGATCCGCTACCCCCCAGCTGAGGCGAGAACTCACCCGGCGAACTTGATGCCAGGAGACGCTTGCCGGGAGCTTCCGAATCGCTACAGCCACCCGCTAGCCTCTTATGCCATTCCGAAGTTGTCTCTTCTTGCCCGGGTGATCGAGCTGTAGTCGCCACGTGGATGCCACGGCAACAAGATCCGCGGGGCTGCGGGATTGATACGCGCGTCGCGCGACTCTCGGCACATCAGGGTAGGGAGTGGCTCGTTGGCGCATCCGGTATCACTGTCGGCGGTACGCGATCCTATGGGCGTGCGAGGAACCCCCCATGCGACGAGAATCCTCATCATCGTCCAGAACCTTCCGGTGCCGTTCGACCGGCGGGTGTGGCTCGAGTGCCAGGCGCTTACCGGCGCTGGCTACCGGATCGCTGTGGTTTCCCCCAAGGGCAAGGATGACCCAGGGTACCAGGTCATCGATGGCGTTGAGCTCTACAAGTACCGGCCGTACGCGCCGGGCGGCAGCAAGCTGAGTTTCGCCGGCGAGTACGCGTACTCATTCGCCGCGACGGCGTGGAAGACCCTCCTAGCCCGGGCACGCGGCGGAGTGCTGCGCGGTCGCTTCGCCGTCATCCAGGCGTGCAACCCGCCCGACATCTTCTGGCCGCTCGCCATGGCCTTCAAGACGCTGGAGCGGACCAAGTTCGTGTTTGACCACCATGACCTCTGCCCTGAGCTCTTCGAATCCCGCTTCGGCGGCCGCTCGCTGCCGTACAAGGGGCTACGGTTCCTGGAGCGCCGCACGCATCGCACCGCTGACCACGTGATCTCCACCAACGAGTCCTACCGCCAGATTGCTATAACCAGGAGCGGCAGGAACCCCGCTGACGTGACGGTGGTCCGCACCGGGCCGGACCCGGGCAAGCTCAAGCGGGGCGAGCCGGATGACAGTCAGCGCCGTGGCCACAGGTACCTGGCCGCGTACATCGGCGTCATGGGGCCCCAGGACGGCGTGGACATCGTGGTGCGTGCCGCCGCCGTCATCGTCCATGACCTTAAGCGCGAGGACATCGCCTTCACGCTGATCGGCAGGGGCGACTGCTTCGACGAGCTGGTCGCGCTGCGGGACCAGCTGAAGCTCAACGGGCACGTCGAGTTCACCGGCCGGGCGCCCGACGAACTGGTCAAAAAGGTCATGTCCACCGCCGACATCGGGCTGTCCCCGGACCCGATGAATCCGCTCAACGACCTGTCCACCATGAACAAGACGATGGAATACATGTCCTTCGAGCTTCCGGTAGTGGCTTTCGACCTTCGGGAGACCCGGGTCTCGGCCGCTGACGCCGCCGTCTACGTGAAACCGACCGGGGCTCCGGAACAGGATGCCAGGGATTACGCCCAGGCAATTCTCGACCTTATCGATGACGCGGAGGAGCGGGCGCGGATGAGCAAGGTCGGCCGCGCGCGTGTCGAGGAAGAGCTCGCCTGGCCATACCAGCAGCGCTCCTACCTCGGCGTTTATGCTAGCCTTGCGCCGCTGTCAGCCACGAAGCCAGGGAGCTGACACGCGTGTGCGGTATCGCCGGGTGCTATCAGCAAGCCGACGGCCACAAGCTGACCGACGTCATGACTGAGCGAATCGCGCACCGCGGCCCGGACGCGGGCGCGATCTGGAGCCACCAGGACGAGCGGGCGTCCATTTATCTCGGCCACCGGCGGCTGTCGATCATTGACCTGTCCGCGTCGGCCAACCAGCCGCTGGTCAAAGGCGGCCTCACGTTGGTCTACAACGGCGAGCTGTACAACTACAGGGAACTGCGGGCCGAGCTGGAGAAGAAGGGGGTCTCCTTCCTCACGAACTCCGACACCGAGGTCGTGCTCGAGGCCTGGCGGCACTGGGGACCAGGGGCGCTGCCACGGTTTCGCGGGATGTTCGCGTTCGCGATCGCGGATACTGCGACCGGAGAACTCTCGCTCGCCCGCGACCCGCTTGGCATAAAGCCGCTGCTGTACCTTCGCAGGGGCAGCGGCATCGTGTTCGCCTCCGAGCTCAAGGCGCTGCTGTCCGCCGTCGGCTCGGAGCTGAAGATCGAGCCCAGTGCGATGGTCGCGTCCATGCTCTATTACTGGGTGCCGGAGCAGCGGTGCTCGATCCAGGGCGTCCGCAAGCTCCCGGCCGGCAGCTGGGCGCGCTTTCGCCCCGACGGCACGCACCAGGAGCACTCCTACTGGCGTATCCAGGAGGTAGCGCGGGAGGCGGCTCAGGGCCCGGCCGCTGACCTGAGGGCCGTCATCGAGGAGAGCGTCACCGCGCACCTGATTGCCGACGTCCCGGTGTCGAGCTTCCTGTCTGGCGGGCTGGACTCCAGCATCGTCACGGTGCTCGCCCACCGGCAGGCGGCCAGCGTCGATGCGTACACGATCACCTTCCGGCCGGAGGATCAGAAGCTCGAGGCCATGCCGGATGACGCGGTCTACGCACGCAAGGTCGCCCAGCAATACGGCATTGACCTGCACGAGATCGAGATCTCGCCCGACATCGTCGAAATGCTTCCGAAGATGGTCGACATCTTGGACGAGCCGATCGGCGACCCCGCGGCCATCAACACCTTCCTCATGTGCCAGGCGGCACGCGAGCGCGGCGTCAAAGTCATCCTCTCTGGGATGGGCGCGGACGAGCTCTTCGGCGGCTACCGCAAGCACCTCGCGTGCATGGTGGCGAGCCGCTATAACCGGCTGCCGGCCGCCGTCCGGGTCCCCGCCCGCGCTACTGTCAGCGCCCTACCCGTGTCCGTCGGGAACCGCGGGCTGCGCTATCCGCGCTGGGCCAAGCGCTTCATGACCTTCGCCGAGCTTCCCGAGGAGGCCCGGTTCCGGCGCAGCTACACCCTCTATGATCCCGAGAGCCTCATCAGGCTGGTCGGGCCGGACCTCGCCACGAGTGTCGACAGCGTCATCGATGAGCACGCTGCCATCTACAACGAGAACGATCTCGATGACGAGATCAACCGGATGTGCCTGGCCGACACGCGACTGTTCATGGCCGGGCTCAACCTGACCTACACGGACCGGGCGAGCATGGCCGCGTCCGTGGAGGTGCGCACCCCGTTCGTGGACCTGATCGTTGCGCGTGCCGCGTTCTCGATCAGGGGCAGCGACAAGATCCGGGGAAAAACGGCTAAGGCCGCACTGAAGGACGCCGCAGAGGACTGGCTGCCCCAGGAGATCGTGCACCGGCCGAAGGCCTCGTTCGGGGCGCCGCTGCGTGCCTGGGTCCGCAGCGACCTGCGTGAGCTCATCAGCGATGTCCTCGTCGGCGGCGAGCTCACACAGCTCGGCATGCTCCGCAGGGACCAGGTCAGGCGCCTGATCGCCGATGAGCAGGCTGGCCGCGAGGACTACGCCAAGCAGATCTGGCAGCTGCTGTCGATGGAGCTGTGGTACCGCCAGGTGCGCGAGGCGGGTGTCGGATCGTGACCGCCATCCGGCAACCGCCAGTTGAGGAAGCTCACTAGCTAGGGAATCGCTCGATGAAGCAGATTGCGCAGAACTATAAGTCCGGGGAACTGGCGGTGCTCGACGTGCCCGCGCCGACCTGCCGCCCCGGAGGAGTCCTTGTGCGGTCGCTGTTCTCCCTCATCTCGGCTGGCACCGAGATGATGAAGGTGAACGAGGCCAGCATGTCCATGGTCGGCATGGCCCGGGCCCGCCCGGACCAGGTGCGCAAGGTCCTTGACCAGGTGCAGCAGCAGGGAGTCGTCACCACCTACAAGAAGGTGATGAACAAGCTCGACTCCTACACCCCGCTCGGCTACTCGCTGTGCGGTGTCGTCACCCAGGTCGGGAAAGGCGCGGAGGAGTTCAAGGTCGGCCAGCTCGTCGCTTGCGCAGGCAACGAACAGGCGCTGCACGCCGAGTACAACTTCGTCCCGGTCAACCTGTGCGCGGTCGTCCCGGACGGCGTCGCCCCGGAGCACGCGGCCTTCGCGACCGTGGCGTCGATCGCCATGCACGGCGTGCGGCGCGCAGAAGTACAGCTTGGCGAGACCGCGGTCGTCATCGGCCTCGGCCTGATCGGCCAGCTGGTGGTCCGGCTGCTGGTGGCGGCGGGCGTCCAGGCGGTCGGCGTAGATCCGGTCGATGCACGGTGCCGGCTGGCGGAGAAAGCCGGCGCGGCCCTCGCCGGTTCTCCCAGCGACCTCGATACGCTCGTGAGCGGGCTGGCGGCGATCACCAGCGGACGCGGCGCCGACCACATCTTCCTGGCCGCCGGCGGCCACACTAACGGCCCGGTCGAAGCCGCGGTGAAGCTCGCCCGCGACCGCGCGCGAGTCGTCGACATCGGCAAGATGAAGCTGGACCTGCCGTGGAACGCCTACTACGAGAAGGAACTCGACGTCAGGTTTTCGAGGTCCTACGGGCCCGGTCGCTACGACAGCCGGTACGAGCTCGAGGGCATCGACTACCCGGTCGGGTACATCCGGTGGACCGAGAAGCGCAACCTGGAGTCCTTCCTGGAGCTGCTGGCGCGCAATTCCCTCGAGGTTGCGAGCCTCATCGACGGGGTCTTCCCGTTCAGCGACGCCGCGAAGGTGTACGGCGATCTCAAGGACGGCACCCTCAAGGCCGTCGGGGTCCTGCTGGAATACGAACAGCCCACCGAAGACGCCCCCAAGCCCGCGACGAGCAAGGTGCTCCCGGGCGCGAAGGCACCGTCCGTTCGGACTAATAAGAAAGAAAAGTCCGAGGTGCGAATCGGCTTCGTCGGCGCGGGGAACTATGCCTCGTCCATGCTGTTGCCACACCTGGCGCGGCTGGATACGGCCAGCCTGGCGCACGTCGCGACGACCAAGTCGCTGTCGGCGGAGAACGCGCAGCAGAAGTTCGGCTTCACCATCGCCAGCACCGACTCTGACGCGGTGTTCAACGACGAGAGCCTGGACGCTATCTTTATCGTGACTAGACACGCGACGCACGCGAAGCTGGTGTGCCGGGCCCTGGAGACCGGTAAGGCGGTGTTCGTCGAGAAGCCGCTGGCACTGACGCGCGACGAGACCGACGCGATCGTCGAGGCCATCACCACGACGGGCAATGACCGGCTGATGGTCGGCTTCAACCGCCGGTTCGCGCCGCTGCTGACCGCGATGCGCAAGGAGTTCGGCGGCTCGGCGGCCAGTTCGAACACCCGCTACCTGGTCAACGCCGGGAAGCTGGCCGCCGACAGCTGGTACCTCAACGAGGAGGCGGAGGGATCACGGTTCGTCGGCGAGGGCGGGCATTTCATCGACACGCTGACCTGGTGGACCGGCGCCCTCCCCGAAGAGGTCCATGCCGTTCGCGGCCCCGAGAAGGGTGACCTCCAGGCCACATTCCGGTTCTGCGGCGGGGCGTCCGGCACCATCGCTTATCTCACCGGCGGGAACAACCGCTTCCCGAAGGAGACGATGGACGCCACGGGCGGCGGGCGCAGCGCATTGCTGGACAACTTCAGGACCGCCACGGTCTGGTCGGGCCGCGGGAAGGCGACGAGGAAGGCTCGTGGTGGTCAGGACAAGGGTCAGCGCTCCGAGATGGAGCAGTTCGTCGAGGCTGTCCGGACCGGCGGGCCGATGCCGATCGGCGTCGACTCACTGCTCGCGACGACGAGGGCGACGATCGCGGTGGGCGAGAGCCTGGCCAACGGCAAGCCGGAGGCGGTGTAATGCCCCAGGCTTCGACCTCGAAGCTTGCCTGGTATGTCCGCAGGGTCAGCCGGATGTCGCCGGGCGAGATGGCCTGGCGCGCTCGGGAGCAGGCGCTCCGCAGGGCCTGGTCGCGCAGGCAGGTGCGGCCGGGGCAGGTCGCGACGCTGCCGCCACCACCCCGGGCCAGGGAACGCCGATTCAGCTCGCTACTCCCGGCGGACACCGCACCGGCCGTCCCTGATGCGGCCAAGGCGGCCATCCTGGCGGACGCGAACCGGATCATGGGCGGTGAGTGGGAGATACTCGGCCTGATCCGCAGCGACATGAAGGAGCCGGACTGGTTCCACGATCCGGCCACAGGACGGCACTCCGACCCCGAGGCGTACGCCTTCCACGTCAACCACAGGGACGAGCGCGCGGTAGGCAACATCAAGCAGGTCTGGGAGGCCAGTCGGCTGCAGCATCTGACGCTGCTCGCGACCGCCTGGTACCTGACCCGCGATGACGCTTACGCGGAACGAATAGACGCCCAGCTGCGGTCCTGGTGGGCCACCAATCCTTTCCTGTCCGGCGTCAACTGGACCAGTGGCATCGAGCTCGGCGTCCGCCTGATCAACTTCGCCTGGATCCGGCGGCTGCTGGACGAGTGGCCGGGTGCGGCGGACCTCTTCGAGCGCAACGACCTCGCAGTGCACCAGATCCGCTGGCATCAGCAGTACCTGGCCGCCTTCCAGAGCCGGGGGTCGTCGGCCAACAACCACCTGATCGCCGAGGTCGCCGGACAGCTCGCCGCGTCCTGCGCGTTCCCCTGGTTCGCCGAAAGCACCCGGTGGCGGCGCCAATCCGCCGCGCAGCTGGAGAAGTCGCTGCGCGACAACACGTTCCCGTCGGGCATCAACCGCGAACTCGCCTCGGACTACCACGGCTTCGTCTTCGAGCTGGGCGTCTTCGCGGCAGTCGAGGCGGCCACCGCCGGGTTCCCGGTCAGCGACGAATGCTGGCGGCTGCTCGCTGAGATGGCCGACGGGATGGCCGCCCTAGTGGACGCGCGGCTGCGGCCGCCCCGCCAGGGTGACTCCGATGAGGGCCGCGTGGTGCTGCTCGACGCACCAGAGCACAACCGGTGGCCGACCCTGCTGTCGCTCGCGGCGGGACTCTTCGGTCCGCTGGCATGGTGGCCGACGATGACGCCGGACGCGGGCAGCGTGCTCGTCCCGGCTCTGGCGGGCGCGCCGCGGCTCGTAGCTGGCCGGCCCGGCCGGCGTCCGTCCCGGTTCGCCGACGCTGGAATAACAATCATCCGAACGGACCCGGCTTCCTCGCCAGAGATATGGTGCCGCTGCGACGGTGGACCGCACGGGTTCCTGTCCATCGCCGCGCACGCGCACGCCGACGCGCTGTCCGTCGAGGTCCGGTGCGATGGCGTGGACATCCTCGCTGATCCTGGCACGTACTGCTATCACGGCGAGCCGGAGTGGCGGTCGTACTTCCGCTCCACCATCGGGCATAACACCATGGAGATCGGCAACCGCGACCAGTCCCAGCAGAGAGGGCCGTTCATGTGGGGACGGCAGGCGCGGACACGGGAAATCCCGGTCGCTGGTCCGGACGACCCGGAACTGGCCTGGACCGCCGAGCATTACGGGTACGCCGCGCTGAGCCCGGCGACGGTGCACCGCCGGTCCGTGCGACTCGACCGGGCAGGGCGCGCCATCGAGATCACAGACGTAATCGACGGTAGC
>Ga0335073_10006469_pt1 | contig 16458 bp, 14 predicted proteins | sample Lox_Sample_22_FD_207093 | JGI IMG/M metagenome (GOLD analysis project Ga0335073, IMG submission 207093) | Soil microbial communities from Loxahatchee National Wildlife Refuge, Florida, United States - Lox_Sample_2.2 | ecosystem: Environmental > Terrestrial > Soil > Wetlands | place: USA... | reverse complement strand
TCCCCCTTCACGCCCGGTCCACCGCGGTCATCAGCTTGCGGCCCGGGTCGAAGGGAAAAACGCCGACCCGCGGCGTACGCGCCGTCTCGGTGGCCAGGTCGATGCCGGCCTTCGCCGCCGCGACCAGCATCGCTCCCTCGGTCGTGTCCCCGAGCACCCGCCACCCCTCGCCCCCGGCGGGAGCGAGCAGGCGGGCGTCGCTGCACAGCGCCGCGGCCCGCAGCAGGCCGGCCACCGCCGCGGCGTCCTCCACCTCCCCCTCGGGCGCGTACCCGGTGCCGGTCACCTTGTGCACCCGGCCCGAGGCGTACACCTGCTGCACGGTCATCTCCGCCTTGGTCAGCGTGCCGGTCTTATCGGTGCAGATCACCGTGGTCGATCCCAGCGCCTCGACCGCCGCCAGCTTCTTGATCAGGGCATGGCGGCGAGCCATCCGCCGCACCCCGATGGCCAGCGAGACCGACAGCGTGGCTGGCAGGCCCTCCGGCACCAGTGCCACCATCACCCCGAGCGCGAACACGAACGACAGTGCCGCCGGATTGCCGGTGAGCACCCGCAGCGCGAACAGCAGCGCCCCGGTGCCGATCGCCACCGCCGCCACCCGCCGCGCCATGTCGCTGACCTGCCGCTGCAGCGGGCTCTGCTCGGCCGGCAGCCCGGCGGTGAGCCGGTAGATGCGGCCGAACTCGGTGGCCAGCCCGGTCGCGAACACCACCGCCTTGCCGGTGCCTGCGGTGACCGAGGTCCCCATGAACACGCCGTCACGGGCCTCGGACGCCGCGATCCCGGCGCCCGCAGGCTCAACGGTCCGCCCGGAGGGCTGGCTCTCGCCGGTCAGCGCGGCCAGCTCGATCGACAGCGCGTGCGCCTCGATCAGCCGGGCGTCCGCGGACACCGCGTCGCCGGCCTCCAGCACCATGACGTCGCCGGGCACCAGGTCCTCGGCGGGGATCTCGGTAAGCTCACCGCCGCGAAGTACCCGCGCCGCGTGCGGCACCATTGCCTGCAGCGCCTCCGCGGTCCGCTCGGCGGCGTGCTCCTGCACGAACCCGATCAGCGCATTCAGCACGACCACGCCCAGGATGCCGAACGCCAGCTCCAGGTTCGCCGTATTTCGCGGCGCGGAAAGGACGTAGATCAGGAACGTCAGCCCGGACGCAACCATCAGCACGACCGCGAACATGTTGGCGAGCTGGGCGGCCAGCTCCGCGGCGACCGGGCGCCGCCGGGGGCGGGGCAGCGTGTTCGGCCCGGCGCAGGCCCGCCGCCCCGCGGCCTCATCCCCGGCCAGGCCCCGGCGCGAGCTGCCCAGGGCGGCTAGCGCCGCGGCCGCGTCCATCGACAGCACCGCCGCACCCGCGTCCATCGACAGCACCGCCGCACCCGCGTCCATCGACAGCACCGCCGCACCCGCGTCGCCCGCCGTGTCCGCGCGACCACCTGCCGGCCCGGCCGGCGGGGCCTGCGCTGTCCGCTCGCTCAATGGGCCACGTCCGGTGTCATGGCTGCACACTTCCCAACATGTGCCCTGGCCGGCGGCCGGCCAGCGCCTGGCATCCCGCGGGGCAGCCAGCAGCATGCCGCCGTGCGGGCACCCGTGGCCAGGGGCGAAGGTCCCGCCGGGCGTCCCGCCCGCCGGCCGGCCCCGTCCCGCGGCGCACGCGGAACGGGCGGCCCCTGGCGGGGCCGCCCGCGGTTGCCTGAGGCGGTGCGGGATCCGCGGTCAGGCGGTGACCTTCTGCCGGGTGTGCGGCGCCAGGATCTCCTTGTCCGGGCCGGCCCAGCGGGCGTGCACGAACCCGAACACCGACAGGATCAGCAGCAGGCCCGCGCCGATGAACGCGACCAGCGCGGCCCAGGCCGCGATCACGCCCATCTGCCAGAACGCGTACGCGTTCAGCAGCATCGAGCGCAGCGTCGTGCCCTTGAACACCGTGTTGACCAGCGCGGCCAGCTTGGCGTTGTTCGGCTGCGCCAGCGACTTGGCCGACAGCTGCGAGTACGTGCCGCCCATCTTCGACAGGTGGAAGGCGATGAAGTTATCGGCATACACCTTCGCCTGCGCCCCGGTGGTCATCGGCTGCCCCGCGTACTGGCCCATCGCCGTCTGATCGGCCGCCGGCAGCGCCTTGAACTCAGGGTTGCTCTTGGTGGGGAACACGATCTTCTGTGACGACAGCTGCGTGGTCACCTGGTTGCTGGCGAAGTAGTGGCCCCACAGAGCCAGCCCGCCGGCCACCGCCAGCACCACCGCGAGCACCAGCCCGGCCACCGAGACCAGCGCGTCAAACGTCCTTCTGCGCATCCCAGATCACTCCTTGACTTTGGCCGGGCCGGCCGGTCCGGCAAATGGATTCTGATGTGCGCCTTAATGGTGCCGCCGTCACCCGCCCGGCCAGCAGAGCTCAACGGCCCCGGAATACCAGGACGTACGTCACCGGCGCGGGACCCAGAAAGTCCCGCCGACGGGGTCAATGCGGTGCCAAAAGTCCCGCTCGCGAAGGACCGATATGGTTATGGCGCGGATTTGAACGAACAACGGCGCGCGGAAAATGGCTTCGTCAGGCGGGCCGGACCTGGCCGGCCACGGCCGCCGTGCCCTCCAGAGCCGCGGCAATGCTCGCCAGCGCGGATCGCAAGGTGAGTTCGGCCGCGGTGAGCACCAGCATCCTGCCGGCGGCGGCGCCCGGTCCGCCGGACGGCGGCCGGTAACAGCCGGTGAGCGTGAGCCGGGTGCCGCCGCCGCGCTCGGGCCTAAGGGAGATGTCCGCGTCCAGCACCGGGATCGCGCCGCCGTCGGCGCCGGTCACCTCCCAGCGCATGGCCACGGTCATGGCGGCGCCAGGGTAAACCGGGTAATCCGGGTCAAGTAGCCGCACCCGCACCAGCCGGGACATGCCCGCGGGGCCGCCGGGCCACCCGGCTCGCAGCAGGTGCTCCATCCCCGTCCGGTAGGCGGCGTGCGCGGCTTCGCCGAGCGAACCATCGCGGCAGAGGTCCGCCAGCCTTGTCTGCGCGGTGTCGATGCCGATGCAGAGCACTCGCTGTGCGGAGGCGAACATATTTTCACGTAAGCGCGCGGCGCCGCACACCCGCAGAGCCGAACGTCCCGGCCGCGGGTGCCCAATATCCCCAGTTGGCGGGACCGGCGCCGGCCGTCCCGCTACGGCTCGATCAGGTCGGCAGGCGGACGGCGCGCGGTGGCCTGAGCCGTCCGGGCCACGCCGAACTGCAGCAGCAGCTGCGGAGCGCCGGGCAGGGCCAGGCGGGTCCGGACCAGCGACCGGATCGCCGCGGCCTCCAGCGGCTGGGTGTACAGGCTGGCGAAGACCCAGCGCTCGGCGGCGTGCAAGAGCAGCCGGTGCAGAGCCTGGCCCGCCCGCAGCCAGCTGGCCCGGTCGTCCGCCCGGGTGACCAGCACGGCGGTCGCCGCCGCGGGCGGGCCTTCGGCCGCGAGCGAGCCGATCTCCCGGCCGAGGTCGAAATCGCGCTGGCGCAGCTGCCCGCGCTGGCGCCCGGGCCGGGCGGCGAACGCATCGGCCGGGACGCCGTCCCGGGCCGGGCTGTCCCTGCCGCGGCTCCAGCGGCGGATCTCCGCGCGGGCCACCGGGTCGAGGTCCAGCCGCTGGCTCGCGGCGCTCACGATCTCCGCCAGCGCCTGGTAGCTGGTCGCCGGCTCGACGAGGGCCAGGACGGCGCCCTCGGCCAGCGCGTCGTGCTGCAGCCCGGCGATCAGCCCCGCCGGCAGCGGCTCGCCGGTGAACGGGCCGCGATGGCTGTGCCGGTGCGGCACCGCCTCCGTCATCCGGCGCTCGGCCGCGGTCAGCGCCGCCGCCGAGCCGAGTCTCACCCGCGCGAGCAGTCCCAGCCGGGCCGGGTCCGGAAGCAGGTCGACGGCCGGGAGGTATCCCAGCGATCGCACCGCCAGCCGCAGCCCGAACAGGGCCGCGCCGCAGCTGATGAGCATCTCGCGGCCGGACGGGTCGGTCCGCAGCTTGCGCCGCGGGTCCGCGTACAGCTCGATCGCGTCCGGCGTGGCCTTGAACCGCCACGGCTGCGTGTTGTGCACGGACGGCGCGCGCGCCGCCATCGTGATCAGGTAGCTCACCTTGCCGGCCGGGATCCCCGGCGGCTCCCGGGCCGGCGCCATGGCCTTGTCCGGGGCCTCGGGTGCCGGTGTCCTGTCGGTCACGTCGTTCTCCTGACCCTCGCCGAAAGGGTCAGGCTCGTCCCGGTCACGTCGCCGGGCCAGGGCCCTTAGCCATCGGCCGGGTGACCAAGGTCCTGGCCGGGCCGGATGCCGAGCGGGCCGTCGCCCAGGCTGGCCAGGGCCTGCCGGACGCTGGCCAGCCGCTCGTCATCCCACACGACCGACGGATCGGGCTCGAGGAACGCGGCCACGGTGCTGCCGAGGCCGAGGGCGGGCAGCGACCACTCGCCTTCGGCGGCCGCGCCGAAGGGGGTGGCGCGCACGCGGTGCCCGCCCAGGCCGGGCATCGACAGGGCCATGATGACAAGCCCGCGCATCGTGGCATCCAGCAGCGTCGCCAGCGTCTCGAAGGTGGCCCCGAGCTCGGGCCGCAGCCGGTAGCCGAGCAGTCCCGTCGCGTGCTCCCAGGCCCGGGCGACGCGGGCCATGTGGTCGCGCTCGGACCGGGCCAGGGCGCGCTGGACCTGGTCACGCAGCTGGCCGTCGGCCAGGCTCTCGAACGTAGCCTGCAGGGCGAGATAGGTGCGCCATCGCTGCGACCCGTGCAGGGTCCGGAAGTCGAGCAGCGCAAGCTCGCGGATGAGCTCGACCAGCAGGCCGTGGCGCAGTCCGGGCGTCTGCAGCCAGTCCAGGCGCTCGGCCACCACGCGCCTGATCAGGTCGAGCTCGTCGTCGACGATCGTCGGCGTCGCGTTCTTGGCCAGCTCTTTCACCAGGTCGCTGAAGAACAAGTCCTTGTACGGCCACCGCCGGTAGACCGCGCTCCGCGACACGTCCGCGTCGCGGATGATTTCCTCCAGGCTGATGTGGTCCAGGCTGACCGTCAGGCCGGCCCGGCTCACCATGGCCACCGCGGCCCGGAGCATCCGCCGCTCGGTCTCCTGGTCCGACAGCCGCCGGGCCCTCCGGCCCAGGCCGGAGGCCGGCTGCGCGTGAGTCGCCATCGCCGCACCTCACTTAGGACTTAGGACTCTATGTTTCAAGTTTTCTGTCTGCAATCGTACCACCAGGCAACCGCACGAAGGAGGAGACGATGGACGCGTGGCCTTTCTCATACGACCGCCTCAGGGGCATGTACCGCGGCGGGCGCGCGAACCCGACGGCGCGCCGGCTCGCGCGCCTGTGGGCGCTGATGTTCGGCCTGGGGCTGGCGCCGAGGCGATGGGTGACGCTGGAGGTGGCCGGGCGCCGATCGGGACGGGTCGTCAGGTTCCCGCTGGGCATGGCCGACTCGGGCGGGCGCTGGTACCTGGTCCCGATGCTCGGAGAGGAGTGCAACTGGGTTCAGAACGTGCGGGCGGCGGGCGGCCGGGCCACGCTGCGGCACGGCCGCGCGATGGCCTGCCGGCTCGTGGAGGTCCCGGCCGGCGAGCGCGCCCCGATCATAAAGCGCTACGTGCAGAAGGTCCCCGGCGCCCGCCCGCACGTGCCGGTCGGCCGGGGCGCCCCGGTTGCCGAGTTCGAGGCCATCGCGCCGCGCTATCCGGTCTTCCAGGTATGTCCCGGTCAGCCCGGCCACCGGGCCGGGCCGGCCAGGTCATCGCGGAAGCGTCACTGGTGGCGCTGGATCGCCGGCGGCGCGGTCGCGCTCGTCGCGCTGATCGTGCTGGCGGCCGCGCTGGTCGTCAAGCTCCAGCCGGTACCGGCTCCGCTGGCACTGCCCGCGAGGGCCGCCGCCGCGCCTGCCGGGCCGCTGGACGGCACCTGGGATGTGACGGCGGGATCGGTGGCGGGCTTCCGGGTGCCGGAAAGCGTGCTCGGGATGAGCAACGACACCGTGGGCCGGACCGGTGACGTCACCGGCGCGGTCGTCATTTCCGGCGGCCGGGTCACCGCGGCGACCTTCCGCATCGCCCTGACCGGCATCAAGGTCGACGGCAAGACGCAGCGGCAGTTCGCCGAGAGCCTCGACACCGCGCGCCACCCGGTCGCGACGTTCACGCTCGCCGGGCCGGCGGCGCTCGGCCCCGCGTTCGCGAGGGGCGGGGTGGTCACCGTGACCGCGCGAGGGAACCTCACGATGCGCGGGATCTCGCACCCGGTGAGCCTCAAGGTCACCGCCCGGCGCGACGGGTCCGTGCTGCAGGCGGCGGGATCGATCCCCGTGACGTTCTCGGCCTGGCGCATCACGACGCCAGCGGGCTACTCATTCCTCGGCTCGCTCGCGGATCACGGTGTGGCCGAGTTCCTCGTGCTCCTGCGGCGCGGCGGCCAGGGGTGAGGACGTCCGGCAGGCCGGGACCAACGGCTCTGCCCAACGGAGCCGGCACCCAGCACCATCGTTCCATTACGGCCCACACGCTAGGAAGCACGGTGGTTCCCATGTCCACTCCGCGCCCCCACTCCGTCTCCGACCTCGCGCTGTCCCCGGTCCTGGTCAACATCGAGCGCAACCTCGCGTGGCTGCGCGACAACGACGACCTCCGCTACGCGCTGGCCATCGAGCTGAACGATGACGACAGCGAGTACCCATCGCCCGCCGACCGGGCCCGCCGGGTGCAAAGCGCCGCGGTCAGGGACGTCGACCTGCACGGCTGGACGGTCGCGCCGACCGCGGACGGGCACGGGCTGGCGGTCTCGCACGGCGAGTACACGATCTCGATCATGCTGGGCCGCAGGCTCGCCGACTACGTCCGGAACGGCTTCCCGCCCTCCGACGCCGGCTGAGCCGCCCGGCTCGCGGCACGCGCGAGGCCGGCCGGGGACCAAAGTCCCCCGCAGCCGTGACTCACATCCCTGGTTGCGCCTTTCGGCCGGCGAGACCATCGACCGGACGGGTGCATCGCCGTCGGTTCGGTTTCACCGCATAAGGAGCATGGATATGAGTACTCCGCAACTGGCGGCAGGCCCGTTGGCGATCAACATGAATCAGCCAGGGACCTATCTGCATTGGTCGATCTTCAACGTCTCGGTCGCGAACCTGATGCTGATCGCCGTCATGGTCGTGATTTTCTTTATCGCGCTGGTGCTGCCATTCCCTAAAGGCAAGATCTACCCGCCCGAGCAGTCGGCGACCGACCCGGCGACCGGTGAACTGGTGCCGGCCGACGGTCAGGCGCCGGGTGGCGGTCAGGGGCGGCGTGCCCGGCCGGCGGCCGCCGGCGAGGACGCGACGATGTGGACGGCGCGGGTGCGCCGGGGCGCGCTGCGGTTGCTGCCGCCGGGCAGGCTGCTGCCCGACCGGCAGCCGGCCTACGTGGCGTCGTGGGCGTACGTGTTCGGGGTGGCGTCGCTGGCCGCGCTCGGCGTCGCGATCGTCTCCGGCTTCGCCCTGGCCCTTGGCGGCCCCGACTGGTGGCACTACAACCCGGCCGGCCACTTCTTCAACAGCCTGCACCTGTGGAGCGTGGAGCTGTTCATGGCGCTGCTGGTCATCCACCTGTGGGCCAAATTCTGGATGGCGGCCTGGCGCGGGCGCCGGGCGATGACCTGGATCACCGGCGTGGTCGCGTTCGTGGCCTCGATCGTGGAGTGCTTCACCGGTTATCTGTCCCAGCAGAACTTCGACTCGCAGTGGATCTCCACCAGCGGCAAGGACGCGTTCAACTCGGTCGGGGTCGGCGCGTTCTTCAACGTGATGAACTTCGGCCAGATGCTCATGTGGCACATCGTGCTCGTTCCCCTGATCCTGGTCGCGGTCGTCGGCGCGCACGTGCTGCTGGTCCGCATCCGCGGCGTGGCGCACCCGATCGGGGCCAGCGCGGACGTCGGCGGCCGCGGGCCGTCGCGCCGCCGGGCCGTCGCGAAGGCCGACGCCGCGCCGTGGCCCGGCCGGACCCGCCGCTACGACATCCTCAAGGAGGGCACGATCGCGTCGGCGATCATTCTCGCGCTCACCTTCGTCCTGGCCGGCGTGCTGTCCTCACCGGACGTGCCCCCGGTCACGATCGCCACCTGGGCACGGGTGGCGCCCGCCGACTTCCTGGGCACCGCGGCCAGCGAACTGAACGGGACCAGCGAGACCGCCACCTACGGGCCGCCCTACAACAACCAGTCGGGCAGCGTGCAGCGGCTGCTGTTCTCCCCGCAGACCTGGCCCGGGGTCACCCAGCCGGTCAACGCGGCACAGGACTTCGTGATCGCCCCGCTGACCGTGCTCGCCCGCACCGACCCGGCGGTCGCCGCCCCGCTCGCCACCTACAAGGCGGCCTCGCCCGCCCAGCAGGTGAGCTGGGCCAACGCCTACGCGAACGCCGAGGCCAAGGTGAAGTTCGTCAACGGGAGCCCGGTCGTGCCGAAGGCGGCCGACGGGCCGGTCCCGGTCATGATGGCCGACGAGCTCACCCTGGCCCGCAGCGGCGCCCTGGATGCCGACCTGCTCGCCCAGCAGCCGTTCTACGGCACGAACTTCACCAAGCCGCTGCTGTTCATCGAGGACGGCCAGTACTTCTCCAACCAGGCCACCGCGATGAACCTGTCCGGCAGCCAGTGGGGCGTGATGAACGAGACCGGCAGCTACCCCGGCCAGCCCTGGCTGTGGCTGTACACGCTGTGGTACCAGGTCCCCGGCTGGACCAACTCCGCCAACATCGACATGATCGCCATCTACATGACCGGCCTGGCCACGATCCTGCTGCTGCTTGTGCCGTTCCTGCCCGGCCTGCGCGACATCCCACGGCTCATCCCGGTGCACCGCCTGATCTGGCGGTCCTTTGATCACCCGGAGCCCGGGCCGTCCGGCGGCGCCGGCGGCGCCGGCGCGGTCGGCTCCGCCGCCGCGAGCGAGTCGAAGTCGACATGACGAGCCGAAGTCGAGGTAAGGAGGCCGGACCATGACCGCCCCCATCGTCGCGGCAGCCGACGGTTCCGAGGCGTCGCTGGCCGCCACGCACTGGGCGGCCGTGGTGGCGGCGCGGCGCGGGGTGCCGCTGTCCATCGTGCACGTCATGGACCAGCAGCCGGGTCCCTCCGCCTGCGCCCGGCTTGTCGGGTACGACCTCAGGCACGATCTGTCCGGCCTGCTCCACCATGAGCTGCCGCACCACGCCAGGTCCGTGCTGGCCAGGGCCTCGCACCGGGCGATCGCGGCCGCGCCCGGGGTCGACCTGCGGGCGGTCGCGATCTACGGCCAGGCGGACCGGGTGCTGGCGGGCATCACCACGAGGGCACCGCTTCTCGCCGTCGGCCGCCGCGGGGCCGGGGGGCTTCCCGGGCTCGGCTCGGTCGCCCGCTGGCTGGCAGGCCGCGCCAGGTGCCCGGTCGTCTTCGCGACGGCGGGCGGCTGCCCGGTCTTCGGCGAGGTCGTGGTCGGCACGGACGGGAGCGACGCGGCGGCGGCGCTCGAGTTCGGCTTCGGCGAGGCGGACGCCCGGGACGCGAGGCTCACGGCGCTGCACGTCTGGACAAGTCCGCGGGGCGCCCGGCTCGAGAGCTTCCACGACTGGATGATGTCCGTCGGCCCGCCGAACGCGGACGCCGCCGCGGTGCTGTCCGGCCAGGTCGCTCCGTGGCGGCGGCGCTACCCCGGCGTGCTCGTCACCGAGAGCACGGTGCACGGCCAGCCCGGGCGCGTCCTGGCCATGGCCTCCGGACACGCCGACCTCGTCGTGGTCGCGGGGCACCCGGCCGGCCCGGCCCCGGGTCCCGGTCCGGTCGCCGAGGCGCTGCTGCCCCACGCGCAGTGCCCCGTGGCGGTCATCCCGGACGGCGCGCGGGTCGCTCCCGTGGGACTGCTCGCGGCCCGGGCCTGATCCGGCCGGGCCGAGCCCGGCTACCGGAGCGCCACCTCGACGGCCACGTCGGGGTTCGGGTAGTACTCCGCCACGTCCCGCGCGCCGTACTTGGCGCGGAAGTCGTCGACCACGTGAGCCACCTGGCCGCGGTCGGTGACCGGCGTGGCCGTCGCGTCGTACTCTTCCCCCCGGGCGGCCAGGTGGATCGCGGGCGTCTTGACCACGTTCCGGTACCACTGGCTGGCCGATCCGGTCACCGGAAGCAGGAAGAGCCTGTCGCCCTCCCGGACGAACCACACCGGGCGAGAGGTCCGGCGGCCGGAAACCCGGCCGGTGGCGGTGAGCTCGATCTCGCTCGTGCTGTCCAGGGCCGTCTGGAAGTCGGAAGTCATGAGATCCCCTCGCACGTTGGCTGGGCGAGCGACAAGGCACCAGTGTAGGCGGCACGGGCGCGCCGGCCAGCGCAGGCGTGGACCACGCTCCCGGGCGCCCGCCCCGGCGCCCGGCCCGGTTGGCGCAGCGCGTCGAGGAGAAGCCCGGGCGGGCGGGTGCTGGGGAGCCCGAACTTGCCTGGCACGCCGGGGAACGGCATCGTCACCTCCGGATACGAGCCGGGAACTCTTAGTAAAATACTTGCGAGATTCCCTGACTTAATGTTAAAAAGTTTTTCGATCTTGGCTACGCCCGGAGGGGGAGGCGAGACGGCATGGTGCTTGCGCGGACGCTCATCCGGCTCCCCGGGCAAGGTTGCGCCCCGGCGCCAAGACGAGGCGGCGCCGTGCCCGCCGAGCGCCGGCAGCCGGGGCCATGACGGCGAAGGGAGCCGGGCCGGCGGGCTCCGCCGCCGGGCCAGCCAGCGGCCCTCCCGCCGCCTCGCCGACCGAACTGCGCAATGACAAGACGTTCGACATCGACGCCCTGCCCACGCTGACGCTGCTGGAGCGGCTCAACGACGAGGACGCCACGGTGGCCGCGGCCGTCCGGCAGGCCCTGCCCGACCTGGCGCGGGTGGTCGACGCCGCGGACCGGGCGCTGCGCGCGGACGGCGGACGGGTGCATTACTTCGGCGCGGGCACGTCCGGGCGGCTTGCGGTCCTCGACGCCGCGGAGCTGGGGCCGACGTTCGACCTGCCTCCCGGCATGCTGGTCGCGCACATCGCGGGCGGGCAGGCCGCGCTCACCGAGGCCGTGGAAAGCGCCGAGGACGACGAGGCCAGCGGGGCCGCCGACGCGGCGCAGGTCACGGCGGCGGACGTGGTCATCGGGCTGAGCGCGTCGGGGTCGGCCGCCTACGTGGCCGGCGCGCTGGCCAGCGCCCGGCGGGCCGGCGCATTCACGGCCCTGTTCACGGCGAACCCGCACGCGCCGATCGCGGCGGACGCCGACGTCGTCGTGTGCGCCCGCACCGGGCCGGAGGCGATCACCGGCTCGACCAGGCTCAAGGCGGGAACCGCCGAGAAGCTGCTGCTGAACTCGTTCTCGACCGCGCTCATGGTGCGGGACGGCAGGACATACTCGAACCTGATGGTGCGCCTGACCCCGATGAACGCCAAGCTACGGGCGCGCCAGGCCCGGCTGCTGAGCCAGGCCTCGGGCGCCGCCGACGCCGACTGCGCGGCGGCCCTGTCCGCGGCCGGCGGCGACGTCCGGTTGGCGCTCGTCGCGCTGCTGTCCGGCGCCGACACCGTCACGTCGCAGGTCGCGCTCGCCAGGGCCGACGGGATGGTCCGCGCGGCGATCGAGCTGGCCGCCGCCCTCGGCGACGGATCGCGATAGCCGCACGCCAGCCCGCCCGCGCAGCCCGGCCGGCCCCGCGTAGCGCAACCCTGCGACCGAACCCTGCGACCGGTCTCGCCTGCGCAGCCGGGGACCGGAGTCTCCTACGCGCCAGCGCCGGCGACGGCGTCCCGCGTCGCGGCTAGCTCGGCCAGCCGGATCGCGCCGGCCACCGGCTCGTCGGCCAGGACGCTCACGTCCGACCCGGGAAGCGCCAGCGCGACGGCCCGGCAGGCCGCGCGCCGGAAGACCGCGTTGCCGAGCAGCCCGCCGGCGAGCACCACGGGCAGCGGCTCCGGCGGATCCAGCTGGCGCGCCGCGGCCGCGGCCAGGCCGGCCACGGCCTTACCCGCGCGCGCGGCGATGGCGGCCGCGGCCGGGTCCGGGCTGTCCAGGACAAGCGCCGCGTGCCGGGCCCAGCCGCCGGGGAAGTGCGGCTGCTCGTAGAACAGACGGTGCAGCGCTGCCAGGTCGGCCGCGCCGGTCGCCGAGAGCAGCTCGCGGCCGAGGTCGCCGAGCGGGCGGCCGTGGTCGCGCCGGGCCAGCAGCACCCGCAGCGCCTCCCGCACGATCCAGTAGCCGCCGCCCCCGTCGCCGAGCAGGTAGCCCCACCCGCCCACCTGGACCGTCTGGTCGCGGAGGCTGCCCACGGCCATCGACCCGGTGCCGCAGATCACCGCGATTCCCTCGTCGAGGCCGGCGGCCGGCAAGACCAGCATGACGTCGCTGACGATCACGACCGCGCCCGACCGGGTCAGCGGCGCCAGTTGCCCGCGCAGGAACTGCCTCACGCCGGCCACGCTGAGGCCGGCCGACCCGACGCAGATCGCGTCGAGCGGCTCGCGCGGGTCAAGGCGCAGGTCCGCGAGCAGTGCCGTAAGGGCGGACCGCGCTCCCCCGGCGCCGGCCGCGGGCAGGCTGGCGCTGGGGGCCCGGCTCTCGGCCACGACCTGCCCGCCCGACCACAGGCGGGCCCGGCTGTGGGTTCCGCCGATGTCGATGCCGAGCAGCCTGAGCTCGCCGCCGCGGCCCGGTCCGCCCCGCCGCCGGCTGCCTGCGGGCGGCTGGTCCGCCTTCTGGATCGTCCTGGTGGTCACGTGCGCCGCGGCTCTCCGGTTTTTGTCGTAACTTATAGCGTTAAAGATTGAATCACGTCCTACACATCGCGCCAGCAGCCGCGTTCCCGGCGGCCCTCGCAGGCGTCAGGCGGACGGCATGCCGGAGCACGCGTACGCCGGCGCCGCGGCCGCCGGCAGGGACGTGACCCCCGGGGGCAGCGTGCCGTGCGCCGCGTAGTACGCCAGGCCGGCGGACAGCGCCGCGGTGTCGGCGGAGGTCTGCCCGGCGCCGTTCTCGTAGAGGTCCATCGGCGCAGCGGAATCCAGCGGCGTGGTGCCGAAGTAGAACGGCGTCGATCCGCCGGGCAGGCCCGACGGGTTGTCCCACCCGCAGACGTTGTAGTACAGCGCGCTGTCCGCGGGACCGCCCACCGCGATCACCAGGTACTCGCCGCTGGACGCCTGCTTCCAGGCGGTCTGGAACGACTGCGTCACCTGGCCGGCGGGCAGGCCCGCCCCGCTCGCCGCCGCCAGCGCGGCCTGGTAGTCGGTCGCGTCGGCGGCGTAGAGGCTGACGTCGTCGCGGAACAACGTGGGGTCGGCGGCCAGGAAGAACGCCTCGAACACGCCCTCGCCGACCACCTCAGGGATCGCGCTGGCCTGGGCGTAGAACCTGCGCAGCCGGGCCGTGGCCGCCGCCGCGGCGGCGCTCGCGCCCGCCTTCGCGGCGAGCAGCGCCTGGACCGCCGCCTGGCCGGCCCGGCCGTAGGCGCGGAACTTCTCCAGCCACGGTCCGGCCTGGCCGACGAAGTCGCGGTGCGGCAGCAGCGCGCCGATCGCGGCGGCCGAGCCGGCGATCTGCGCCCAGCCGGCCGTGAGCCTGCCGGCCGCGGCCCGCAGCGCGGGCGTGATGCCCGGGCCGGCGTCTGCCTTGTAGGCCGCCTGAAACGCGCTGATCAGGCCGGCCAGCACCGGAGATTCTTTCAACGTTCCGATCCGTGGCGTCGACTGGTTGTTCGCGGCGAACACCTGCAGGGCGCCCGCGGCGGCCCCGCCGTACCCGTCGATGCCCGCGTTCCACGCCGCATCCGGGTCGGCGGCGTAGGCGGCGGGGTTCCAGGTGTAGTCCGCGGTGGTGAACTCCGGGATCGTGGACGGCGCCGCCTCCTGCATGGGATTGGAGGTGAACCCAGCCACCCGGGTGGACAGGTCGGCGGCGCGGCCCACCAGGGGGCCAAGGAACAGGCGGGTCGGCTGGTAGTCGTTGACCGGGTAGTTGTCCCAGACCAGGATCTTGTGCCCGAACTCGCTGGCGGTCTGCTGCGCCTGCGCGGCGGTGATCGTGGCCGGGATGACCCCGACGCCGGTCCAGTACACCAGGACGCTCGGGTCCAGCGCCGACTTCCACACCTCGCGGTAGGCGGAGTCGGCGTCTCCGGCGTAGTCGGTCGGCACCGTGACCAGCGGCTGCGCGCCGGGGTGCGTGTCGATGAAGCCGGAGACGAACGCGTTGATCAGGTATGCCTGCGCGGCGGCCAGCGGGTCCGGCGACGAGCCGAACCGGGCCTGGTCGGCCGCGCAGTTGAAGCCCGAGCCGATGTCGTCGAAGAACAGCGCGAACTGCCGGACGCCCGCGTTCCACAGTTGCTGGTCCTTCGCCTCGAGCGCGGCCAGGTCGGCGGGGTCGGAGTAGCAGACCGACAGCCCCGGCGACAGCGCGTACACGAAGTTCACGTGCTCGGCCTGGGCCAGCGTCGCGAGCCTGCCGAACTCGGCGAGCTGGGCGGCCGGGTACGGGTCCTGCCACTGTGCCCGCAGGTACGGGTCGCCCTTGGCGGAGTAGACGAACGTGTTCAGCTTGGTCGCGCCGTAGAAGCGGAGCTGGCCGGCGATCTGGCTGTCGGTCCAGGCCGGGCCGTAGAAGCCCTCGATGACGCCGCGGACCGGCATGGACGGCCAGTCGCTGATCACCACGTCGTGCAGCGTGCCGCGGGAGATCAGCTGGCGCAGGGTCTGCACCGCGTAGAAGGTGCCGGCCGCGTCGGCGCCCGCGAGCACCACGCTGTCATCGCCGGCGGCGAGCACGTACCCGCCGGCCGCAAGGCCGTCCGGGCTGGGCGCGCCGAGGGTGCGCAGGGCCTCCGCGACCGCCGGGTTGCCCGACGGCGTGCCCACGTAGATCGTCAGGCCGTGACCGGGGGCCGCGGACGTGTTGATCGCGGTGACGCCGTCGGCGTGCAGGACCGCGGCCAGCGCGGCCAGCGCGGCCGGGTCGGTCGCCGGGCCGGCGACCTGCGTGACGACCGGCGTGATGCGCTCGGCGCCCGGCCGCGGCGTCTCCTGCTGCGGGGTCGGCCAGACGGCCGGGATCCGGTCGCCGGCCGCGGCGCCGGCGGTGGTCAGCGCCGGCCGGGCCGGCGTGAGCCTGGCCGCCCGCGCGGGAACCGCGGCAGCGAGCCCCGCCACGGTCACCAGTGCCGCCAGGGCTGCCGATATCCGCATCCTGCTGGCCGTCATCGCGTGCACCTTTCGCTCAAGAGGGCTGGCCCGAGCACACGTACTGCGGGCCCGCCTCGGGCGGCAGCGAGGTCACCCCGGCCGGCAGCGCGCCGTGGGTGGCGTAGTAGGCGAGGCCGGCTGCCAGCTGCGGGGTCTGGGCGGCCTGCGCGGCCGCGGCCTCCTCAAAGGCGCCGGCGCCCGGCAGCTGGTTCAGCGGCCCGCCCGCGATGTAGAACGGCGTCGAGCCGGGGATGTCCCCGGAGGGGTTGGCCCAGCCGCAGACGTTGAAGTACAGCGCGTCCGTGGCCGGAAGCCCCACCGCGATCACCAGGTAGCTGCCGCTGAGCGTGTCGTCCCAGGCGGTCGCGAACGACCCGGTCACCTGGCTCGCGGGCAGGCCCGCGGCGAGCGCGGCGGCGAGCGCGGCGGAGCGGTCGGACGGCGTCGCCGCGTACAGCACGACGCTGTCGGCGAACGTCGCCGGGCCGCCGGGCAGCGCCCGCGCCGACCAGGGCCCGGCCGGGCCTGCGGCGGTCTGCTCGGCCGTCCCGGCGGCGGTCCGCAGGAACACCTCCGACGGCTGGCCCGCCACCTGGTAGGCGTTCGCGCCGGTCACCGCGGTGGCCGTGCCGGGCAGCGCGGCGGCCTGCCACGGCCCGCCGCCGGTGTAGGTGACCGCGGGCGAACCCCCGGCGGTGAGATAGAAGACCTCCTCGCCGAGCCCGCCGCCGGGCGGCAGGTACGTCGTCGCGTCCAGGCCGGGGCCGGCCGGGCGGCCCGGCAGCGCCTGCTCCCCCGACCCGGGCGCCGCGCCGGCCTCGGCCAGGCCGCCCTGGCGGTCGGTGAAGAACACGCTGGCCTGGCCGTCCGGGGCGGTGAGCGCCGCCAGCGGGCTGCCGGGCGCGGGCCGTGCCGCCAGCGGCCGGGCGCCGGCACCGGGCGAGCTGGCGACGAGGCTCCCGTCGCCCGCGGTGTAGAACAGCTCCGGCCCGCCGCGGGCCGTGCTGGCCAGCGCGAGCGACGTCAGGTCCGACGCCCTGGGGCCGGGCAGCGCGGAAGTGACCCAGCCCGGGCCGCGCAGCGCGCTCTCCGCGAGCCCGCCGCCGGCGGTGAAGTAGAACACCGCCGGGCCGTCCGGCGTCGTCGCGGCGACGATCGCGGTGCCGGGCGCCGGCTGCCCGGCGAGCTGCTGCGACACCCAGCCGGCCGGGCCCAGGTAGGTCTGGGCCAGCGTCCCGGCCGC
>Ga0335073_10006468_pt1 | contig 16460 bp, 20 predicted proteins | sample Lox_Sample_22_FD_207093 | JGI IMG/M metagenome (GOLD analysis project Ga0335073, IMG submission 207093) | Soil microbial communities from Loxahatchee National Wildlife Refuge, Florida, United States - Lox_Sample_2.2 | ecosystem: Environmental > Terrestrial > Soil > Wetlands | place: USA... | reverse complement strand
GAGGAAGCCGGTGAGCGAACCCGGCGATCGCCGGTTCGGGCTGGCAGATCACGCTGTCCCAGTCGTGCACGGCGATCAGTCGCGGGCCCTGCCAGCGTACGTTCTCCGGGTGCCAGTCCCCGTGCCCGATCACCGCGTCGCCCGCGTAGCCGCGCAGCTGATCGCGGGCGGCTGCGGCGACGCGGTCCAGCCACCGCGGTTCCGGGCAGGCGTTCAGGTCGACGTCGAAGTCGGGTGCGGGCCATAGTCCTGGCTCGGCGTGATCCCAGCCCACCCAGGACGGCGACGGGGCCAGGCCCGGCACCGACCGGGGTCCGGGGCTAGTTCGACGAGGCGGGCCAGCGCGGCCGCCGACAGCGCGGCCGGCTCGCTGGCCGGCGGCGGCTGGCTGATGTCCGGGACGAGCGTTTCGGCGGTGGCGGCATAGCCGTCCAGCGGCTGGAGGTCCACCAGCGGCTCGGGGCACGGAAACCCGGCCGTCCACAGGGCCCGGTGCACCGCCGCGCACCCGGCGAGCCGCGACAGGCGGGGCCGCACCTTCACGACCACCTCGCGGCCGCCCGCCAGGCGCAGCCTCGTCACCATGGACAGGTGGCCCGCCTCGAACAGCTCCGCCGCGGGCGGCACGCCCAGCCACGTCGTGCAGCAGACGGCCAGCGCATCCGGGTCGACGGCTGGGCGGCGGGACTCGGGCATCACCCCATCATGCCGAATCGCGGCCCAGCGTTGGTGCGGGGCGGTGGCCGGCGGTGATGATGGGCGGCATGGGAACTTTCGCGGACGCCGGCAACGCGCCGGGGCGCACGCCGTACCTGCCCGAGCCGACCGGCCCGGACCCGGTCGGCGCCACGTCGTTGTGGCTGACCGACACCTCCCGTCCCGACCCGTGGGCCGCGGGGGTAAGCGCCCGAGAGCCGATGGTCTCGCTGTGGTATCCGGCGGTGCCGTCGGACGGGCGGCGAGCCCGGTACATGACGGCGGAGTCCGAGCTCCTGCTCGCGGGCGACGGTATCACCGGCGTGCCGCGGGACGCGCTGAGCACGGCCCAGACCAACGCGCTCCGCGACGCCACGCCGGCCGGGCCGAGCGCAGCCTGCCCCTCGCCGTGCTCTCGCCCGGCTTCACCCATCCCCGCAGCACGCTAACCGCCCTAGCCGAGGAACTGGCCAGTCACGGCTACGTCGTGGCCGGGATTGATCACATCTACGAGAGTCACGCCACGGCCTTCCCTGACGGGCGGGTCACCACCTGCCTGGCCCGCCAGGCGCGCCGGCCGGGCAGCGGGTTCTGGGAGAAGGTCGTGACCGGCCGCGCCGCCGACGTCTCCTTCGTGCTCACCGAGCTGACCGGCACGCGCCCGCCCGGCCCGGGTGCCGGGCTGATCGATCCGTCCCGGATGGCGATGGCGGCCGTCGGCCATGACGAAGACACGCTGCTGGCTCTCGCCCTGACCGTTGCTGTAGGGGTCGAACGCAACCACGCTGAGCGGGGTGAGGGCCTGCGCCGGGGGATGCGGGAGAGCCTTTGCGCTGGCCGTACGGCCTTCACCACGGTGTGAGCCGATGCGCGGGCGACCGCGCGGGTCGCCGCCGGCTTGTGCGTCAGGACCCGGCCGGTGGTCGCGCCCGCCGCCAGGACGGCCACGGCCCCGGCGGCCAGCATCGCCCTAACCGGGCCGGAGCGTACCTTGCCAGGCTCAGGTGCAGCAGCACCAGGGCCGGGATCAGCGTCGCCGCCCAGATGGAGTCGTTGATGAACGCCAGGCTGCCGCAGCCGAGCGCGAAGAACGAGTAGCGCCAGCTGTCCTGCAGCAGCAGCCCGGGCAGCGTCAGGCCCAGGGCCAGCAAGGCACCCGCCGCAGGGTCGTGAATCATGGCGGCCGCGGCGATGACGCAGGCGCCGATGGCCAGGCCGGTAACCGCGGCGGTCCCGGTACAGTTCGTGACCGCACGACGCCAGGTCGGCACGTCCGTCCCGCTGAACCGGACCATGAGCGGGTCGTGGCCAGGCCGCGCGACGCGTTGAGGGCGAACGCGTAGGTCACGTAGGCCAGGCTGAACGCACCGAGCTGCGCCGCCCCCAGCGCGTGCACCACGTAGATGCCCACCGCGAAGTTGGTCAGGCTGGACACCACCTGGTCGGCGATGCCCCAGCCCAGACGGCGGGCCGCGCGGCTGCGCAGCCGCTGCAGAGCAGCCGCGAGTGACCTGGGCAGCGCCGACGCCGACGCCGTAACGTCGGCGTCCGCCTCAGCCGCCACACGTGCCTTCCAGCAGGACGGCCATCACGTCACGTGCCCGTCGCCGTGGCATCTCGTCAGCCGGTTATCCGCTACGAGACCTCTCCTTCCCCCCAGGTATCATCCGTCTACACATAGGAGATCTCGTAAGATAAGTGTTGATACTTTCCGGTACTACAAAAAACTCCCAAAAGGGTCATGGCTCTGTCAGGCCGGCCTACCCGTGGTCGTGATCCAGGGTGTCCCGGGCGGCGCCGCTCGCCCCGGGATAGCTATGCTGGACAGGTCATGCGAGCCACCCTTGCCTACACCTCCGCCCGCATCCTGCTGCTCGTGGCCTCGGTCATCTTGCTCTACCTGATCGGGGCGCGCGGTCTGCTACTGCTCGCGCTGGCCTGCCTGGTGAGCGGGATCGCCAGCTTCGTGCTGCTGTCCAGGCAGCGCGATGTGATGTCGGGCGCGCTGATGGCCCGGATCAGGACCGGAAAGGGGCGGGTAACCGGATTCCGGGCCCGGCTCGAAGAGGGTGCCAGGGCCGAAGATGACGACTAGCGCGCGACCAAGGTCAGCCGGTCTGCCCCATGGCCTGGTAGAGCTCGCCGCCGTACAGCCGGACGTAGTCAAACCGGCCGGCATACGGGAAGCTGGCCCCGGGCGGCACGCTGCCTCCCTCGGTCCCTCCGATGGCCAGGTTGAGGATCAGGAAGAACGGCTGGTTGAACGGCCAGGCACGGCCCAGGTCACCCTTCTTGACCGTGCAGTAGGTATTCCCGTCGACGCCGATGTCCAGGGCGGTGGGGCTCCAGTCGAGTGAGTACACGTGGAAGTTCGTGGCGGCGTTGCTGGCGGGAAGCTGGGAGAGCTGACCCTTGCTCCCGCCGGCGGTGTGCACGGTGCCGGAGATCTGCGTGGCGCTCCGGTTCACGCCGAAGCTCTCGAAAATATCTATCTCGCCGCAAGCCGGCCACCCGACATCCTGGTAGTTCGTGCCGAGCATCCAGATTCCGGGCCACGCGCCGGGCTGGCCCGCGCAGGGATAAGCCGCCCTGACCTCCAGGCGGCCGTACCGGAAGGCGAGTTTGCCCTTGGTCCAGATCTTGCCGCTGGTGAATTGAGAGGGCCCGTACCAGGCGCGGTAAGTGCCGTTGTTCCGGCTGGCGGTAATGACCAGGTCCCCGTTCCCGTCCAGCGCGTTCGCCGCGGGAATGTAGTACTCCAGCTCCTGGTTCCCGCCCCCCGCGCCGTTGACTACGGCTGACCAGAAAGCAGGATCCGGAGCAGACCCGGCCGGCCCGTTGAATTCATCGCTCCAGGTCGGGCTCGGTCCCGAGTTGCCCCGCAAGGCAAAGGCCGTACCCGCACCCACCGCGGCCGCACCGATACCACCAGCAATCGCGCCCCTGAGAAAGGAACGGCGCGTCGAGTTACCAGCTTCACGCAACGGAGAGATGGCGGAACCTCTTGGGTCTGGATGACGGTCAGGCCAGGTCCAAGCCGCCACGGTACCATCCGATCCACGGTTACCATGATCCCGGTCTTGCCGGGGCAGACCGGGAGACGGGAACAGGTATGAGATCGACTCTGGACCGTGCTCGCCGCCGCTGGCTCCCCGTTCTCCTGGCTGGCGCCCTGGCGCTGGCTGGCGTTGTGGCGCTTGCCGTCTGGCTGGCCGCCCGGCCAGACGGCGCACCGGCTCCGGCCGGACAGGCAGCCGCGCCGGGCCAGCCGGATTTCGGGCCGGACGTCTACGTTTTCCGCGCGGGCATGCCGCAGAGCCGCATCCAGGCCCGGGTCAACTCGATCGCCCGTCAGCAGGCCGGCAACCAGTTCGGCACCCAGCGCTACGCGCTGCTGTTCGAGCCGGGCACCTATGGCTCGGCCACCGACCCGCTGTTCCTCCAGGTCGGGTACTACACCAGCGTGGCCGGCCTCGGGGCCGCCCCGGGCGATGTGGTCATCCACGGCGCCGTCGACTCCTTCAACCAGTGCTCCCCGGCCGGCGGCTGCACCGCGCTGGACAACTTCTGGCGGTCGCTGTCGAACCTGACCATCGACGTCCCGGCGCCTCCCAGCGGCGCGGCGTGCCAGCGGACGGCTGAATTCTGGGCGGCGTCCCAGGCCGCGCCGATACGGCGGGTCCAGGTCAACGGGCCCGTCTCGCTCGAGGACTACTGCTCCAAGCCCGGCTACGCCAGCGGCGGGTTCATCGCCGATTCGAAGTTCTCCGGCAAACCCGTGCTCAACGGCACCCAGCAGCAGTACCTGGTCCGCAACAGCATCCTGCCCGGGTGGAGCAACGCGGTGTGGAACCAGGTCTTCTCCGGCGACGTGGGAGCGCCCGCCCAGGACTTCGGCTCCGGCGGCCAGTACACGGCGCTGGCGCACAGCCCGGTCACCGCCGAAGAACCATTCCTGCAGGTCGACGGAGGCGGAAGCGGGAGCTACAGCGTGTTTGTGCCGGCGGTGCGGCGCGCCTCGGCGGGACCGTCGTGGGCCAATGGCCGGGCGCCAGGTACCGCCCTGCCCATCGGGCGGTTCTTCATCGCCACCGCGGCCGACCCGGTGCCGGTGATCAACGCGGCGCTGGCCCGGGGGCGGGACCTGATCCTCACCCCCGGCGTCTACCACCTGCACCAGGCCATCGAGGTCACCCGCCCGGACACGGTGGTGCTCGGCCTCGGCTTCCCCACCCTGGTGCCGGCGGGCGGCATCGTGCCGATGCGGGTGGCCAGCGTCCCGGGCGTGAAGCTGTCCGGGATGATCTTCGATGCCGGGCCGGCGCGGTCGCCGGTCCTGCTGCAGGTAGGCAGCCGACCCGGGTCTGGCCGGTCGGACCCGGCCGACCCCACCCTGGTACAGGACGTGTTCTTCCGCATCGGCGGCGCCGCACCGGGCCAGGCGGCCACCAGCCTGGTGGTCGACACCTCCCAGGTGATCGTGGACGACATCTGGGCCTGGCGGGCTGATCACGGCCAGGGGGTCGGCTGGGCCGGCAACGTCGGGGACACCGGCATCGTGGTCAACGGGGACCACGTGACCGCCTACGGCCTGTTCGTCGAGCACTACGAGCGGGACGAGGTGATCTGGAACGGGACCGGCGGCACGGACATCTTCTTCCAGAACGAGATGCCGTACGACCCGCCGAGCCAGGCCGCCTGGAGCGCGGGCCCGGCCGTCGGCGGCTACCCAGCCTTCGTCATCACCCGCCGGGCGGCCGGATTCCACGGGTACGGGATGGGCAGTTACAGCTTCTTCGACCGGGGCGTGCCGATCCGCGCCACCAGCGCGTTCCAGACCGCCGACCCGCCCGGCAGCCAGCTCCGCGACCTGCTCACGGTCTTTCTCAGCACCGCCGGGTCCGGCGGGATCGATCACGTGGTGAACGGCGCCGGCCGGTCGGCCGCGGCCGCCAACCCCGACGCCGCGGTCGACGTAGTCCGCTATCCGTAACGCTCCCGCGTCGACCGACCTCGCCTTGGTCACAAATCAGGATTTAACCCGCATAGCCGGATTTGCCGCCGCTAGCGTAGTGAGGCCATCGTGCGAGCGGCGACCCGAGGGGGGCTAGTGCTGCTGAAGTTCAGCCTCTATGACTTCTTCGTCTTTTCCTTCGTCCAGCTGATCTTGTCGACCGTGCTCGTGCTGAGTCCGGCGCGCACCATCGGCACCCGGTTCCGGTGGACGGGTTCGAGGATCACCGAGGTCCTGGTGGGCGGCATCGGGGCCATCGCGATCTCGGCCGCTGCCGTCGTGGTCACCCATGAGCTGTGGGGCCTGCCGATCGGCGGCCTGGAGACGTCCGCCTACCTGCTGGTGATCATCTCGGTCGTCGTCATAGCCCTGCAGCCGGACCGCAACGTCGTGGGGCAGGTCTTCTATGCCTCGTACGGGACGGCGGCGCTGAGCTTCATCCTCTGGGCGGCCTACATCGACGTCGTGGCCACGCACTCGATCCTGGAGACGGTCACGGCCTCGTTCGTGATCCTCCTCGACGTGGCCGCTTTCGTGGTGTGGATCTCGAACGTCAACTACGCGAGCGACGTCATGTGCCGGTCGCGCCGCGGGCGGCCGCTGCCCAAGGCCGACCCGAACTACCGGCCCTTCGTGTCGCTGCACATCCCGGCCTACAACGAGCCTCCGCACCTGCTCATCGAGACGATCAAGGCGGTCGAGCGGATCGACTACCCCAACTTCGAGATCGTCGTCATGGACAACAACACCAAGGACCCGGCCGTGTGGGGGCCGGTGGAAGAGTACTGCCGGGATCGCCCGCGGGTCCGCTTCGTCCACGTCGCCCCCTGGCCCGGCTACAAGGCGGGCGCCTGCAACCTGGCCCTGCGCCGCTACACCGACCCGCGCGCCGAGATCATCGGCCTAGTCGACGCGGACGACATTGTGCAGCCGTATTACCTGAAAGAGACCGTGTCCTATTTCTCGGACCCGAGCATCGGCTTCGTGCAGACCTTCGAGGGCAACCGCGAGTTCGAGGGCAGCCCGTACTACACCGCCTGCGTGGACTCCTACCAGGCGTTCTACCTGTCGGTCATGTCCTCACGGAACGAGCGCAACACGGTCCCGTTCGTCGGCACGATGGGCCTGTTCCGGCGCAGCGCGCTGACCTCGGTCGGCGGGTGGAACGAGTGGTGCATCTGCGAGGACACCGAGGCCTCGCTGCGGGTGCTGCGGGACGGCTGGTCCGGCCTGTACCTGCCCCGGTGCTTCGGCCGGGGGATCGTGCCGCCCAGCTTCGCCGGGATGCTGACCCAGCGGCACCGCTGGTGCTTCGGCGCCATGCAGATCCTCCGGCTGCACTGGCGCAGCCTCATGCCGTGGGACCAGAATCCCGCCAACCACCTGACCAGCGCGCAGCGCCGCGACTACCTGATGGCGTCGATCGGGTGGTTCCGGGACCTGCTCATGCTGCTCTTCAGCCTGCTGCTGATCGTGATCAGCGGCCTGTCGGTGACGCACGCCGGCTTCGCGGTCTCCCCGATGGACGGCACCCGGTCGCTGCTGCCGCTATCGCTCATCGTCATCGCCACCATCTGCATGATGTGGACGCTGCGGCACTGGACCGTCCTGTCGTACCGCCGGGCGATACTGTCCCTGGTCATCAGCCTGTCGGTCACCTGGGTCATCGCCCTGGCCTGTATCGAGGGGGTGGCCCGGAGAGACGGCGTTTTCCTGCGGACCTCGAAGTCCAGCGGGCGCCGCAGCATCGTGGCGGCGCTCCGGCTGACCCGGGTGGAGACGCTGCTGGCCGTCGTCCTGTACCTGTGCGCCGGGCTGCTGACCGCTACGCGGCACGGGCCGTGGCTGCTCGTTGTCATCATCTTCTTGCAGGCCACCGTCTACCTGTGCGGCCCGATCGCGTCGGTGTGGAACCTGAAGGCCCAGGGCGCCCCGGCCGAGGCGTACCGGCGCGGCTACGAGCAGCGCCGCCTGCGCGCCCGGCGCCGCCGGCGGATCTGGGCCTCGGTCCCCCGCCCGGCCGCCGCGGCGCTGGCGGCCCTGTGCGTCGGCGGGGTGGCGAGCGCCTTCGTGGCCCCGGTGTCGCTGCTGCACGCCAGCGCGACGCCGGCCGCCGCATCGCCGCAGTCGCTGCTGGCCGCGTCGGGGAACACTCGGGTCTACCTCAAGCTGGGCTCGTCCACCACGGGCAGCCGCCGCACGTACTACCCGATCACGTCGGTGCACCTGGCCGAGCTCGGGACGTCCTCGTCGGCCCGCATAGGCCTGAGCTTCGACACCTCGTCGCTGCCGCTGCTCGGCGAGATCCTCCGGGCCGGCGCGGGCAACCTGCGGATCTCGCGCGTCAGCCTGGCCCTGCGCGGGCCGGGCCAGAACGGCAAGCAGACGACCGAGCTGGTCGACACGTTCGGCTCGGCGGTGGTCTCCTCCTGCTCCGAGCGCCTGTCCGGCGCGGCCACGGGCCGCATCTCGCTCACGCTGCCCGCGGCGAGCCACGCGATCAGCTCGCCGCAGGCGCTGAAGCACGTCGGGCCGTTCGCCGCGAGGGCCGGCTCGGCCGGCGGCCCGGCCGTGAAGGTGGCGGTGAGCCTGGGCGGGAAGAACGCGCGCTCCTATGCCGTGACGTCCGTCGTCATGTCCCAGGCCGCGGCGGGCGCTCCTACGGATTTCAACTTCACCACTTCGTCGCTGCCGCTGCTCGAGGGTATCTTCCGGGACGAAGGCACCGGCGGCATCGCCCGCCTCACCCTGTTCGCCCGGGCCGGCGGAACCAGGCGCCGGTCCCCGGTGGCGGTGGCGGAATCCTTCGCCGGGCTGAGCGTCAGCTCCTTCGCCCAGGACCTGTCGGGATCACCCTCGGGCACTGCCGAGCTCGTCATCCACCCGCGTTGACGACAGCGTCCCGAAGGCCGCGTGGCCGTCCCGCCAGGCCCCGGTGCCACCGCCGCACCGACCCCGCGGTCACCCGCAGGTCCCGAGCGATCTCAACAACCTTGTCGCCACGGACGAACCGCCCGGCGGCCTCCAGCCACAGCCACTCACGGTACTGCTGCTCGCCAGGCGTGAACCCGCCCCGTTACGCATACCGCGTAACCCGCCATACGCCCACAGCCAGCCGCCGTCTCGGGCACTGCCGAACCAGTCATCCGCCCGCGTTAGCCTTGGTTACTCGCTGATTGACTCTCCCTCGACGGTTGACTGCGGTGCCAACGGATGCCGGTATTTCACCTGGCAGGTGCAGAATGTGCTGGTCGAGGACAACGGCATCACCGAGACCTAGGGAGCTACGGGCGCATTCCAGGATGGCCAGGGGAACGCCATCTTCGACTCGGACAATAACCATTTCACCGGTAACGATTACTGCGTCAGCACGGCGGCACCGCCGAACGGCCTGCCTTCCTACGGCTGGTTCGGCTGGCTGAAACGAGTGGCCGAGCCGCACGGGCTGGACGGGCGACGGTAACGACGCCACCGGCACCTATACCGTTACCTCGGCCAGGTGCGCGCCGCCCGGTGGCACGGCATCGGGGACAGCCACCACCGCCCCGGCTGAGCCGCCCACCACCGCCCCGGCCGTCTCGACGACCACGGCGCCGGCTGACTCGGTGACCACCACCGGCCCGGCGACCGATCCGCCGGCCACCGCGCCCGCTCCTAGCAGACGACGGGCAAGTTCGGCAGCCGCGCGTTCGGCGCCCTGACTGTGACCAACGACGCCTGGGGTCCGAGCCCGGGCCCGCAGACGCTGTGGGCGAACAGCGCTTCGAGCTGGGGCGTAACCTCCCGCCAGGACACGCCAGGCCAGGTGGAGACCTACCCCGACGTCCGCCGTCAACCGGACGGCAAGCTGAGCAGCTACGCCAGCATCATGAGGAGCGTCAGTGAGACATGCCCGGCACCGCCCACGCCGAGGCGGCCTACGACGTCTGGCTGAACGGGGCCCGCGGCTACGAGCTGATGATCTGGACCGATACCCATGGCGTCAGCCCGCCGACGAACAACCGCAGGCCGGACGTCACGGTCGACGGCGTGACCTACCACGTCTACAAGGGCACCGGCGGCGACGGCCCGGCCACCTGGATTCAGCAGGTCACGAATACGCCGGTCACGACCAGGGACATCAAGGACGTGCTGGCCGCGCTCGGGCAGGCGGACGATATCCCGGCCAACCCGGTCGTCAGCGAGATCGACTTCGGCTGGGAAATCGACGCCACCTCCGGCACTCAGGCGTTCACCATGAACACCTACAGCCTGGTGGCGAGCCGGACGCAGTCCTGGTCCCCCACCGCTCTCGCCTGGGGTTAACGCGGCTACAGTGTCCCGAAGAACGCGTGGCCGTCGCGCATGACGATGGCGATTCCCTCGCCCACGATGGACGACTTGGGCACGGGCCCGAACGCCCGTGAATCACAGCCGGCCGCACGGTTGTCGGCCAGCACGTAGTACTGGCCCGGGGACAGCGTGGTGGCGGGGATGGGCGTGGAGCCTACCTGGCCGGACCGCTTGGCGTACCAGCCCGGTTCGTGCAACGCCCGCCCGCCGACGAAGATCGTCTGGCCGACGGACCAGATCGTCTGCCCGGGCAGCGCCACCACCCGGAGCACGAGGTCACCCCCGCCGACCGCGGCGATCGTGCAGGGCAGTGACCGCGGCGCGCGGAACACGACGATCTGGCCGGCACGGATGGGCCCCTCGAGCAGGCCGGACTTGAGCACGAGGATCCGGTCCCCGGCCTGCAGCGCGGGCGACATCTCGTTGCCGGGCACGGAGAAGGGCTGCACGACGAAGGCCTGGAGCAGCAGCACCGCGACGGTAGCCAGGATCAGGAGCACGGCCACCTTGGCCAGGACCGGTCCCCGGCGGCGACGCCGGCGGTCCGTGGGAGCCGACGCCGGGGCGGGCCCCGGGAGCGGCATCGGATGAGACTGGCCGGGCGGCGGCTCGGCCCCTAGGCCGCGCAGCCGGTAGTCGAGCTCGACCGGCGTCCGGACGGGAGCCCGGGAAGCCACATGGCGGCCGGGCGGTGCGCCGCCGGGCACCGGGCGGCGGGCCGGGTGGTCAGGAGGGCCGCCGGTCATGACCGCCGGGGTATGGCCGTTGCCGGGGTAGGACAGGTTCATCGCCGACCCCGCCTCTTGCTGGCGGTCGCGAGGAGCCGCTGCATCCCTTGGGTCTCACCGTCGGTCAGCTGGCCGAAGACGATGCCGAAGTGCGTGCCGGACCCGGTGCCGCGATGCCAGCTGAGCCGGCCGGGCACGTTGAGGCAGAGCCGCGACCGGCTCACCTCGGCCTCGAGCAGGAACGGCCCACCGAACGTCGCGCCGCCGGCCACGTGGGTCGCCTCGGGCAGCACGCACCCCACCCCGCTCTCGCTGAGGTCGACCATGCCCGCGGAAATCGTGGTGGGCCCGGACCTGATGTGGGCCAGCCCGTCGAGCCGGACCCGCGGATGGCGGCGGCGCTCGGCTCCCGCGTACCCGATCGCGGCGGCGGAGGAGGCCGCTATCTTCGCCTGGGCCGACCGCAGCCGACGGACCCGGCCCGCCGACAGCCCCCGTCGCCCGGCCGACTCGATGCCCCAGGCCCGCCGTTCCACGGGCGTCAGGTCCGACCAGTTGGCCGGCATCCGCCGGATAAATCGCGGCGCTCCCTCAGCCGGCCCGCCGCCGATCTGCCCGCCCCACCCTGCTGCTACCGAGGCCGCCTGGGCAGCGCTCAGCCACACGGCGCTCCGGTTGTACGGCAGGTCGAACAGCCCCGGGTCCTCCAGCCAGTCGGGCTGCTCGGCGCTGATCGCCTGGGCCACGTAGGGCCACCGAACTTTGGCCAGGAGGTAGGGGACGGCGCGGTCGGCCAGCACGAGGTACGCCACGTCGCCCGGGTCGGATATCATAACCGCTCGCGACCAGCCAAAACGTCCATACGGTCCCCCACATGCAACACGGCACCGATGTCTCGGCGCCGAAGAGGTTCCCAGGCTAGCAACGCCACCCCGCCGGAGCAATCGGCTTCGTCCAATTTTGTTGGGGTTTGACCTGCCCCTGATGGCCCCGCGCCGTCGCCTCGACGCTCTGTCCGCCGAACCTCGAAATCAACAGGAAAACACGTTCGCTATTATGCCTTTTAACTGGCTATCAGTGATAGAACCAGCAGTACGGGTGGTTCAGATCATTTCTTCCGAACGGAGCGTGGTTCATGCGCGCGGAACCGTTCCCCGACCCGGGCGAGGACGACAACCAAGAGCGTGACGGCTCCCTCCTCCCGACGGCGCCGTCGGGCCTGTTCCTGTTCCTGTTCCTGTGCCTGCCCGCCGAGCAGTTCGACCCGGGCCAGTTCGAGCAGTCTGGCCCGGCCGCGGACATGGCGCCCGGCCCCATGCTGGCCACCAACATGGACCTGATCGCCGGCGACGGCGGTTCAGGCCTGGGCGCAATACCGTGGGCTTTGAGTGTTTGACCGGTTGTGGGTAGTTCCTGTTTTTGGTTACTGCGGGTAGTTCCCTTGTGGCGGGCGTGCCGGGAGGCGGCGCGCCGCGCCGGGGCGGCCGGGTCCACGGTCCGGTGGTGTCTCCGCCGGGGCGGGTTACGGTGCTTTCGCTGGTCAGGCTGGGGCGTTGGCCATGGTGATGACGGCAGGGGCGATGCGGGTGGCGGTGTCCCTCACCGTGGCGTGCGCGAAACAGGACGGGGACTTGGACTTGCGCGGGCGGTGCCGGTCGCGGTCGACGATGTTCCGGTATTTCCCGATCTCGCTGGTCACGGCCTGGTAGCAGTCGTACCCGAGGCGGATCGCGGTCAGGACCGGCCGGATGGCCCGGGCGCAGGACAGGTCCCTGGGCCGGACCGCGAGCCTGGCGCGGCGGCCCTTCCTCGCGGGAGCCGCGGTGAGGGCGGCGTCGCGGGCGACCCCGCGGGTCATCTCGACGGCGGCGGCCCAGGCCGCGAGCTCCTGCTGCTGGGCGAGGTCCGGGGAGCCGGAGCGGAGCATCGGCCCCCGGCAGCGCGGTCTCCGACCCGTCCCATCGCCATTTATAAAGCGCCGCGAGTTCGGGGGCGGGGTATTCCTCGTCGTCCATCAGGTCGGTGACCAGGCAGAACATCTCCGGGGCCTGCTGCCCTTCCACGTCGGCGAAGTACTCGATGACGCGGACGCGCACGGTGGCGCCGTCGCCGGACAGCTCCGCCCGGTATGAGCCGTCGGGCAGGATCTCCGAGGTCCTGCGCAGCGGGGTGTCGCTCTTCAGCCTGATCAGCACGTGCGTGGACTCGATGAGCCGGGCGATCCGGGGCGCCCCGTGATAGTTGCGGTCCATTAGCCAGATCCAGCCCGGCGCGAACAGGCCGGGGAACTGGTCCATGGCCTCATCGAGGAGCCGCTGCCCGGCGGCGGCCTTGCCTGTCCCGGCGGGGGCCGTGCGGCATCGCGAGCAGGGACCGGCAGGAGCAGCAGGTCAGCGGCAGCCCCCGCGCCACGGGTACGGGCCGGAATCATCCCCGGTCCCGACGGTGCCGAAGACGGCCCTGTTCGCGGGCATGTCCGGCATCTTGATCAGCGTTCCGTCCAGCGATCCCGCCGTCAGCGGCCTGCTCCTGCCTCTGGTCACGGCGCCGCAGTCCCCGTCCTGGTGCTCCTGCCAGGCCGAGCCGGGCACGGCGTCCCGCAGCTCCTCCAGGGGCGCCGGGCCGAGCGCGTTCCGCCAGTCCCCGGCCGCCCGCGCCGACGCCGGCCGCCACGGGCGGGCCCACGGGACCAGGGCCAGGTCCCCCGCCAGCGCGACGATCACGTCCTCGATCCGCGCCCCGGGCATGAGCGTCATCAGCACGATCACCCAGATCATGAACGCCGCCACCAGCAGCCGCTCCCGCTCGCCCTTCGCGAACCGGCCGTCCAGCCGCGCACCCGCCGCGATCCGGCCGACGACGCCCGGCCCCGCCTCTGATTCCAGGCGCTCCTCCAGCGGCCCCAGCGTCGCGTGATGCACCGGGCTGCCCTTTCGCACGGACCTGCCCGTCCCGCTTGACCTGCGACTCGGCGACCGCCACCACCTTGCAGAACACGACCGTGCCCGTGCGGATCTTCTCCGTCCCCTGATGACCAGCGCGGACCGGTTCCCGCCGCCCAGTGGCCTGCCGTTCTTCAGCGGCGACGCCAGCAGTTCCAGCGGCACAGCGACCACCGTCCCGCCCCAGACGGGCACGGCACACGACGGCACAGGGTAAGAAGAAGGCACGTGAGGCTCCGGCAAAGAAGAGGGGATCTATGCAATCACCCTTCTAGCGGGAGCCTCACCCATCTCGCGGGGAAACCCGAACAACAAGACTGCGGCCAGGAACGATCACACAGCGCGACTAGGAACGGAACCAACTCTCAACCATTCCGCCTCAAAGCCGCTGGCATTGGGCCTGGGCGGGCTGTCCGATGACCAGCTGATCGGCGTGATCGCCGCCGCCCGCCGGATGGAATCGCGGGCCGCGTGGTACTCGACGGCCGCGATCAGTGAATGGGCTGTCCGCGCCGCGGGCCGGGATCCCCTGAGTGAGTTCGCCGCCGACGAGCCGGCCAACGAGCTGAACCTGACCTGGCAGTCCGCCGCGGGACAGATGGGATATGCCCGCGACGTCGCGGAGCGGCTGCCGCGGACGTTCGCGGCGCCGGGAATGGCAGCAATTGCGCGAGTTCGGCCACTGTTGTCAACGGCGCTCCCCAGTTGAGGGGCCAGTTCCTGGACCGTTAGCACATCCACGTTGTGCCGCTGCAGCGTACGAAGGAGCGCCGCTGGGGCACGACCGCTATCGCTGCACAAGGGCTGCCAGTTGCGGACGAGGACTCGGCGGATGCCCGCTAGTCAGCCGCGCTGGCAGCGAGGGCACTGCCAAAATATGAGGACCAGAGCCGCCAGCCCGATCACGCCATGCCTCCCCCGTACCCCGGTCGGTGCGGATGGATGACCGAACGTGGAAACCTTCATCGCCTGAGCGGGTGTAGTTCCCCGATGGCGTCCACAACTGTATCGTCGCAATCCGGAGTTTCTGTGGCGAGTGAGAGCCCCCAAACGCCTATGAGCCCCGGATGGAGTCAGACGCCGTACACGTCCGCCTTCACGGCTGGCCACGCTTGGCCGTCTGGGCGGCCACCTGACTGCGCGCCGCCCGGGGGCTGGCCGGCGCGCAGGCTTCAGCTACCCGCCGAGCGAGTAGACACAGTCGAGCTTGTCCATCAGGCCGCACAGGGACGACGCGCAGACCATCGTGCCGTCGTCCGGAAGTACGCCGAGCGGGAGGATTGCCCGCCACCGGTCGCCCGGCTGTGCTGGCGTCAGGATGGTTGCGTCGCTGTGCTCAGCCTCGAACTGTCGGCGCCGTACCACGCAGTCCTGGACGGCGGAGCCGCAGGCCAGTGGGCCGAGGAGACGGCCGCCACAGGCCCGGTTCACCGGCCGGCCCTCGCCTGGCCGGTGACAATCCCGGCGAGTTGGCGGGCCCGGTTCCGGTCGACTGCGAACAGCAGCCCGCGCAGCACCACGGCGTAGTCGGGGTGGAACTGGCAGCCGACGGCGGCGATCAGGTCCTCGGCCGTGCCTTGGGGGTTCTGGTCGCGCCAGGCCGCGGCCGCGGCGCGGGCCCGGTCAAGGTCTCCCGGCCTCTCGTCGCGGAACCTCACTAGGCACCGCCTCGCGCCGATCTTGAGCCGACACAGAATACAGCTGGCCGCCCCATATGACGTGCCTTCCTCGCGTACCAGACGTGGATATCAGGTAGCCAACCCCACCCAGCGGGTACCGGTAAACAAACTTGCACGTGTTTGCAGGACAGATTCAGCTGAGAGCGTCGATCGCGGCCGTGATCAAGGCCCGCGCCTGGGCGCCCCGGACCGCGAGGTCGGACAGCTCGCTGAACGTCCGGCCGTAGGCGGCGATCTCCCGCGGCTGGGTGAGGGTGAGCCAGCCCGAGACCAGCTCCACGTTCACCTGCCGGTCGTCGAAGATCCAGAAGTCCTCGACCGGCCATGCGGCGTCACGGTCCGGGCCCATCGGGATGATCCCCACCGAGACCGACGGCAGCGACCCGACGGTGATCAGGTGGCCGAGCTGGCCGGCCATCACCTCCGCGCCGCCGATCACGGTCCGCAAAACCGCCTCCTCGATCACTATCAGGAACCGGTGATCGCCTTCGCGCAGCAGCCGGAGCCGGTCGGTACGGACCGTCACGGCGTCGTCCACGTCATCGGGCAGCTCGCGCCGGACGGCGATGGCCCGCAGCACCGCTGTAGTGTAGGCCCTGGTCTGCACGGCTCCGGGGATCAGCCAGGAGGAGTAGGCGCGGAACAGGCGGGTGCGTTCCCACAGCGGCAGCACGGCCTCCTGGGCGCGGCGCAGGCCGGTGCGTTCCATCCGCCGCCATTCGATGAACATGCCCTCGACGGTGCGCAGGAACGTGATGAGGTCCTCAGCCTCGCCCGGCTGGCCGCAGTGTTCGCACCAGTCGCGGATGTCCTCGGCGGACGGCGCGGTCCGGGCATGCTCGATCCGCGAGACCTTCGACTCATGCCAGCCGCACAGCCCGGCCAGCGCCCGGCCGGTCAGGCCAGCGTCCCTGCGGAGCTCGCCGAGCCGGGCGCCGAGCGCCTGCCGGGCGTGCCAGGCGCTGGACGACGACGGAGGCGCGGGCATCTGTGGACGGCCGGTCAGGCCGGCTGGTATGCCTCGTGCGGGATCGCCCGTTCCCATGCAGCATCGAACGACGACGCGCAC
>Ga0335073_10006467_pt1 | contig 16460 bp, 23 predicted proteins | sample Lox_Sample_22_FD_207093 | JGI IMG/M metagenome (GOLD analysis project Ga0335073, IMG submission 207093) | Soil microbial communities from Loxahatchee National Wildlife Refuge, Florida, United States - Lox_Sample_2.2 | ecosystem: Environmental > Terrestrial > Soil > Wetlands | place: USA... | reverse complement strand
AATTTCATTTTTGGGATATAATTGCAATTTGTATCGTCGCAATACCTATTCTGATTGCTACCTTAAGAATTTAAAGAGAATGGCAATGCTAGGCACTCTTGGGATCTGCAACGTAACCCAGATCTGAGGACAAGTCCGACGGCTTGAGATCTGGACTGGTTCGAAATCGCGTTTTCTCCAATTTGGGCATTGTTCTCAGATTTTTTTTTCGCCTTGCGCAACAGGACAGAAGAAAATATGACTCCGATACCACCAACAGAACAAGTCAATGGCTTTGTTCTCAACGATGAAGGCGAGCTCGACTTTTCAGACCTAGAGAAGGAATACGAAGTGTCGTACGAAGAAGGCTTTGACAATGTCATCCTCGTCGACAACTGTCCCGTCGTCGAAGACGAAGCGAGAAAGCAAAAATTAATCACCTTCCTACGACGGATTTTCAGTTCCAGCGGAACCATCAGAGACGATGGCATATTCATGCCCGTAGAAAAAGACCCCAAAACAGGCAACATAAAGTCCAAAGGGTAAGTTTTTCCATACTGAAGATACCGATATTGACAGTCAGCTATGTATTCATTGAATATGACACGCCTGAACAGGCTGCAGCAGCAATCAAGACGAAAGAAGGATATGCGCTCGACAAGTCACACAAATTGCGCGTAAATCGGTTTACGGACGTGGAGAAGTATACAAACATGTCAGACACGTACGTTGAGCCAGAGGTTGAGCCGTACGTCAAAAAGGAGCATCTGCGAAGTTGGTTGAAGGACCCTCAAGCACGAGATCAATTCTTCCTCTACAGAGACGTCGAGTTGAGCGTATGCTACAACAGGAAGAAAGAACCCCCCGAAGTCGTCAAAACTAGAACAGTATCTCTCCCTCGAACCCATCTGAATCGTCCTTCCTTACCTTCATTTGCTGACGATGATTAGAATTGGACGGAAACTTCTCTCTTGTGGTCACCCCTCGGAACCTACCTCACCACTTTCCATCGTCAAGGAATCCAAATCTGGGGCGGCGCCTCCTGGAACAGCATGCAACGTTTCCCTCATCGTCTTGTTCGCCTCCTCGACTTCTCCCCTAACGAAACATACCTCGTAACCTGGTCTCCCGATCCCATCACTCTTCCCCCCGAAGACCATCCCGACCGTGCCAGACTTCCCTTTGATGATTCCTCCGAGGGTCACACAATATGTATCTGGGAAACTCGTACGGGCGAACTTCTGCGAACATTCCCACCCATCCAAGTCTCTGAGGAATTGCGTCCCACGTGGCCTTTTTTCAAGTTTTCGGCGGACGAAAAATATGTTGCAAGATTACTTCCTGGAAAGCAGATTTCCATATATGAATTACCGACGATGCGGTTGTTGGATAATAACAGCATCAAGATTACTGGCGTGAGGGATTTTGAGTGGGCACCTTCAAGGATTCCGGGAGAAAAGAAACCTGGCGCGGAGGAACAACATATGTTGTGCTATTGGATGCCTGAGCAGGGCAATTCTCCAGCCAAAGTCGCCTTAATGAATGTACCAAGTAAAGAAGTTGTTCGGACAAAGAATCTATTCAATGTCTCTGACGTATCTACCCCTCTTCTCCGAAGCTGAGATCTTAGTGTAAACTATACTGGCAATCGAACTCAGAGTTCTTGTGTGTCAAGGTTGACCGACATACGAAAACTAAAAAGACATCATTCACGAATTTGGAGATTTTCCATGTCAGGGAGAAGAATATCCCTGTTGAGGTCGTCGAAGTCAAAGATACAGTCATTGCATTTGCTTGGGAACCAAAGGGAGAAAGATTCGCTACCGTCATGACCGCCGATGTCATCAATCCGGAAAGAGGTCTTGCTGGCCTTCGCACAAACATCAACTTTTACATGCTCGAGAAAGCCACAAAAACAGCCGTCATCAATAACTTCAAGCTTATTCGTATCAATCTCAACTCGTATTCGTGAGCTGACAGCAGGATCTATTGATAAAAAGCAGTTGAATACGATCTTTTGGTCTCCCAAAGGACGTTTTGTCGCGTTTGCAAATCTCGGAAGAGGAATCACTCAATTCGATTTCGAAATCTATGATTGCGATTATGAAGGCGAGAATAAGGATCTGAATAAAGAACTCAACGCGAACATTATGGCTATCAATATTGGCGAAACATATGGCACAACTGATATCGAATGGGACCCCACAGGCCGCTACATCGCCACCTCATCATCCTTCTGGAAGCATACAGTACCCAACTCCTCGTCGTTAAAGCACAGCGCTGACAAATAGTTGGAAAACGGCTACCAAATCCGCGATTTTAAGGGAGCCGTTCTCTACGAACAACACCTTGAACGCTTCAAATCTTTTTCCTGGCGTCCTAGGCCTCCAACCCTCGTCCCGCGTGATCAACAACGTAAAATCCGTCGAAATCTCAAGGATTATAGTCGTGAGTTTGAGGCCGAGGATGAAGCCGAAGCCGCGGGTGCAAGTCAGGAACTGCTGACGTTGAGGAGACGGTTGTTAGAGGAATGGTATGCTTGGAGAAAGGGGGTAGAGGAGACATTGTTGAGTGACAAGAGGGATCGGAGGGAGGAGGAAGGGGTTGCTGCAGACGAGATCATTGAGGAATGGGTCGAAGAGGTGGTTGAAGAGAAAGAGGAGGTGGTCACTGATTAGGAAGTATAATTTACATCGATTAACCACGCCGATATGAATCCCTTGGTGCCAGTGCTACTGGAGTATGAATAGTATTCTGCAGTACAGTTTCTTCGGTGCCGATATCTATATCTCATCAACCTAAATGTGTGTAAAGTGATCTCCAGTTCTTCTACGAAAAGTATCACACCATTCTCAAATTGCTATTGGTATGCAGATTCTTTCATTGCATCAATTGACGATGATCTGCACCTAAAAAATCTTTGGAGTGAAAAGTTGCCTAATGGCTTGGGGACGTGTACGCAGATTGCACGTCGACTCCCTTGACCATGACTGAAGATGACGTCGCCGTTCAAGTTCAAGTACCCTCTCCCTCCTCAAGTACAACCCACGACGCCCTCTACGCCGTCAACACAACTCTCGGCGCGAAATTTTATTCTTTCCCATCGTCAACCCAGCACTCCCGCGTCCTCGGTAACCATTGTTTCGCCAGGCGATGACATCGATGATTCTGATGTACACAACGTCCGTCGCAAGCGACGGCGATTCTCTTCGTTCCATGCTATAACCTCAGACGATGACGAGGAACTCGTGGATGCTACGTCGTCTTCAGTGACGGATACGCCTGTTACGAAACGTCCTCCAGTCATCCTTCCTCAACCGTCACCTCAATCCCCGACAATCGACTTTTCCCCTTCAAGGCGGCAGCCGTTTCAGCCAAACGGATTAGCAGCATATACTGCGAGAATTATTCATGAACACAGTGCTCTGTCGTCCGTTGCATTACCGCATCTCGATCGAGAAGACGACGTCGTTGTAACCAAACGGAAATTGGCGGAAGGAGTTGGATATATTTGCCTAGTTGAGACAGAGGAACGGATGAGCATCAATGTATTGCTATTAACACCAAAGGGCCTGAATTCTTGGAGAAACGTTGATACCGGAGATACGATATCCATTTCGAATGCAGTGAAATTGGATCCTATTTGGATATGTGCGTCATGGCACCATAAAACGGTATAACTATTCTACTAATGTACAAACATAATATGCATATAGCTCATGCAAAGACTCTAGCAAAATGAATTCTGACTATCCATCAACATAAGCATGTCCCTCCTCCGTTTCTCAGTATCACCATCTCCCCTCTTCTTGGCCTCTTTGCCCGCGTTCTCTTTCCCTCGTCCTCCTGATGCGCGGAAGGTAACGGCTCCACGACCTCTCGCAGTTCCCCAAGCCTTCCTCTTGACGGTCTTTGATCCGACGACTTCCTTCATAATCTTCTTCCTCGTCGATTCATCGTCCGCCTCAATCACCGACACTGCAGTTCGTTTGATTCGCGCAGGAGATGCAGCTGCCACGGCCTTGAACGCGAACCGATTGGCTGATTCGGAGACAGTCCGAGAGGCCCGTTTCTGCGCTGCTCGATCGATGAATCCGGTATATACTTTATCCGTCGCGAATGTGACCGTATCTTCTTCCTCCCTCTCCGAATCTGATGCTTCGGAAAGTGAAACATCGTCCAACAACATTCGCTGAGAGTCTTCGATCTGGGTCAATTCGTCGATGACAAGACGATCACGTTCGTGACGCGGGAAGTTTCCGCTATTTGTTGCGGGCACTCGGATTTCAGCGCTGTCTTGGCTGTCATTGTCTTGAGATTGAGATTGAGATTGAGACTCTCCGACAGCAATACTGTTGGGGAGATTGCGTGCTGCAGTACCGGCCCTTCGGTCCTCGATAATCTCACTTTCTCCCAAGAAATCGGGTTCATCATCGAAATTGAGGGATGTCGATGATATTGCATTCAGGAATGGCTGCGTTTTGGGATTTGCAGCTTCTGTTAGATTGTGTCTGAAGGTAGTGATGTACCAAGTTTTCCAAGATTTTCATCCTCAAGCATTCTCTGCTTCATTTCTTCCCGTCGCAATTCCCACCGTCGTCTACGTTCCTCGGCATCGTCGTCGTCATCATCGCTATCCCAATCACCCATCTCTAAGCCTCCATTTCTCCGCCGTCTCAAACCTCCGTTTTGTAGATCATGCATTAATCCATGCACAAACTTCTCGTCACGTTCCAACTCCCCCTCCCTGTTTGTCAGCGTTGCCCATCAGATGTAGTACATGTATAATCTTGCGACTTCGCGTTCTGCATTTTTCTTGACCTTTGTGTCATCATCAATCAGTCCCTCCACCACACCATCCATGTTTTCGTTCTCAGACTCGTCGCCACTTCCCCAGGCGGCATAGTCATCCTCGCTCTCTTCGGCTTGTTCCTCAATGAACTCTTTTCTTGACTTTTTGAACTCTTCAGATGTCTCTTCTGTTGCCTCGAGAGGTTTCTCTTTGGTTTTGCGACGGTGGCGCTTGAGGATACGTCGTCGAATGGGAGATTCTTCAGGGTCTGTGGCATCGGAATGATGAGATTCAGGTAAACTCGATGGAAAGACGGGACGTTCGACGCCAGGAAAGCCGATTGTTTCGTCGCCGAGGTCAACAATGCCTTGGGCGGCCTTGTATCGTAAGTGGTCCATCCGATTGTGCGCGGCATCGTCTCCCGAGAGTGGAGAGTTTTCTTCCATTGCTGTGGATACAAAGAATTGAGTGAGACCCGTTCCGTCGGGTTGAGAGCTTTCTTTAGCCGTTTGAGTTGTAGTCTCTGTGGAACCTGACATTTGCGTCGGCTTGAAGAATTGAGTTAGGGAGACATCGTCAGCCGGAGGGAGGCCTCCGAGTGTAGTGATATTGGGCTGAGATCCGATGGTCGATCCTGTTATGGTACCTTGTAGATTGTCGTCTTCATCGTCCGAGATAATCACAGCTCTCGCTTTCCTTCTTGGGGGTGCGTCATCCGAAATCTCATCATCACTTTCCTCCATCTCTTCATTTTCACTTTCCTCTTCTGCTTCCTCTTCATCTTCTCCGCTCTCCATCGCGTCATCTCCACTGTCATCATCAATGTCTGCATCATTTTCATCCCCTTCAACATATTCGTCATCACTCTCCTCTCCTCCCTCCTCCTCCCTAATTCGTCTCGCTTCTTCACGTGCTTCCTCTAGTAGATCTCGTTTCTCTACCACCTTCTCAACATCAATACCGAGTTTCTTGAGTTCCGCCCTCCTTTCTTCTCTCTTCTGTGCTGTCTGTACAGCGGCTTCTCTGGACAATGTCGCGTCCAATTCTTTCTGTGTCATCCGTCCGGGTGATCGAGTTTGCACGGGCGATTTGATATTCGCTAGCGTTCGGATCAATGTCGATCGCTTAAGGCGTTTTCGATCTGGCGTTGCGAGATGGGTCGACAGACGAGATGGTGGAGGCAGGATTTCGACGTCGGAATCACTTTCGGAGGAAGAGGATGCCGGACGCAGGGTAAAATGGACTTTTCGTGGAGTAGGCGAGTTTTTGGGTTGAGGATTGTTTTTCTTGTTCCAAGCGAGGGGCTTTAGGAGCTTGGAAGGAGAGGGGAGTGATTCGTCAGAATCCCAGTCAGTCGTTTCAACGTCCCCGGGTGGTGGTGTGGGTGTCTGAGGAGCAATAATTGCCGGTGAAGATTCTTGGGGAGGGTCCGGCCGATCAGGTCTCGCTTCGCCGGATTGCTCGATAACCTGCTCTGATTGAATCGTGTCGTCAACAAGCGTCTCAGCCATAGCAGGTTTGTTGGGTACGAATCCGAACTTTGCAAAAATTGCGCTCATTTCAATTGTTTTGGATGTCTTGATTTCGGGTCGCAAGCCCATATTCCTTGCCATCCGTTGAGTTTCCCGTTGCATGTCATCCAAGGCCTTCTTACTCGCTTTTCGTGTCTTTGTTTTCCGCCCTGTTGTCACTGGCGATTGACTGACCGATTGAATGAGGGAGGCTGAGCGTTCTGAGGGGGCTGACTCAGTGTCCTCTTCTTCTGTGCGAGTTTTGGTGGCGACTTTAGCGGAAAGAGCTTCGAGTCGGGCTTTTCGAAAGCCGGCGAGCAAGTTTAGGGTGCTGAATTCATCGTCCGAATCGGGGCTAGAAACATCCTGCAAAGATTGATTGTCGTCATCAGAGTCCTTGTTCGAGGAAGTCGGAGAGGATGAGCGAATGGAGGTAGATCTGACCGGTGGTATTTCATCATCACTGTCGTCATCTGAATCGAGAATTCTCCTTCTTGGCTTGGACGGTTTCTCTTGTATCTCAGTATCTCCGTCCGGACTTGGTTCCCTCATCACCTCGTCATTCTTTGTCGATTCGTCGATATCCTGTGGTGGAGTGTGTTTCCGACGAAAGAGACTTTGTCCTAGTCCGAGTGATTCGCGGACACGGGCGATGGTCAAATCATCGTCTGTCGCCTTTGCAGGCTGATCTACGTTGAATTCTTGTAGAATGGCGTCGAGACTGAACGGTTGTGGAGTCGTGTCGACGAGCGCAGACATTTTGGGTCACTTTTATTTTGTGTTTCGGCGCGGTCGATCGCGGACGTGACGGGCACGCGTCCACACAAAGTGGCAGGGCACCGCCCTAAAAAGGGTGAGCGAGCTGAATTTTGAGCCCCCTTTCTTGCGGATCTTTCCTCGTCCAAAGTCTGGCACAGGGCCTCCCATGTCTGCTGCTGCGTCATCGGAGCCGTCTCCTCCACCGCGACGTTACATCCCCGGCACACCTGTCCCTCGAGACCAGTGTCCCTCCTGTCACTTCATCTCGTCTGCCGTCCCCATCGGCCTCGGTCTGGGATCGTATTGGTACTTCCTCCTCCACTGGGAGGGCCAGGCCCGTCAGAATCCGCCTCCGCAAATACGAGTGCCATACGCAGTGAAGAAGAGCTTACTTGCTGTGGGAAGTTTTAGTCTGGCTGGATATGGGCTATACAGGCTATTTTGGAAGTCGCCTGGCTCACCTGGTCTGTTTTGAGGCTCAGGTTCGGTTGAATTGAGGATTGTCGTTGAATTGGAGGGAGGAAGCCATATGTGGTACGGGAAGGGCATTTTGCATGTTCTGGAGAGAATCGCTACTCAATATATCGGGATGAATGGGATCTATATTACAGACGCACTATGGCTTCTACATTGGTTATGCCTTTTACACCCTTGTATATTGCGCCCCTTCCCGTGCCAACTCCATCTGCGACACCGGCTCCGGTCACTCGAAGTCCACCAACCGTAACACCACTGGCCAACCATCCCTGACAGCTAAACCTTACGACCACGTCGCTGGGCAGAATGATATCCTCTTCACCAGTGAATTGTCCTTTGAGCACGTACCCTGGCCTTCCAGCGCCTAACATACCCGCAGAAGTTTTGTCATTGGAAATTGTCCAGATCAACTCTTTTGACGTAGTTGAAAATTCGCCCTTGGATGGTCTCGTGTTTGTCGTTCCCGTGATGCTAGAGTTCAGTGGGATCGTGACTGTCAGATCGTCGATTTTCTTCCCTCCAGGTGTTAAACGAACCTCAAACTCCCCCGTATCTTCCAGTTTTGTTTCGATACGGATGGGAATATCGATATTATTTACGTCAGGTGTATCATAGTCGAGGAGAGTAAATCCGCCGTCCGGAGGGACGAATGAAACTGTTCCCGGGTTCTTTGCCCAGCGTGAGAGACGTACGCATGGGTGGAACGAGGGTGTTGAGATGGCGCTTGGGGGGGAGAGAGCGAGGGTCACGTCTGGTGTCAGAGATAGCCGAGACGTACAGTCTATTATGCCTGATAGACTAGTGGATATGTGCTTGGCTTTCCTTTTGGTTAGAAATCGCAACGGAGAGTGCGTACGAAGACTGCGTTATCTGAAGATATTCGGTTATGTCGACAAAGAATTCCTGCGTCTTGTGTCTCACGGCCGTTCGTCGCCATGGTATCGAAGATAGTGTGCCGGATGGAACATACGATCTTTGTCAGTTAACTTGCTGCCAAACTGAAGGTACCCCTGTAATCCAGCAGCAGACATTACTTTGTTCAAAAGACTTGGAGGTAAAACAATATCCCGTAAAGCATTTGGCTCCGTCGTCATTATTTCTCCATTGTCAATGATCTCCCCTAGGAGTTCCTCAACAACGTCGAAGTTGCCCTCGACAATTCCCCTGCCCAGCTTTTCTTTCCCAAAATAGTCTTCCAGCACACGCATGATCCGCATCAACAGCTCGACGACACCCGCAGCATCATGAGGCTCCTGTGTGACTGGCGAGAGAAGGAGAATGTTGTCGTTCGAGGATCTGGTGTGAAAGAGGACGCTGGGTGTGATCACGACGTTCGATGGTACAGGCACAACGGAGGGAGGGGGAGTGTGCGGATCATTGAGGAGCAGAGATTGAAAGTACTCGAGCAGCGACGTTGGCGGAGGTCTGCCGGTGTATGTGTGCTGCAGAATCAAGGCCGCGGATGCGGTGTCGAGGATATAGATCGACTCAAACATAATTCGGCATCAGCGAAATCGGCAACAGTGGCCGATGTTTAATACTGTATCCGGTAATTTACAGACAATCCCGAGGTCATCATCCCAAAGCCGTGCAAGTTGCATGCTGCGGATCCGACATTTTTGTAGTTGGCTCTCTCAGCCCCAACACCCGGTGACGAATGCCCTCCAAGGACGACTCGACCAAGTCGCCTCCTCCTCACCCTCCACCACCCTCTTCTCCCCTCCCGACATATTTGTCTCTGCCAACAAAGATAAAATGTCCAAAGCCAGCCTGTGGAAAAGACCTCTACTACTATCCACCCACCACAGTCAACGACGTCAGAACCCCCATCACTATCTCGTGCGCATCATGTAAGTACGTATTCCAACCACCCGCAGAACTGCCCACAGAAGCCTTCTCAAAGCTGTCGATAACACTTACACACTATGAAATACTCGGCGTTGAAAAGACTGCCTCCCCTGACGAAATATCCCGTGCCTACCGCAAGAAGTCTCTGCAATGTCATCCCGACCGCACTCGTGGCCGCGAAAAAGAGTGGGACCAGCTGACAAAGGCATACGAGATCCTCGGCGACAAACGCAAACGGCACTGGTATGATGTCGAGCTAGAAAAGAGTGTTGCAAACCCCGATGAAAACGAAGACCCCGCTTCCCAAGGTTCGTTTCATTTCCACCCGTCAAGCTAACCTTAACTTCTAGTCAAAACTGATCCAGAAAAGTTTTTTCAAGATATTTTTGGCGGCGAACGGTTCTATGATCTTATTGGAATGTCCTCCGTCGGTAGAGCGATCGGAGAAGCCATGCATAATCCTACGAATGAACCTGAACCAGAGAAAACGCCAGAAGAGAAGGCCGCGGAAGAAGCCAGAGCCGCTGCGGAACGCACCGAAAGAGTTCGCATGCTTGTAGAGAATTTGACGTATAAACTTGATTTGTATGCGTTGGATGAAGATCTCGTGGGGCGGATGGACAGATGGAGAGCGCGATGTAAACTCGAAACCGACGAATTGAAAAATGAACGATTCGGATCTGAGATCTTAAAGGTATACACGCGTGTGTTGTATAGTGTTGCTGACGCGGCAGGCTGTGGGATACGTGTATAGAATAAAAGCGACGACACATCCTCTACGATCCGGCTCGTCATGGGGTAACGCGATAAACGCGAGACTGACGTCCTGGGGATCAACGTACAACACATTCTCCACCGTCTTCTCCACCGTACGGAAAGCATATACCGTCAAGTCCGCCTTTGTCGCCCTCCAAACCGCAGAGTCAAACCCTGAAACAACAGCCGAGCAGAAGCAAGTCCTCGAAGAGAAGGCCGCCAAGGTTGCGATAGAGGCACTGTGGTCCGGAGTGCGATTGGAAATTTACGATGTTCTTAAAGAGGTTTGCGATATTGTATTGGACACAAATACCATCACAAAGACACGATGTTTGGACCGGATAAATGCACTGGAAAGACTGGGAATCGAGTTTGAGGCCGCACAGCCTGACGTTGTGCCGGAAGAGTTTGTGACCGTCGAGCATAAATCGGAGTAATAAATGTGGCATTTTAGACAGGGTGATATCCGTGTACGGGTCCAGGTCGAGTTTATAGTTTGTACCTCCTCTTCTGCATGTAGGAAAGTAAATATATCGACTGGCATTCGATTCTATCTGCTCTTTTCATCCTCCCAAAGATATGAATAGCGCTGGGTATCCTCCAACTCCAATGACTCCAGAACCCAGGGTTAGCGGTCTACAGGCTTGATGAGCTCCGCCTTCCACTCATTAAATTCCGTCTCCAGATGCTGTTTGAGAGCAGGAAATTTGTTCTCAAAATTCCGTTTACAGCGCCAGCAGATCATATCTCCCTTATGCCAGTCCTTTTTCCTCGCCGTCGCTTCCTCTTCCGTCAATGGAAACTCTTCCAGTCCAACAAAAAAGGGCGTATTGAACGAATTGTAATGCTTCTTGTGCTTCAAACTAGGTGAATGCATATCCCTGCTAATGACATGGACATGTAAATGATGCATGGACGGAACAGAGTGAATTCCAACTTTGATTTCATCATCCCAGTTTCGATCAGGAATAGACGTGATTGGAGGACAGAGCGAGCGAGCTAGCTCTTTTCCAGCGAGAGCACGCCATTTCGACGCTTCGTCTTTGAGTTTACCGAGGAAGGCGGCGTCTTGAAATGCTTTGGAGGGATGTAGATTTTGTTTATCAGGATCGCGTGGGAGAATCAAGAGATGCACAGTTGCTTTTGGATAGAGGTCTTTGATAACGACGAAATCGTCACTGTATCCAAGCACACTCGGATGTTTGGCCGGATCGCGGAGATACTCGCTGAGTCCGTTCCGACGATCAAGACTCGCAAACGTACGGGCAGCCACATTTGCGGCTTGAACCTTTTTGGACGGAGGAGATGCTTTGGACGCAGACATCATGACCTCGACTACATGTTTAGAGGGGAATTGTGTGGTCCTTACAAGCATTTCGTTTTTGTGGAGTGCTTGCCATGAATCAGGAGTAAATAAAGGCAACCGAGACGACCGTTAAATAAATTACGAGAACGATCATCCAAAAGGTCCGCTCAATTTTAGCGCCGATCGCCAGTCTGAACAGACTCCAAAAGTCAGTTCCATTAAGTCTTTCCGTTGAGAGGTTCTTGCAGTACTCTCTCCGGCCATGTCTCCCCCTTCTATCAAGCATAGATACTTGAAGGAGCAGAAAGTCGGTGAGGGACAGTATGCCATCGTCTACCTCGGGAAACAGTCCGGCACAAACAGGAGAGTCGCCATAAAGAGCATCAAGATCGGACAGTTCAAAGACGGTAGACTGCCTAGAGCCGATCTCGATCTAACTTCAGGAATGGATATGTCCGCCATTCGAGAAATAAAATATCTTCAAGAGCTAAGGCATGAAAATATAACTGAGGTATGTCGTTTGACACTGGTCCTAGTCCTGACACTCAGTTAATCGACATATACCCTTCAAAGTCCAGTCTCAACCTCGTTTTGGAGTTTCTCGACTCAGACTTGGAAATTCTTATAAAGGATAAGTCAATAATATTCCAGCCGGCAGACGTAAAGTCATGGTTCTTAATGTTCATGAGGGGATTACATCACTGCCACAAGAATTTTGTCCTTCATCGAGTAAGAGCGTCCTTTCGACCGCCGCTCATTTTAGGATCTCAAGCCTTCAAATCTGCTAATTTCTCAAACGGGACATCTGAAACTTGGTGATTTTGGTCTTGCCTCAAGTTTTGCAATACCTTATGTCAAACAAACGTCGCAAGTCGTTACTCGTTGGTACCGTGCTCCAGAACTACTCCTCGGCGCGAGAAACTACGGTGCAGCAATCGATATATGGGCTGCCGGGTGCATTTTTGCCGAGCTCATGCTGCGAACCCCATATCTTCCCGCCGACAGCGATGCCAGTCAACTGGATATGACATTCCGCGCATTAGGAACACCAAGCGAAGCCGAATGGCCCGGAATGCGGTTATTGTCAGGGTGGAAGGGGAACGAGAAGGTACATCCGAAGCCAATGGGAGGGTTGGCCGGAACATTTTCCGCTGCTGGTGAAGTAGAGTTGGAATTGTTGGGTTGGATGCTCAAGTTTGATCCTACAAAACGCCCCACCGCGCTGGAGTGTTTAAGGACAAGGTATTTCGCGAGTCTCCCCAGACCGTCCAAGCCTGAAAAGTTGCCCAAGAAGGGAGACATGGGTGCGGTGGCAGACACTCTCAAGCGAAGGGGAGACGATGGGCTTGATATACAGCCTGCGAAGAAGGTATATGTATAATACATGCAATTAGATGAATACTACCCTGCCTAACTGTGCATACTTCCGCTGGGAATCTCAGGCATCTCGCCAACTTGAAATCAACAAGTTTTGCGCATTAATATCAATGCTAGTAAAGTGAAGCTAATACAAAGCTAACAGGTCCATCCTTACGACTTACGAACTTGATCCCACGTTTCTCTAAATTTCGATATCGATGCCAAAGTCGGCCTGTGCAATAACGTCATCCACTTTAATATGTTTACCGTTCGTCTTTTTGTCACCGTTGGCCACTGCATCCAAGTCTAAAGTTTCTGGAAGAGCTGCACTTGTCGGTCCCATCGTAGGTGTATTCACTCCTGAAGACGGCGCAGGAGACCCACCCCTAGAAGAAACGAGATTCTCATAGAACGTCTTTGGGATGGTTTTCCTCCTCGAAAACGGATCGATGACCGCCAGGTCCGTCGACAAAGCTATAAAATCAGCACAAGGATAGTGGGCTACACATACCGTTCTTCCGGCGCTCTTCTGCGCCCCGTCGTTCCGCTTCTCTCATTTCCACCATATTCATCTTACGGTTTCGCTCGTTAACTTTGAGAAACATCTCACTTTCGCGGCTGACCGTCTTGTCACGGTTACCCTGCGCCAACTCCTTGAGCTGAGAAAGTTGGTCGTTGATTCGTTCAGCTTCGCTCTCGTTCCCGGACGACAAAGCTGCGAGGCGCAATTGTTCAAGTCGAGTTTTCTCATGTACGAGGTTCTTTGGAATGCGTGAGAGAGATTTCTTCTTTTCAATCATGGCGGTGATATCGGCCTTCCATTAGTGTAGTCTCCGAGAATGTGCATACATCTGTTAGTTTGTAATTCTGTAATTCTTTTATGTCTTTGGTTTTCTTATCGAGATGTTTCTTTGACGCAAGAACACCGCCTTTCTCACTGACTTGGCGGGTATACCGATCAAATTCCACCTTTTAGTTAGATTGGGTCGTGTTACGAATTGTACGGTTGTTACAGGCGAATTGCTGGCAAAGTCCATATTGAAGACCCTTCGCGAAGATCCTTGACCTAGTTCCAAACCTTGATCCACAAGTACACCTTCAACAGAGTATTTGGCAACGTCCACCAATCCTTCGATCCGCACGAACCGGTAATCATCTCCTAGTCTCACCCTGGTGAAACAGCCAGTGATCGCAGACTCGAACTGGGGATAATGGCAATATCGGCTGAAGAAGTTGCGCGTGAGGGTGATCGGAGAGACGTTCTCAAAGGTTATGTGGACGCTCGACTCGTCAATCTTTTTACCCTCCCTGTCTGACAACTCGCCGCTGTCCTCCGAGGATTCGTCATCTGGATAATCTGTTGCGAATTTCAACTTGGTTGGCGTCTACGTCAGCGTCCAGTGTTTGCAGAAATTTTACCTTGACTTTAGCCGCATTTGATTTCTCCTCGCGACGTTTCTTGAGTTCGCTCAACTCGTCCCTCTTTCCCGCTTTTTCGCTCCTTAGTTGGCCTTCGCGACCGCTGCGTCTCGGTTGGTCCTTGATTTGCGTGCGGACCAGCGCGGCAAGATCTCTTTTCTCCTTGAGACGCTGCATTTCCTCGCTTCGCTGATACAACACCTCTTCTCGCTCAATTTCGGCCATATTCATCAACCGTTCACGATCTTCTTCGTCCTTATACTTGCCTTCGATGGGATATGGATTTTCAAAGGTATCTTCATCGTCCGGTGAGGTCTCTTTGCGCGCTCCTCGACGACTGCGTGGTGGGGGAGTTATGGCGATATCATCGAGCTCATCTTCCGAAATTTCGGGAGCCTCAGACTCGGAGTCTGACCTAACAAGGATTTAGATTCCACCAAATGCGTTGATAGAGGTGGGGAGGGAGGTTACGATCGTTTGCGTCGTTTTGTCTTTGTTGATGAAGACTTTGGAGGATTCTTCCGCTTCTTTGGAGACGGTTTTGGGAGAGAGGGAGAGGACGCTGGAGAGCCATCGCGTGATCCTGAGCCATCGACATCAATGCCCGCTGCCGCAAGGAAGTCTCCAACGAGGTCGTCGTCTCCACCGTCGCTCATCCTTGCGTCCTTGTCACCTGGATGAAAGCGGAAGAACGCAAAGTTCTTTGCAGCACATTGTCCAGTCAAAATCAAAACATTTTGGCTTGAGATCAGAGAGGCAAACGAACCCCTGTCTTACGGAAGGTGATTGTCTCTTCTCTGTTCGTATAGATAGGTATGAATGTATCCTTCGAAATTTATACACAGACACACTCAAATTTATATCAATCTTTTTTCAAGCGCCTGCCGAGTCGGGATTTTTCAAGATTGCAGATAGTGGTGAGTTCTACGATTATACAAGCGCCGAAGAGATGGCCAGCGGAATAAAAATAGCGGTCGGACTTTTCAGCCGACGACTCAGCAGTTTGGGCGACGAGTCTATTTGGGCGAATGTGGCATTAGCATATTCTCCCATTTGTTGCTAATGGTAGTCACTGCAGGTCAACTTCGAGAGGCGGAAAGAGCTTTTCACGTCTGGGGGTCTTGGCGAGAGTCAATGTCACTTGCCAGTAAAGCCACAACTGTGTTATAGAGTAATGAAGAGTAGCGCAACCTGTCATTTGTCCAAAAGGCGATCCTGGTGGTGCGCCGTTCCCGTCCTTGCCGATTTCCTGTCGCAATTTTCAACTTTCGTTATCCTGGTGGCCAATAGGTGAGTTGAACTCGAGTCATATGGACCACAATCCAAACCTCCAGTTTTTAGGGGGGGGTTGCAATCAACCAGGGCGCTTTCAGGGCGCAATTGTCGGCTCCAATCACCGACGACCGTCGGTGAGTAATTTTAATGCAGTCTTGTGAAATGAAATAGCGATTTAAGGTTTAGGCCATGCATGTGTGTAGACCCGCTCCGTAGGCCATAGTCATTGGTCACACGACGGAGGAAAGAATAGAGAAAGCGATGGCGGGAAGAGTCACCACCGTTCCGATAGCGGGAGTTGTGTATATAAAATATCGCCTTCACAGATAAAGCTATCCCTCATCAACATCGGTTCGTTCTCAATCTAAAGTCATGCCAAGCACTCGACCGCGACCTCTCCGATCTACGACTCTGCTCTCAGGGTCGTCGTCCTTTTCCCAACAGCCAGCCATGGAGTTGTCCCTGCGCAAATCCCTGTCGGGCCATTGGAGTCTGATCGATCCTCTCTCACACAAACCACGGTATTTCGTCTGTTCGCCTCAAGAAATCGATGGATACTCTGTCAGGGAAATCCGGCGTGGCGATTCCGACGGCCTCGTACTCGGCACAATTGTCCTCAAATCCTCTCCTGCTCACTGTTCACTGGCATTCTCATGCGATAAACCGGATTTCGAAATGAAGGCGAATTTCAGAGGCAGACATCAGTTCACTGTGGGCGGACGAAATCTATATTGGAAGCGAGACGTAATATGTCGCGAGTCTCGTACGAGACGGATCTATGCGGACACAGACGAAGAAACTCTCCTTGTCTACGAAGGTGCAGAGAACTTTGTAGACGAGATCGTCGCAAGCTATCTTGCCATGAAATTTCGGGGTGAACAGAGTCGCTCAATGTCTTGTGGATGGTTCAGATGAGTCAGTTCTGTTGTCAAGTCTATTTGGTATCTCTCTAGGGAAAATCACGACTGGAATATGTATT